>Ga0208363_1000029_pt1 | contig 38049 bp, 36 predicted proteins | sample LakMenEpi03May11_FD_150666 | JGI IMG/M metagenome (GOLD analysis project Ga0208363, IMG submission 150666) | Freshwater microbial communities from Lake Mendota, WI - 03MAY2011 deep hole epilimnion (SPAdes) | ecosystem: Environmental > Aquatic > Freshwater > Lake > Epilimnion/Euphotic zone ...
TCGTTGCAGCGGGTGCGCCGTTTGGTCTCAAGCACGCCGGATATCACGCACTGAACTCATTGCGCATGGAGAAGGGCTACCGACACTGGAGCCACGACATTTCGCCAGACGACACACCGATCGAGGCTGGTCTTGGCTTCACCGTGGCCTACGACAAGCCAGGCGGCTTTATTGGTCGTGAAGCTTTGCTCAAGCAAAAAGAGACGGGCGTCAAGAAGCGACTGGTGCAGTTTGCATTAAACGACGCAAGCAAATTGCTCTATCACAACGAGCCGATCTGGCGTAATGGCGAAATCGTTGGCCACATTGCCTCGGGCATGTTCGGACACCACATCGGCAAGTCCATTGGCATGGGCTATGTCGAAAACCATCACGGCCTTGCCGACAAGGCGTTCATCACCGAAGGCTCTTACGAGATTGAGGTTGCAGGTGAGCGCGTGGGGGCAGTTGCGCAGCTAGAGCCTTTTTACGATCCAAAATCGGCGCGCGTTAAGGCATAAACCAAATTCTTCATTTACAGTTACCACCAATACTTAGTTGCTAAGGGGAACACCATGACAACAACACCAAACTCGCGACGAGGCGGACGAGCATCGCGCACTGCAATGCGTGCAGCACCACTTACCGACGACATCAAACCAGTGCGCCCGGGAATGCCGGCCGGCCGCTACAAGCCGCTCACCGATGCTGAAGTGTTAAAGATTCACGAGGCAGCGATCAACGTTCTTGAGAACATTGGTATTGCCGACGCCATTCCATCGACGCTCGAATACTTGTTGCCAAAGGGTTGCAAGTTGGATGCCAACGGTCGCTTGTTGTTCCCGCGCTCGTTGATTGAGCACACCCTTGAAATTGCCGGCCGCAATTTCCCTCTCTACGCACAAGACCCGCAGTACGACATGGAGCCATGGGGCACCAATACATATTTCGGTACTGCAGGCGCAGCCGTATATATCGCCGACTACGAAACGGGCGAGTACCGCGAATCTAATTCTCAAGATGCTTACGACATTGCTCGTCTTGTCGACAAGATGGAGCACTTGCACTTCTATCAGCGAGCAGTTGTGCCGCGCGATATTCCAGAGGCATCAGCCATGGATATCAATACGTGTTACTTGAGTGTGAGCGGCACCACGAAGCACGTTGGTACTTCGTGGGTGCACCCAGATCACCTCGAAGCCTCGTTGAAGATGCTGCATGAAATTGCAGGTGGCGAAGACAAGTGGCGCGCAAGGCCATTCGTCAGTCAGTCCAACTGCTTCGTTGTTCCACCATTGAAGTTTGCAAGCGATGCATGTAAGTGCCTCGAAGTTGCGGTGCACGGCGGAATGCCAGTGCTGTTGTTGTCGGCTGGTCAGGCTGGTGCCACCGCGCCAGCAGCAATTGCAGGCGCACTTGTGCAGCAAGTTGCCGAGTGTCTTGCTGGCCTTGCTTACGTCAACGCAATCAAGCCTGGTGCTCCGGCAATCTTTGGTTTGTGGTGCTTCGTTTCCGACTTGCGCTCGGGCGCAATGTCCGGCGGAAGCCCAGAGCAAGTGTTGTTGTCGGCAGCAAGTGCGCAGATGGCGCACTTCTACAACCTCACCGGTGGCACGTCGTCAGGTATTTCCGATGCGAAATACCCAGACGCACAGTCTGGTTCTGAAAAGGGCATCAACCATGCCTTGGTTGGCAACGCCGGCATGAACCTGATCTATGAAGCTGCTGGCATGCACGGCAGTCTCCTCGGCTATTCGCTGGAGGGCGTCGTACTTGATAACGACACCATTGGTTCGGTGCAGCGCACCATCAAGGGCATCGAGATCACCGACGAATCCTTGTCGATTGAAACAATGCGCGCGCAGTGCATTGGGGGCCCTGGTCACTACCTTGGCGCAGAGCAGACACTTCGCATCATGCAAAGCGAATACCTCTATCCAGCAATTGGAGATCGACTCAGTTCAAAAGAGTGGAAAGAAGTGGGCAAGCCAGCAATTTACGATGTTGCCCACAAGAAGGTTCGCGAAGTACTCGACAACCATTTCCCATCACACATCTCCGAGGAAATGGACGCGAATATTCGCAGCTATTTAGACATCCGCTTGCCCCGCGAGAAGATGTTGCACCCAAGCATCCTTCCTGCCACACTGTAAAGCCTGATGGCTAACGCATGGTTTGAGACGATCGCCGAGGCTCAACGACGTGCGCAGAAGCGTTTACCGAAATCGGTTTATGGTGCGCTCATCGCCGGGTCTGAAAAAGGCCTTTCCATTCGTGACAACCTGGATTCGTTCGACCAATTAGGTTTTGCGCCCCACGTTGCGGGGCTTTCAATGCAGCGACAAATGTCGGTGTCGGTGATGGGCCAAGAGTTGTCCATGCCGGTCTTGATCTCGCCAACCGGCGTACAAGCAGTGCACCCCGAAGGCGAAGTGGCGATTGCTCGTGCGGCAGCAAATCGTGGCATCCCAATCGGCCTCAGCTCGTTTGCCAGCAAGTCGGTGGAAGAAGTGGCCGCAGTTAATTCGCAAACGTTGTTTCAGATGTATTGGTGCGGCGACCGCGACACACTGATTCAGCGGATGGAGCGCGCGCGTGCCGCGGGCGCCAAAGGTCTCATCGTCACACTCGACTGGTCGTTTTCTAACGGGCGTGATTGGGGCAGCCCGTGGATCCCAGAAAAGATCAACTTGAAGGCAATGGCAAAGTTGGCGCCAGAAGTGATCGTTCGTCCCCGTTGGTTGTGGTCATTTGCAAAAACTGGCAAGTTCCCCGATCTCACTGCACCAAACATGCAAAAACCAGGCGGCGACGCACCAACATTTTTTGGCGCGTACTACGAGTGGATGCAGACACCGCTTCCTTCGTGGGAAGACATTGCGTGGTTGCGTAAAGAGTGGGGCGGCCCTTTCATGGTCAAGGGCGTCAGCCGCATAGACGACGCAAAACGAGTTGTCGATTTGGGTGCAACTGCACTTTCAGTATCGAACCACGGTGGCAACAACTTGGACGGCACGCCAGCACCAATTCGTGCACTGCCGGCGGTTGCCGATGCAGTGGGCCACGACATCGAAGTATTGCTCGATGGCGGTGTGCGCCGAGGTAGTGACGTTGTGAAAGCGCTTGCACTTGGTGCAAAAGCGGTGATGATTGGTCGCGCATATTTGTGGGGGTTGGCCGCAAATGGTCAGGCAGGCGTCGAAAACGTACTTGATGTGTTGCGTGGCGGTATCGATTCGGCACTTCTTGGGTTAGGTAAGGCAAACGTTTCCGAATTAACGCGCGACGATGTTGTTGCGCCACCAGATTTTTTCCGCACGCTCGGAAAATAACTTCGCGCAGTTGTTGCGCTTGTGAAAAGTATTGTCTTTAGTCACACTGCACTGTCCAACTCGTTTTGCCGTGTCGTGCGTAATTAACTTCAATGTATGAGAAAAATAATTACCCCCGTATTGCTCTCCATGCTCGTACTTGCTGCATCCCCTGCAGCAATGGTGCAAGGAAAGCAAATTCCCGCAAAGAAATATTCATCATGTGCAGCATTGCGTAAGGACTTTCCGAAAGGTATTGCGTTCTCCGCATTGTTTGTTGAAGCAACCGGCGCAACTGTAAATGCAAAGGCCTACAACCTCAATTGGAAAGCACTCGGCGGCCTTGCCGGCGACGATGGAATTATCTGCGAGCGAGTCGCAAAGAAGTAAGTAGTAAATGCTTGTTAGCCGAGGTTGAGGCCCTGAGCCTCGGCCTCGGCAGCAAGCGCAATCCAGTTTTCTTCCGCGGTGGCAACCACCGCCTGGGCCGCAGCCAACTCTTCGCTAACTTTGGCCAGCGCAGCATGATCACCCTTGGCTAGCGCAAGTTCGGCAAGTAATTTCGACTGTTTTTCATTTGCCTGAGCCAACGACTTTTCGGCCTGTGCGACAAGGCGAATCAATGTGCTGGCACTTTTAGCCGGCTTCGTCTTCGGCTTCGCCGATGGGGCAGTCGTTGTGCTGCGAAGTTGTGGCGCATTCTGCGACTTCGGTTTGTTCGCACGCATTGCCAGCCAGCCTGCAACACCGCCTCGCACAATTTCCGCGTTGCCGTTGCCGTCAAGGGCAAGCACCTCATTGACGGTGCGGTCGAGAAACACCCGGTCGTGGCTGACTACAACAACAATGCCTGGCCAATCGTCGAGGTATTCCTCGAGTGCGCGCAGCGTGTCCAAGTCCAGATCGTTTGTGGGTTCGTCCAGCAGCAGCACGTTCGGCTGCTCGATCAATGTGAGTAACAACTGCAGACGCCGGCGCTCGCCGCCAGACAATGTTGAAATTGGTGCGAACTGTGAGTCGCCATCAAACCAAAAACGTCGCATCAGGTTGTTGTCTTCAACGGACGGTGTCACTTTGTCGCCGGCTACTGCCTCGCGCACGGTTTGTGTAACCACAAGATCGCGACCCAGCTGGTCGTAGTAGCCAATCTTTACTGTGCTGCCAATGTCGATGTGGCCAGAGTTTGGAGTAAGGCGTGAAGAGATGAGATCGAGAAGCGTGCTCTTGCCGGCGCCGTTAGGGCCAACAATGCCAAGGCGATCGCCAGGTTCTAGTTGGTGATCGAGCGGCAGCAATACGGTGTGTGGTGCTGGTGATTTTTCGTTTGCAGGCCAAGTAAATGAAACTCCTAAGATCTCGACACCTTTGGAGCCAAGGCGTTGACTACCGAGCGACAAACCAAGTTCGCCCGACCGCGCAGGGCCCTCCGCTTTTCGTGAGATCAATTCTTTCGCAGCATCCATTCGCGCCTTTGGTTTGGTTGTGCGAGCAGGTGCACCGCGGCGAAGCCAAGCAAGCTCGGTGCGTGCCAGGTTTTTTCTGATTTGTTCGGCGTTCGCGGCACGCTCTTCACGTTCGATGCGTGCGGCAAGATACGCGGCGTAACCAGAGCCAGCGGTTTTGCCCATGGGCACGTGCATGTATGCCTTGCCGCGGTCGATCTCCAACACTTTGTTGGTAACGCGGTCCAGCACGTGTCGGTCGTGGGTGACCAAGATGAGACCGCCGCGATAGTTCGCAAGCCACTCCTCGAGGTACGCAATTGCATCCAGATCCAAGTGGTTGGTTGGCTCGTCCAAAATCAGGGCGTCCCACTCCTGAACAAGCAACATTGCCAGCGCTACACGTTTTTGTTGCCCACCAGAAAGTTCCTGGGTTGATGAATCGAGCATGCCCGACATGCCAAGACGGTCGAGCATTGCTTCGCCCCGCCATTCTTCGCCAACGGCATCGCGCACAGTTCCAGCAGGAAGAACTGGTTGCTGGGCGAGGATGCCAATGCGGGCATTGCGTGCTTTATGCACTTGTCCGCTGTCGGGCGAGTAATCGCCGCTCAAAATTCGGAGCAGCGTGCTCTTGCCGCAACCATTCAAGCCAACAACTCCGATTCGATCTCCGTCGCTGACGGTGAGGGAAACATCGGCAAATAGTGGACGGTTTGGTCGTGATGCACTCAGCGACTGGGCATCAATCAAAATCACAACGCCAAATTCTACGGCTGTTTACTGACTATTCGGTAAAGGGCTACCATTTAGCTATGTCCACCACACAACTTCGTGAGTCATTAAAGCAGCGCGCATGCGAAAAAATAGATTTGCTCAAGAATGATTTGGTAGGGATCAGCCATGACATCCATGCTCACCCCGAAGAGAACTTTGAAGAGCACTATGCCCACAAACGCTTAACCGACGCAATTGGCGACAACAAACTTGATGTAACACGCAAGGCTTACGACATAGACACAGCATTTGATGTTGCGGTTGGGTCGAAAGGTGCCACTGTGGCTGTGCTCTGCGAGTACGACGCACTGCCAGGCATTGGCCACGCATGCGGACACAACATCATTGCCGCAGCCGGGTTGGGTGCAGGCTTGGCCTTGGCGGGGCTTGCAGAAGAAGCGGGTGGCCGACTGCGATTGATGGGAACGCCAGCAGAAGAGGGTGGCGGCGGAAAAATTGAAATGGCAAGAAAGGGTGCCTTCGTTGGCGTTGATGCAGCGATGATGGTTCACCCAGCGGATCGAGAACTTGCTCGAATGAACGCAATTGCCATTCAGCATTGTTTGGTGAAGTACACGGGCGAGGCAGCCCACGCTGCGGTGTCGCCGCACTTGGGGCGAAATGCTTTAGACGCAGCCGTGCTTGGCTACATGAATATTGCAGCGCTTCGTCAGCACATTTTGCCAACCGAGCGAATTCACGGAATTTTCTTGAAGGGCGGAGAAAAGCCAAACATCGTTCCCCGTGAGACGGAAATGGATTGGTACGTTCGCTCGAACACCATCGAAACATTGCAGCCCCTGAAGGAACGAGTTGCTGGTTGCTTGCACGGTGGTGCACATGCGGCCGGATGCCATGTGGATTTGCAGTGGCAACCAAACCCATTTGCCGACATCGTCGACAACATTCCGTTACTTGCCGCATATGTTTCCAATTCCGCACAGTTTGGCCGGATGTTGACGACCGAATACATGGCGGGCACCGGTGGTGGCTCGACCGACATGGGCAACATCAGTTATCTAACTCCGTCAATTCATCCAATGATCGCGGTAGCACCCGAAGGCGTGTCGTTGCACACACCCGAGTTTGCCGACTATGCAACAAACGAAGAGGCAACTCGTGCAATTTTAGATGGCGCGAAGATCATGGCGATGACCGCAATCGACGTGTGGACAAACGATGCGCTTGCTGCCGAAATAAAAGCAGCATTTGGCGACGGGTTTGTTCCCGAAGGTGTGCTCTAGTCGCGAGTAAGTGGTTTCGCTAGGCGCAGGCCAGCAAGTTTGTCTGGCTCGGAAAGCCCAGCCATTGCAACATCAAAGTCGGGTAGCGCGTACACCTCGCCGTCGTCGGTGATCATGATGTATCGATCGAACTGAGCAAGAAATGTGCGGTCGTGGCTTACCGCAACAACGGTGCCCTCAAAACCATCGAGTGCGCGCTCGAGCGCTTCGGATGATTCGATATCGAGGTTGTCTGTTGGTTCGTCCAGCAACAGCACGTTGTGGCCCTCGATCTCTAGGCGAAGGATTTCGAGCCTGGCTTTCTGACCACCGGAAAGCGTCTCGAACTTTTGCCGAGCGTTATTGCGCAGCCCATATCGCGCAAGTGTTTTCATTGCCTTCTCTTCTTCGCTGATGCGGTCGCAGACAATGTCGAGGCATTCTCTTCCAAGGAAGTCGGGCCGGTTATTGACTTGCGTGAACACCCCAACCGACGTTCGTGGGCCAAACGTGATCTGGCCTTCCGTTGGCTGGTTCTCGCCGCTCAGCACTTTGAGTAGATGCGTTTTGCCAGTTCCGTTAGGGCCAATGAGGCCAACTCGTTCGCCGTGATGGATCTCTTCGGAGAATGGCATGAATAGGTTGTCGATGGAAATGCGCTCGAGTTTGGCAACACGGCGAGCAGCATCTGCGCCACGCAAGCGAACATAAATCTGTTGGTCGGCAACTGGCGGTGGAGGAGGGCCGGCTGCAACAAACTTTTCCCAGCGGGTTTCGGCGCCGTTGGCTTTGGTTGCGTTCTTAAAGTTCTGAGCCGCACGTTGCTTCATGATTTTCATGTGGTGAAAGAGGCGACGCTCTTCATCATTCCAACGCTTCAAGTCGTCGCCAAGTAACGATTGACGCTTCTCTCGTGCTTCTGGGAACGTGACGTATGAGCCGCCGTGAACCCAGCAACCAGAGCCCTCGATGACAACGATCTTTGTGGCGCAGCGTTCCAGCAGCTTGCGGTCGTGACTCACCATCAAAATGGTGGACTTGCACGCTTTGATTTGTTCCTCGAGCCAGGTGCGTGTGGGGATGTCGAGATAGTTGTCTGGTTCGTCGAGTAGCAACACGTCGGCGCCCGACGTGAGCATTAAATCCAATACGAGGCGCTTGCGTTCGCCACCCGATAACTCGGAAACGAGCCGCGTGGAGAAGTCGTCAACCGGTGTTTTAACGCTGCGTTGCGCCGAGGCTTGCCACTTCGTTTCTAAGTCGTATCCGCCCAAGTCTCCCCAGTCGGAGAGCGCGGTTGCGTAACCCATGCCGTCGTCTTCGCCTGCGGCGAGTGCCTTCTCTGCTGCAACGAGCGCGCGCCCGGCCTTGCGCAAGTTTGACGGCGCAACTTCAATCAGCATTTCGCGAAGTGTGTCGTTTGGTCGAGACATACCAACGTCTTGCGTCATGTTGAGCATGGTTCCACCGATTGCGAACTCGCCGCCGTCTGCATCAATCTCTTGCGTCAAGATTCGCAGAATGGTGCTTTTGCCAACACCGTTTGCACCAACTATTGCGGCATGCTCGCCAGGAGAAACTTTGAAACTGACATCAAAAAAGAGTTGGTCTGCACCTGGCGGGCCGTATTCCAACTCTGAAACAATGATGCTGCTCACGCGAGATAGTCTGTCGGAAATATTCGTCAGTTACGCTGTGAAATGTGATGAATAAGCGCGCTTTTGGTCTGCTGCAAGTGGCCAACGCTCTTTCGGGTGTTTCCAACGGCGTGGTGATGATCACCGTGCCATGGATTGTGCTCGAACTCACTGGTTCTGCCGCAAAAGCTGGCCTGTTGGCGGCACTTTCCAGCCTTCCCGGCATCGTTGTTTCGCCCGTAGTGGGCGGCCTTATCGATCGTTTTGGACGGCGAGCGGTTTCGATTTTTTCCGATGTGATGTCGATGCTTTCCGTATTGATGTTTCTGGTGGTGGATGCCGTTGCCGACTTGACCTATCTCTGGATCTTGGTGATTGCCGTAATCGGTGCATGTTTCGACCCGGCCGGGTACACCGCACGTAAGGCGCTCATCCCCAATGCCGCAACGGCGTCGGGTATCAACATCGATGCGGCAAACGGACGACACGAAGGCATTTTTTCTATCGGTTGGATGGTCGGCCCCGCAATTGGTTCGGCATGCATCAACTGGAGTGGACCAATGCTGGGGTTTGCTGTAACCGTGGCAACGTTTGCACTGGCATCGCTTGCGGTGGTGTTTATGCGCGTGGATGACGAACACGGCAAGACTGTCGCGCACCACGAAGATGGCCACGAGCCATTCCTCACTTCATTGCGCGAAGGTTTTGATGTGATGACAAAGGACAAGCCATTGTTTGCACTTGCAATTGGCTTCATGTTCTTGTCGGGTTTATACATGCCAATTGACACCGTGATCTTCCCGACATATTTCGAGTCGATCAACAACCCAACCGGTTTGGGAATCTTGTTTGCAGCACTTGCCGCTGGCATGGTGCTGGGCTCGTTCTCCTACGGCTGGCTAGCTGCACGATATTCAACAAGCATGTTGTTGCGATTGGTGATGTTGGTTTCAACGGTGTCACTGTTGCCGCTCGTTATCTTGCCGCCAACTTGGCTGTTCGCCGTGCTTGGTTTCTTTGCGGGTTTGTCGTGGGGCCCTTTCAACCCGTTATGGAATTCCATCGTGCAGAAGCGAGTTGCACCAGAGATGCAAGGGCGGGTGTACGGGCTGCAAATGTCGTTGTTGTATGCAGCACCACCTCTTGGGCAGTTACTCGTTGGAGCATCCGTGGACAGGTTCGGTCTTCAACCAACCTTTGTTGTGGTTATGTTGCTATTTGGTGTCGTTGGCTTTGGCTTCGCTGCAACACCGGCACTGCGCAAGCTTTAGAGTTGCTGCATGCCGTTACACCCACAAGCGCAGGCCATTGCCGATCTTTATGCGGCTGTTAGAAAAACGCCGTTTGAGAATCTCTCACCAGTAGAAGCGCGGGCTGTATACAACGCAGGTCAGATCCCCAGCGAAGAAGCGGTGCACGAGATTCGCGAAGTAGACGCCGGCGGCATTCCGTGCCGGCTGTATCGTCCGTCGGCAAGCAACAACCTTGGCCTGATGGTGTTTTTCCACGGTGGTGGCTGGGTCATTGGCGATCTCAATTCGCACGATGGCGTGTGCCGATCGCTCGCTAACAAATCGGGCCACGCAATTCTTGCGGTTGATTACCGATTGGCTCCAGAGCACAAATTCCCTGCCGCATTCGACGATTGCGCCGCGGCCTTGAAGTGGGCGCATGGAAATGCCTCGTCTCTCGGCATTGATAATTCACGAATTGCAGTCGGTGGCGATTCGGCCGGCGGCAACTTGGCCGCAGCGGTGGCGCTGGCAGAAGAAGTTCCATTGAAGTTTCAGATGTTGATCTATCCGGCCGTCGACTTGTCGATGAATTCGCCATCAATCAACGAGAATGCCAACGCGCCAATCTTGACGAAAGCGGTTATGGCGTGGTTCGTCAATCACTACATGCGCAGCAGCGCCGACCACTCCAACATCCAAGCATCTCCAATGGTGGCAACAGACGAAGTGCTGAAGCGGATGCCTCCAGCAATCGTGATTACGGCACAGTACGACCCACTTCGCGACGAGGGCGAAGCCTACGGGCGACGTTTAGTAGAGAACGGCGTCAATTGCACGATCACTCGATACAACGGCGCATTTCATGGTTTCTTCAACATGATCACCATGCTCGATGATGCGCAGTGTGCACATGTGCAAGCAGCGCTTCTTTTAAAGAAGTATCTGGACTAACGAACTATTCGTTGCCCTGAATGCGCTCGAGCCCTGGGGCGTCGGCCTCAAGCAAACCAAGCACATCACCAGGTGTGATTGCGGTGCAAAATTCGCGGTGCAAGTTGGCAACGGTCATGTCGTGCACAAGTTCTGGGTCGTAGTCGGCACCGTCTAAGCCAATGCGATTTGAAGTAGCGCAGCAGTCGGGAACAAGATAGGTATCGAAACCAAGGTTGCCGGCCATTCGTGTCGTGGTTTCAACGCACATGTTGGTGAAGAAACCAACAATGACGAGGCGAGAAATTCCCTTGCGGCGCAACTGAATTTCCAGATCGGTTCCAACAAAACCGCTGTTCACGTCCTTGCTGACAACGATTTCGCCGGGCAATATCTCGAAGCCCTTTTTCTGATCACCAGTTGGCAGAGAGAACTTGAGAGGGGAGACTGCCTCGCGCGAATTGTGTCGAGTGAATGCAACCGTAAGGCCTTGTTGACGAAAGGCGGCAAGCAGTCGCAGCATGTTCGACTCGGCGTCAGGGTTGTTTCTGCGGCCAGTGGGGCCGCCCCAGTGTTGCAAGACGTCAACACCCTTTTGAACATCGATGAGCAGTAGGGCGGTGTTGTTGGAGAATTGCTTGATCATCAGAAGATCTTACTGCTGGGGCGCATTACTCTTTCAATATGTCAATTCTCGATGAGTATGTCAATGTCGCACCAAGTCGCCAAACAGCAGTCGACATGTTTGCAGGCGAGTGGAGTTCGAAGTTTCCAGAAGGTTGTGGTGCGGTTTCCACGCCAGGGCTGGCCCCGCTGTTTGACGACCCACGACTTGAAATGGGAAATCGTATGTATGGCGGATTCAATAACCGCTCGATCTTGGAGCTTGGCCCGCTTGAAGGCGGCCACACCTACATGTTGCAGCAGTTTGGGGCGAAAGAAATTGATTCGGTCGAAGCAAACTCGCGTGCATTCATGAAGTGCTTGATTACGAAAGAGATATTTGATCTGAACCGTGCCAATTTCATGCTCGGAAATTTCATGCAGTACTTGAGCACTTCGCAAAAGGAGTACGACTGGGTGGTGGCAAGCGGCGTTTTGTATCACATGCGGGAGCCACTAAAGCTGTTGCGCTTGATCAGCGAGCACAGCAGACGAATATTTCTTTGGACGCACTACTACGACAAGGAAATCATCGATGAATCAGAAGCGATGCGCGACAAGTTTGGCGAGACAAAGACGGTCGAGCGTCAAGGTAAGTCGTTTGAACTGATCAAGTACCACTACCAAGGCGCATTGCAGTGGCAAGGCTTCTGCGGCGGCCCGGCAGCCGACGCAACCTGGCTCACAAGAGATTCGCTATTGCGGTTCATTCGACTCATGGGTTTTAAGCAGATGGAGATCTTGGAAGAGACACCACTCCATCAAAATGGCCCAGCGATTCTGTTGTGCGCACAGAAACCGTAGGGGCGTAGAAGTGGCTGAAATAGTGATGTACGGAGCAGATTGGTGCGGAGACTGCCAACGATCCAAGCAGTACTTTGCCGACCACTCGGTGGAATACACCTATATCGATTTAGTAGAGCAGCCCGAACAGTATGAGGAAGTGACGCGACGCAACGGTGGCGCAAAGTCGATCCCCGTCATTGTGTTTGCAGACGGCACACATCTCACCGAGCCAAGCAACGACCAACTGCGCGAAAAACTAGATCGCTGATTACTGGGTGCGACGAGAGTCGCGTGCTGCTGGCATCCAGTTCTCGCCGGCTGTCGCATCGATCCTTGCAAGGAAAATAGGACCGAACGGCTCGACCAATTCGCAGTATTGAGTTGTTGTTTTCTCGCCAAGGTGTCGCCAGGCCTTTTCGCAAAGTGAATTGGTTTGGTCCTCAATCATCTGGCGAAAAGCAAGGCCTTGCTCGTTAACGCGGCCGTCTGTGACAAAACCCCGAGCATCGAGCTGATCCCAAGCGGCAACAAGTTGTTCGTCATCTGCACCCCGGCTGCGAGGTATCCAATCGCCGGGGTAACCGAGAAATGCATCGTGCAAAAGGCCTGCCTGAACTCCGCTGACGTCTTCGGATGCAAGTATCGCGAAATGGGTATCGCCCCGCCACTCGCGGATGCAATTGATTGCGAGCCATGCCGAGAGTTCGGGTTGGTCTTCGCAACGTGGCCATTGTTTGTGTGCGCCGTGCAGTACTCGGCCAGCAAGTGGAAGCGAATCGGCGGCCTGCCACAGTGCAGGTGCAAGTGCCGCTAGGCCATCGACGATTGCTGGCGAATAGTCGTGTAACCCGCGAACCACGGCCTCGTTGCGAACGCGATACGTATCTTCGAATGTTGTGTGTTGACGGGCAATGTCGAGGCTGAGGTTTATGAATTCGGCGCGAATGGTATAAAACGCTGCGGTCACGGCATTGTTGCCAGCTGCAGCCAAAGGAGCTGCCCTGCTGGTGACGTAATAACCAATGCCGTTTGGAACTCCGAGCGCAGTGAACCGAGCGATGGCGTCTGGGTCCCAGTAAATCCAACCGATAAGCCGATGAGAGGCGAGTGATGCACGGGCGCTGAGATCTTGCCAATTCGTCATTGTTCGACGGTATCAGCCGTGTCAGAATTGGCGCTACAAGTGACTACCCAAAGCCTGTTTTCCGAACCGCAAGAGTTGCTTCCGTTTGATGGAAGCGCCGTGTTGCAGCCTCGCTTTTTTGATGTGCATCGCAGCGCCGAAATGTATTCGGAACTGATGCAGCAAACCGCGTGGGAGCAACCCGAAATGATCATCTTCGGCAAGAAACATGCCCAGGCTGGGTTGTCCACGTGGTATTCCGACACTGGTGTCAACTACGAATACTCGGGTGTCGTTCGTGTTGCGCACCCGATGACACCGCTACTGGAGCAAATCAGAGCGGAACTAGAGACGTTCACGGGTGCCGCGTTTAACTCTGTGCTTGTCAATTTGTATCGCGATGGTAAGGACAGCGTCAGTTGGCACAGCGACAACGAGGCGATCAATGGCCGAGAGCCAACTATTGCCTCGGTCAGCCTTGGCGCAACAAGGCGTTTCGATCTGCGTCACAAGGCAACGAAAGAAACGGTGCGCGCCGACTTGGAAGATGGATCGTTACTGGTGATGTCGGGCCTTTCGCAGCACTGTTGGGTGCATCAAATTGCAAAGACAGCAAGCCAAGTTGGGCCGAGAATTAATCTGACGTTTCGACGCATTATTAAAACTATTGATTAAGTCGAACACGTTGTGCAGCATCAATATGTTCAACAGTTAAGCCACAGCAACCACCAATGAGTTGAACACCTTCGTTCATCCACTGACGATAAAAAGATTCGAGTCGTGCCGGTTCAATCAGATCGACAAATTGCCAGTCAGGCATTTCAAAATAACCCGAGTCTGGATATGCAGATAGTGGACCATCGAATGTTTTGCGAATGGTGGCAAGACACTCGGAGATCAATTCGGCACCGGTGTGCATCACGCCAACCACATCGACACCCTGCTTGGGGATGAAGCGAGTTATTTCGTCGATCGGCAAATCGTCAAATGCGTGGAACGACACCACTTTGCCGTCGGCTGTGCGACGTGCACTCATACCGAACCACACCGGGAGGCCGGTGGAAAGTGCTGCCTCGAGAGCAAGCGGAATGCGAGTTGGCTCGTACATCATCTCGAGCATGATGTGATCCACTCCCGAACTTTTCAACACATTTGCGAGTTCGAAAAAAGCGTCAGAGATTTGGTTGAGTGGTGGCGTTTTCTTTGGGTCGACAACAGCCGTGCCCTCGGCAACGGGCACCATGTGGGAAAGGGAACCAGCAACGGCAATGTTTCGTCCTGCAGGTGCCAAGTCGCGTGCACGGAGTGCAGCCTCGACTGCGATTCGATTGATTTCCTCCACTCGATCGCCAAACCCTGCATCAGTCAGCATCAATCGTGAGGACGCGAATGTGTTCGCGGTAATCACGTCTGAGCCAGCCTTGATGTAGTCGAGATGAATTTGGGTAAGTAGATCACTGTTGTTCAGCGAGGCTGGGCCACACCAAGAGGCTGGGTCCATCGTGGCGCCACGCCTTTGCAGTTCGGTGCCGGTTGCGCCATCGAGAACGATTGTTTCGCCTGCATCTAGCCGACTTTTGATGTGTTGGTAGCTCATGTAGGCAACGCTAACCGCACGAAAGATAGAGTTTGAACGCAATGAGCATTGTTTCTCACAGTTCCACGATTGACGAGCTGCGCCAGGCTCTTGGCGACAAAGTGTCGGTTAATCAGACAATGCGCGAGCACCATTCCAAAGACGAGAGTTTTCACCTCGCCACCTTGCCGGATGCAGTGGTGTATGCAACTTGTACCGAGGATGTGGCTACAACTCTCAAAATCTGCAACAAGAACCGCACACCAGTTGTTGCGTTTGGTGCGGGTACTTCATTAGAGGGCAACAGCACACCTATCTATGGTGGGGTTTCACTTGATGTTTCGCAGATGGACAAAGTGTTGCGCATCAGCCAGGAGGATCTGGACTGCACATTGCAGCCGGGTGTGCGCCGAAAACAACTGAATGAAATCCTGGCGACTCATGGTTTGTTCTTCCCCGTCGACCCAGGTGCTGACGCAACATTGGGGGGCATGGCCGCAACGGGCGCTTCTGGAACCACCACGGTGAAGTACGGCGCTATGAAGCAGTTGGTGATGAGCCTGACCGTTGTCACGCCCAATGGGGAAGTGATCACGACATCGCGCCGCGCCCGCAAAACTTCTGCGGGGTACGACCTCACACACTTGTTCGTCGGTAGCGAGGGCACATTGGGTGTCATCACCGAATTGAACTTGCGCGTATTCGGAATTCCTGAAGTTATCGCCGCTGCAACCATGCAGTTCCCGTCATTGCGATCGGCAGTGGATGGCGTGATTGAAGTGATTCAGTATGGCATTGGTGTGGCGCGAATCGAACTGTTGGACTCTGATGCAGTTTCGGCTGTTAACAAGTATTCGGATACCAACTTGCCAGAGCAAACATTGTTGCTGATGGAGTTTCACGGTTCGGCCGAGTCGACAGCAATTGATATTGCGGCCACCCGCGAAGTGCTTGAACGACATGGCGGTTCGGGTTTCGTTCAAACTACCGATGAAGCCGAGCGAAGGAAGCTCTGGCAAGCGCGACACGACACGTCGCTTGCATGTCGGTCGCTTGTTAAGAATGCAAAGAACTTCGCAACCGACGTGTGTGTTCCTATTTCACGGCTGAGCGACTGCATCGAAGAGACGCAAGCCGACCTCGTTGCATCACAGTTGTTCGGCCCCATCATCGGGCATGTTGGCGACGGAAACTTTCACGTGGTGCTGAGCGTTGACCCCGAAGACCACCCAATGGTGGAACGAATGGAGCAATTTCATTCCCGACTCGTTGAGCGAGCTCTTGCCATGGAAGGTACCTGCACGGGTGAGCATGGAATTGGCATGGGCAAAATTGATTACTTGGTTGATGAACTCGGCAACGAAGCAGTTGGCGTAATGGCAACGATCAAGAAGGCTCTTGATCCCAATGGCATTATGAACCCCGGCAAAATAATTGCGGGTACGTTCTTCTAAGCGAGTTACCTTCTCGTTGTAGAAGCAATCGCGCCAAGCGCGATGAAAACACTGCCCGCCACATAGCGCTGCACGAATGGCAGAGATTTGCCGCGTAGCAAAGTGCCGCGAAGTGCACTAGCCAATATCGCAAATAGCGAATCGGAGATGCAGCCGAGAACTACAAAAGTTGAACCTAGGACAAGCGACTGCAGAGCAGCCGAGCCTCGGTCGGCATCAATGAATTGCGGTAAGAACGAAAGAAAAAAGAGCGCGACTTTGGGATTGAACGTGTTGACAACAATTCCCTGAGTGAAGGCTCGGCGGCGGCTCATTGGGTCGTTCAACTGATTGACGGCCTGGGCCTTTGTCGCAAGTGTGCGAATACCTATATATATGAGATAACCGGCACCAATCCATTTCACTGCGGAAAACGCGGCAGCAGAGGTGGCGATGACGGCAGAAAGCCCAACGGTCGCGGCGATGACGTGCATGAAATTACCTATCTCGAGGCCGGCAACAGCTGCGAGGGCAACGTTTCGGCCATCGGCAACGCTGCGGTTGATGATGTACAGCACTGCCGGTCCTGGAATAACAAGGAGCGCTAGGGATGCAATACCGAACGCGAGTAAGGACTCGATCGACGGCATGAAGATAGTTTACGAAGCGATCCAGTCTCTTCTCCCTGTGTCCGATGAACAAACCCGATGGAAGGTTGATTAACCTGTGGGTATGCGAGTTTCAGTAGACAGCGGTTCTTGCCACGGGCACCAAATGTGTGCCATTGCGGCCCCAGAAGTATTCGGCAGTGATGAACTCGGTAATGCAACCGTGCTCATCGATGGCGACATACCGGAAGAACTTCAAGCGAAGGCACGTCGTGCCGAAGCAAACTGCCCTGAGCGCGCAATCATCATCACCGAATAACTGGGGGGTTATTTCATGACTGATACCCGTAAGCCTGTCAAAGACATTCTCACCGACTACGACATTTTTGATCCGGAATTTATCAAGGATCCGTATTCAGCTTTCAGCGAGATCCGCGAATCCGGTTGCCCGATTGCACACACCGAGCGTTACGAAGGTTCGTGGTTACCAACGCGCTACGACGACGTGGTTGCTATTGCTCAGGAATACGAAACCTTCACCTCACAGTCGGTTTTGGTCTTGCCGCCAATCCCTGGCCAGAACGAGGGTCAATATGGCGGCGTAAAAGCACCACCGATTACCTCTGACCCACCAGAACACCATTGGCATCGCCGACTCATCCTTCCCGTTTTTGCACCGCAGGCAGTTGCAAAATACGAACAGGGAACGAAAGATCTGTGCAATTCGCTGATCGATGAATTCATCGATAAAGGAACGGCTGATGCTGCTGGGGATTATGCGCAGCACATTCCGGTTCGCGTGATTGCCAACTTGTTGGGTGTGCCACTTGAGATGGAGTCCGAATTCACCGCGTGGGTTCGTGCAGCGCTCGAAAACATCACCGACATTGAGGGCCGCAAGTGGGCACGACAGAACATCATCCAGTTCTTTTTGGCGCAAGTAGAAGATCGAAAGAACAACCCGCGCGAGAACGATTTCATTTCGGAGTTGATGAACACCGAAGTTGAAGGCAAGAAAGTGCCGCTCGATTACGTGTTGGGTGTGTGCAACTTGATGTTGGTTGCCGGTGTTGACACCACGTGGTCGGCAATCGGATCATGCATGTGGCACATGGCCCAGCACCCAGAGCACCGCAAGGCATTGCGCGACAACCCCGAGTTGTGGCCAACAGCCATTGAGGAACTACTTCGTGTGTATGCACCAGTGACAATGGCTCGGGTGTTGTCGAAAGACGCCGAGTTTCAGGGTTGCCCAATGAAAGCGGGCGACCGAGTGTTGATGGCGTTTCCCGCTGCTAACCGCGACCCGCGACAGTTTGAGAACCCCGATGAAGTGATCTTGGATCGTGAGCACAATCGTCACGTTGCATTCGGCTCGGGTATTCACCGCTGCGCAGGAAGCAACCTTGCCCGTTTGGAAGTACGCGTTGCCTTGCAAACATTCCTTGCGCGTATTCCCGAATTCGAACTTGTCAACCCAGATGATGTGACATGGGCCGGCGGTCAAGTGCACGGCCCACGCCGCTGCATGGTCAAGTTTTAGTTACTTCGCCTCATCGTCAATCAACGCCATGTGATGGTGTCCTTCGACATCAATCTTTGGCAACAGTTTGTTGAGCCAGGCCGGTATCCACCAGTTTTTGTTGCCAAGTAGTTCCATCGTCGCCGGCACTAACACCATTCGCACGATGGTTGCGTCAATGAACACTGCTGTAGCCAGACCTAAGCCAAACAGTTTTAGCTGTCGGTCGTGGCCGAGGACGAATGCAGCGAACACGAACACCATGATGAGAGCCGCAGCCGTAATCACGCGTGCGGTTGCCGTGAGGCCGTCGGCCACTGCTGTTGCGTTGTCGCCGGTTCGGTCGTATTCCTCTTTAATGCGAGACAACAAAAACACTTCGTAGTCCATAGACAAACCAAAGACAATGGCGAACAGCATCATTGGGGCCCAACTTTCAATTGGGCCGGCTTTGCCAACACCAATCAGGTTCATGCCCCAACCCCATTGGAAGATGGCGACAATGACGCCGTATGCGGCACCGATGGAAAGCAGGTTCATAACCACTGCCTTAAGCGGCACCAGCACACTTCGGAACACTGCCATCAACAACAAGAACGAAAGCGACAACACTCCAACGAAGAGCAACGGCATGCGTCCGCCAATGCCATCGGCGAAGTCGACACTTGCAGCCGTGAAGCCGCCAACTTTGGCCTCGACGCCCGTCGATGGGATGAAGTCGTTTCGCAGTGTGCGAATGAGATCGGTAGTCGCCTCATCCTGCGGCGCAGTTGTTGGGTATGCAATGACCAACGAAAGGCTGCCATCTTGCGAGGCCGGCACGCCCTGTGCGAATGCGATGCCAGGCACAGTGCTGATCCGATTGACGAATCCAGCAAGCGCATCGGGGTTTGCGGAAGTTTCGCCTTGAACCGTGATGAAGAGCGGGCCGTTGAAACCTGGGCCGAAACCTTCGGCGAGCATGTCGTAGGCCCTGCGGACTGTGGAGTCTGTTGGCGCATTGCCGTTGTCGCCGAAGCCGAGACGGATGGAAGCAAGCGGAGATGCAAGCACTAAGAGGATTGCAGTTGCAGCAAGCGCGGCTGTCCATGGCCGGCGCTGAATGAAGCGGCTCCAGCGATACCAAAACGTTAACTCTTTGGCTTTTTGGACGCGCTTTGGCAATGCGATGCGCAATGGCTTCACGACAAAACTAAGCAACGTGATGACTACTGCAGAGGCGATGCCAGCAAAGAAAACTGGCAGCGATGTGGCGACCACTGAAACGAAAGCGAAAACCACGAATGCAATAAGTGCAATTAATGCTGCGCGCGTAGTGACGTCGATTCGATGCTTGACCATTGCCAACAGCGAAGGCAACAAGGTGATGGATGCAATCATCATGAGCAACACGCCAATGACGGCGCCGATTGCAAGGCCGCGAGCAAACGCGAGGCCCATGAGGAAGAGCCCAAGGAGCGAGATGATTACGGTGATGCCTGCGAAAATGACTGCTCGGCCCGAAGTGTCGACGGCATCGACAACTGCATCTTCAACGCTGAGACCATTTTCGAGGCCTTCTCGATATCGAGTGACAATAAACAACGCGTAGTCGATGCCCACGCCGAGACCAATCATTGCAACGAGCGAAGTGGTGAAGTCGGGCATTGGCAACAAGTTGCTGAGCACGATGACGAGCGAAGTACCCACGCCCAAACCAATGAGCGCAGTTCCGATTGGTAGGCCCATTGCAAGAACCGAACCAAAGGCAAGTACCAAGATCACAATTGCGGCTAGCAGGCCGTATGCCTCGCTGGCTGGAAGTTCGAATTCGGCAAATATGTTTCCGCCGTACTCGATGGTGAAGTTTGGAAGTTCAACCTTCTTGCCAATTTCTTGTATCTCTTCGGAGAGTGTGATGAGTTCGGTCTGTGAACGAATGGTTACGTCGAGTGCAGCAAAGGCTGTTGTTCCCGCGGGGTTGATTTGGCCTTCGACATCGAACGGGCTGGTAACGGTGACGCCGTTGAGTGCGCCAACCTCACTGAACATGGTGGCCATTGCCGCTTTGATTTCGTCTGTGACGACACCTGCTGGTGATGTAAAGACAATTTCGCCAGAGAACCCGGCACGGTCTGGGCTGTTCGCTTCGAGCAACTGCTGCACGTCGTTGGCTTCGCTTTTTGGTAATTCAAATTCGGTACTGAAACTGGAGCCCATCGAACCGGCGGCAATGCCGAGAACCACGAGGACCACAAGCCACAGCCCCACCATTTCACGACGACGGCGAACACAAAAACGAGCAAGATTTTGAAGCATGGGGGACTTTCTTTCGGGGGGTTCAGGCAACGACTAGGCGTGCTGATTACACAATAATAAGTGGTGCCGGTACTTGGACGGACTGAAGCGCGTGACCTCAGTCGCGCCAGGCAACCCCATCTGGCCATTGGCCAATACCGCCGCTTTCGGTAAGCATGCTGGTGAGTTCGCGGGGTGCATGGCGTGAACGCCACACCAACATGTCTTGCGCCATCTGCAATGTTGCACTTGTATCAGTTAGATACGTGCGCCATGTGGGGTCGGCGGCGAGGTCGAATGAGAGCCACGAACCGTTTCCAAACTGCACGTATGCGCAATTGTCGTACACACGGGAAGTGAGGTGTTGTTGTTCGAGGCGTTGGTCCCACGGCCATTCGCGTTGACCAAGGCGGATAAACCAGCTTCGCCAGTCGTATTCGTACGTTGCGGCATCGCGCCACCATGGTGGTTGATTGCCGGTAAGAAATGGAGTCAGTGGCAAGCCATCGCATTGCGACGGGACTGGCTGCTCAAGCGCTTCGGCAATAGTGGGAAGCAAGTCGACGTTCTCGGTGAACTCGTTGACCGTTGTTCCAAACTGCGAAGTGTGTTCTGGGTGTCGAACCAGTCCAAGGATGTGGTAGCTCTGCGGGAAGAAACCAAGTTTCTCGCGAAGCCCGTGATCGCCAAGTTGTTCGCCGTGGTCGGCAGTAACGATGATCATGGTGTTATCCCACATGCTCATCTCTACGAGCGCGTCCCACACTCGGCCTAATTGTTCGTCGACATCGCCGATCATTCCGTAGTACTGCGCACGCATGTGGCGCTTGCCCGCTTCGTCGGCTGGGGCCGATGCGCTTTCAAGTTGCATGAACATTTCATGTGATGGGTGCAAGTCGGAGCCTGGCGCAATTGGCAACTCCACATCGGCTGGGTCGTATGCCTTCGACCATTTACCTGCCGCAGAGTAAGGAGGGTGAGGCCGCAGGTAGCTGGCATGCGCAAACCACGGGCCATCTTGTTTCTTCAACCAACCCAATAGATGGTCGGTGAGGAATGCCGATTGCCCAAATTCGGCAGGGCGATCTGGTTCTGTTAGCAGTGCCTGCTTTGCGTTCATCGGTACATCAAAGCCGTGTTCGTTGAGGTGATTAATCCAAAGATCGTGTGGTTCCGGGATGAACAATTCGCAATCGAAACCGGGAAGTATTCCCTCGAAGGTATTGAGCCTCCAGTCGTCAGCCCCGGTGGTGTCACGCGGGTCGACCGACTGATCGGTGTAGCCAAACAACGTTGGTTTGTATCCTGCGCGGCGCGCAAGAAGAGCCACGTTGTCGAATCGGCGATCGAGTGGTGTGCCGTTGGCAACCACGCGATGATTCATCTGATACATGCCCGTGTACAAACTTGCTCGGCCGGGCGAACAGGGCGCACATTGGCTGTAGTGCTTTGTCAGTCGAACTCCGTTTTTAGCCAAACGATCGAGGTTCGGTGTTTTCACAAGTGGATGGCCAGCAACCGACAAGCAATCGGCACGAAATTGATCCAAAGTAATGAGCAGGACATTCATCGCCATCAGTATCGAAGCGTAGTGTGAACACCGTGAATAAAGCCATGTACACAAGCGAGATGGTGGCAACGGGAACTGGTGTTCAGTTGCGCATTGTTCGGTGGGGTGACACGCACACGTTGTCGGCGGCTCCGCTAGTGCTGGTTCATGGCCTGGCTTCTAATGCCATGTTGTGGGAAGGCGCGGCACAGGCATTTGTGGCGCTTGGTCACCCTGTGGTTGCGGTTGATTTACGCGGGCATGGCCAAAGCGAAAAACCCGATGACGGTTACGACATGCAGACCGTAACTTTTGATCTTGCAAAACTGCTGGAAGTATTGGCAGTGAGCGGGTTCGTTCGTCCGGTTGTCTGCGGCCAATCTTGGGGCGGCAACGTTGTCATTGAACTTGCGCATCAATACCCACAGCTTGTGCGTGGCGTAGTTGCGGTCGACGGTGGCTTTCTCGAATTGCAAAATCACTTTCCCGAATGGGAGGCATGTTCGATTGCGTTACGGCCGCCGAATTTGCTCGGAACCTCCGTTAAAAACATGCGTGAATACATGCAGCGCGCTCACTCCGACTGGCCACAAACAGGAATCGATGGGGCAATGGCCAACATGGAGCACCTACCCGACGGCACTGTGCGGCCGTGGCTCACCTTGGATCGACATTTAAAGGTGTTGAGAGGCCTATGGGAACACAAGCCGACACATCTATATAACGACATATCCGTGCCAGTGCTGTTTGTACCTGCAGAAGGGCCCGGCGGCGTGTTTGCTGAAACGAAGCGGCATGCTGTTGAGCAAGCGCTGAGTATGGTGCCAGTTGTTCGGGTGGAGTGGTTCAGCCCCGCCGATCATGATCTTCATGCTCAGCACCCAGGACGATTTGCTCAAGTTGTACATAACGCCACTAAGGACGGATTCTTCGCATGACTCTCCCACGAATACTCACGATTATGGGTTCGGGCGAAACCTCGCCGACGATGGTTTCAACGCACCGCATGCTTGTTGGAAAGTTGCCGAAGCCAGTTCGAGCAGCACTCTTGGACACCCCATATGGTTTTCAAGAAAATGCACCAGAGCTTGCAACTAAGGCCGTCGAGTATTTCAACACCAGCATCAATGTCGCACTCGACGTTGCCGGCCTCACAGAGATAAGCGCGGGCGATGCGCTTGCAACCGAAAAAGGTTTGCAGCTTGTGGCGGATGCACAATACGTATTTGCTGGCCCTGGTTCGCCTTCGTATGCGCTGAGGCAATGGTCGGGAACGCCACTTGCGGGGTTGCTGATAAAAAAGTTGCGAAGTGGAGGCATCGTTACTTTTGCATCGGCAGCCGCGCTGACGCTTGGCAAATACACGCTGCCCGTCTATGAGATTTATAAGGCTGGCGAACCACCTCGTTGGTTGGACGGGCTCGACATCCTTTCCGAATTAGGAATTAAGGCCGCGCTCATTCCGCATTACAACAATGCCGAAGGCGGACATCACGACACACGGTTCTGTTACATGGGCGAACGACGGCTTTCGTTCTTGGAGCGAGAATTGCCAGAAGATGTGTATGTGCTTGGCGTTGACGAACACACGGGCGTGGTGCTCGACGTTGATGCCGACGAAGCAACAGTTGTTGGCAAGGGCGTTGTAACCATTCGAGTACGGGGTGTGTCTCAGGAGTTTGCGAGCGGAACAGTAATTCCACTGGACAAACTGCGCGACCCATCGACGAGTGAACGACCATCCGAAAAACCAAAGGTTGATACGAACACTTCTTCCGCAGAGGAGATCATGGATTCCAACTTGCGCCAAGCAACAGAACGACTCGATTCCGAGTTTTCGGTGGCGATTGCCGGCGGCAATGCAGATGCGGCTGCAAGAGCAGCCCTCGAATTGGACGATGCAATTGCGGGATGGTCTGTAGACACGCTGCAAAGCGACGATCTCGACTTCGCACGCTCTGTATTGCGAAGCATGATCACGCGCCTTGCCGGCGCTGCAACAGGCGGATTGCGCGACCCGCGCGAGGTGGTTGGCCCGTTTGTTGATGTGCTGCTGGAATTACGCGCGCAAGTTCGCGCCGATAAGCGATTCGATCTCTCGGACATCATTCGCGACAGGCTCGCTGCAACCAATGTTGAGGTTCGTGACACCCCGCAAGGCGCCGAGTGGGGCTTCCGCGAAAGTTAGAAGTTACAAGTGGCCAAGTGAGGCCATGCGAATTCGGCTGCGAGCGCCGGCGGTTACGTACGCAACAATGAACACCAATGCATCTAGCAAGATGATGGTGGCACTTGCAGATGTGTCGAGGAAGTAACTCAGGTTCATACCCACGAAGCATGTGACTCCACCAATCAGTGGCGAGATCCACAACATGCGCGAAAAGCTGTTGGTTGTTAGGCGGGCGGACGCGGCGGGGATAACGAGCAGCGCCGAGATAAGCAGCGTGCCAATGACGCGCATGGTTACCAAGATGGTGAGTGAAAGCAGCGCAAGCAGCATGGCTTCGACAAGTGATACGCGGACGCCACTTACTTGGGCAACATCTGGATCGAACGTAGAGAACAGCAGTTTGCGGTAGGTGAGCATGATCACTGCAAGTGCCAGCAACGCAACGGCAGAGACAGCGATGATGTCGCTAACTTTGACACCCAGAACGCTTCCGAACAGCACGGCTTCGATGCTCTTTGAGGCCTGGCCGTATCGATTCATTAACGCAAGCCCTAATGCAAACGATGCTGTAGTGACAACCCCGATTGCGGCGTCGGCACCAATTACACGTCGGCGAGATACGCGCGCGATCAGCACGCCCGAGACGATTCCCCAAATGCCGGCGCCAATAAAGAAGTTGATTTGCAAAACGGCGCTTGCTGCCGCGCCGCCAAAGACGGCATGTGAAAGGCCGTGGCCGATGTAGCTCATGCCTCGAAGCACAACGAACACACCGAGCAGCCCGCACAGTGCACCCGCGATAGTTGCGACCACTAGGCCATTTCTAAAGAATTGAAACCCGTACGGCTCGAACAAGTTGAATGCGATCATCATTTGCCCTCGCTCCTTACCCTTGTAGGGCCGTGCTCGACAACGATGGGCATGCCACCATGCTCCAGCACTTCCATCGGCGCACCGTACGTTGCTTCAAGCACTTGTGATGTGAGAACTTCGCGGGGGTTTCCGTCGGCGATCACTGTTTTGTTGAAGCACACCAAACGAGGAAGGTGGGCTGCAAGGCCATTGAGATCGTGTGTTGTCAGCAAGATCGTGAGGCCGCTTGCGTGCAAGTCGGCAAGTAGGTGCAAGATTTCGTGTCGTGTTCGTACATCGACGCCCGAGGTTGGCTCGTCCATGATCAAGATGTCTGGGTTGCGAAACATTGCGCGTGCCAAAAACACTCGTTGTTGTTGCCCGCCCGAAAGCTCGCGAATGTGTCGTTGAGCGACGTCGGCAATGCCAAGCTTGCCAAGAACGTCTCGAACCGCAGCACGTTCATCAGCAGTGATGCGTGGCCACCAAGTGGTGTGCGAACGAGTCATCACGATCACTTCTTCTACGGTCACGGGGAAGTACCAGTCGACTGTTTCAACCTGGGGCACGTATCCGAGGGTGATGTGCGGCAGCACGGTAATTGAACCATGGGCCACTGGGTGAGCGCCCATGATTGCTTTCAATAACGTTGTTTTGCCGGAGCCGCTTGGGCCCACGATGCCAACAAACTCACCCCGACTGATCTGCAGATAGGTATCTTCGACCACTGCAGAGTTTCCGTAGGTGCATGAGACGTGCTCGCAGGTGATCAAGCTTTGAGCGTCCATTTCGCTTATTGAGGGTAGACGGCTGTGTCCTTCACAACATCACTCACATCGACAGAATTTAAGGAACTTGCGTCACCACCCAGGGCTTCGACCATGGTCGCGAAGTTAAATCGCATGAGTCCGAGCCAAGAATGTTCGGCATCTCCGGGTTCGCCGACAAGGTCGTCATCGCGGAGCACGTCGATGTACCGCACACCTGCTTCGGCGCCAATTTGCTCGAGAACCGGAGAAGGAAACACTTCGCTGCCAAATACGGCTTTCACGCCAGATTCACGAACCTGAGTGATGAGGTCAGCAATCTCCTTCGGTGTTGGTTCATCAAACGATGATGGCTGAATTGCGCCAATCACGGTGTATCCGTAATGCACCGCAAAGTATGCATATGCATCGTGGTAGGTGAGCAATTTGCGCTGATCTTCTGGAATCGTTGCCGTTGCCGTTGCCATGGCTGCATCAAGTGCATCAACCTTTGCAGCGAAGGCTTCATAGTTGGCAGCAAAGGTTGCGGCATTCGTCGGATTCATTGCCGACAGCAAGTCACGAGCAACTGCTGCGTACTCCTTTGCCATTGGCGGGTTAGTCCACAAGTGTGGGTTTGGTTTGCCACCTTCAAGTGGGAACGAGAAGTCGTAGATGAATTCGCTCTCAGGAAGGATCTGCGTACCAAGTTCGCAAATCACTGCGCTGTCTTTCAGGTTGGCAAGTGCAAGTTCTTTGGTTGGCTCTTCAAGCACGAGTCCGTTAATGAAGATGACGTCTGCTTGTTCGAGTGTTGCTGCATCGCTTGGCTTTGGCTCGAATGTGTGCGAGTTGGTGCCTTCGGGAACAATTCCGTTGATGGTGGCATCGGTGCCACCAGCGATATTGGCAATGATGCTGGTAATTGGCGCAACGGTTGTTGCAATGTTGACAGGCCCGTCAATGACGGTCGTAGAAGTGCAACTGACGGGAGAAATATCCGATTCAACAGCATCGCTAGATGTGTTTGAACAGCCGGCTGTAACGACCAAGGCAGCAGAAATAAAGAGGACAATGCGTGATTTCATGCCAAGAGATTAGTTGTAGTCAGACTGATTGTCAGGTCGCATCCCGAACAATTTTTTGAGCTGTGGGACGCGACGAATAAAGAAGTGATCCAACAGAGCCATGAACACCATGCTGAGTCCCAGAAGTGGAAAGACAATTCCAAGAGCAATTGCGATATAGGTGATTCGGCGCGACAGTTTGGCATCAATTGGTCTGCGAGGGAATCCTGACTTACCTGGTTGTCTTCTTCGGAAGAACATCAATGGTGCCGTGATAGTTGAACCGATTACCGCAAGGCACGAACCACCCATCGCCAGACCATTCACCAATCCAAACTGACGTCCCATGTGGGTGTCGACACCCCAGGAAGTGCCTTTTGCGAGCGCACCGTAACTTGCATGCCATCCCGCTTCGGCAAGTACATCACCCGAATATTGATCGACATACACGGTTCGTTCATCGTGTGCTGGGGACGGCCATGAATTGGAAAGTGTGTACACCCCGATTTCGTCTGCTGGTAATCCAACGGCATAACCCGGTTTCATTCCAATATCTTGAGCAACTGCTGCAACGGCCTCAAGCGAGAGCGAGGATTTCGTATCAGAGTGATTTGGTTGAGAAGCGGGGACCGACATTCTTTCGTTAGCCCAAGAGATTTGTAATCCAGGAGTCTCAATTGCGCTGGCATGTTCGTGCGATGTTGGGTCTTCGGAGGGAAAGTTGTATCCCGAGTTCATATTGTCAATGAACTCTCCCCATTGCGTTCCCCAAAATCCAGACCAAGGAAGTCCCGTGAGTGCAAGAAAGATCAATACCGGTGCAAACAACGCGCCAGGGGTTGCGTGTAAATCGCGCAGTCGCTTGCGGCCCTTCTCTTTGAATCGAATAGAGAATGCGTTGCGCAAACGACGCGGAATTTTGTTTCGTGGCCACCATAAATACAAACCGGTAAACACCATGACCAGCGTCCAGCCCGCTGCAATTTCAATGATGTAATCGCCCCATGTTCCGAGATACAACGTGCCGTGAATTCGAGTAGCCACAAAATCGATACGAGAATCGTTATTGATTGATCCAAGAACTTTTCCGTCTTGTGGGTTGACGTACACCGATCGCGAAGATCCATCTTCGGTGGTGATATCGAATTGTGTAGAACGCGAGGCGTCGCGTGGTGGAACTACTGCATCGATAGATGAGTTTGGATACTCAAGATTTACCACCTCTTGTTGTTTGTCAAACGGAACAGCAGCCGCAACTGGGTCGACGTAGAGCAGGTCGTTGTATGCAAATCGTTCGATTGTCGGCTTCAGCAATATGACGAGCCCGGTAGAGGCAAGAATGAACAACAGTGGAAGCACAAAGAAGGAGGCGTAGAAGTGCCAGCGCCAGGCGGCACGCCACATTGAGGTATCGGTTTTCGGTTCCATACTCAACAGACCGAGAAAAACCGACGAAAGTTCCCTGAGTTATTCCTTTTGTTTACGTTTTGCTTCCAACAATCGAGCGCCCATAGCCAGGACGATCAACACACCTGCGCCAAGCGTCACAAAAGCAGGAAGGCCAAACCCTGGTGGAGCACCACCGGTTTCTGCCTCATGGGCGATAAGAATCTCCACAAGATTCATTGTGATTTTCCGTCAATCACTCGTGGGGAAAAACCATTTTTCTTAACTCGTTTTGGAAATGAGAGCACGGCGATTGATGAGCCAATAACAGCGCCAAGCATGTGGATGGTTTCAAAACTTGCAAGAACCTCTTCATTCGAATGATCAACAAACCCCGTCACCGTCTGCAAAATGATCAGAAGCAATGCGACGGGTAATGCAAATACAGCAAGTCGTGGTGAGACTGCAACTGCAAAAGCAATCGTTGCAAACATAATGCCAAGTGCGCCATCGCGCGACAAGTGCGCGGCATCTGCGCCGAGCGATGTGCTCCAGAACATGGTTGAACCAAAGAGCCAAGGCAACGCGAGAATGAGTTGCAACACACCGAGCAACCCAAGAAATGTTCTACCCCAAACACTGCGATTGGAACGTAAAGATATTTTGTCTTGAATAGATTTTTGGGCGGCAGAATTTGTGCCACCGCACATTGCGCAGTTTGCGATGTGTGTTCGTGCATCTGCAAGTTGCTCAACGGGAGCAATATTGCTCAGCACAAGGCGTTGCGCTGAAGTGCAGTCCATCAGTTGGTTCCGGTTTCGTCAACTCGTGCGGACTCTGCAAGCAATACAGACATTGCTTCACGCGCTCGTGCCAACCGTGAGCGAACGGTTCCAACAGGTACGCGGATAACTTCTGCTGCTGTTTCGTAGTCGTAACCAAGTAACCCACAAAGCACCAGCACTTCACGCTGTTCGTGGCTAATCGCCTGCATCAGGCTGATGAGATCGTTTTGGCGAAATGCATCAAATGAATCTGCATGTTCCGATTGTTCGATAGCGGCATGATGTGGCCATTTTTTTGACATGTCGATAATGGTGTTACGGCAGATTGAGATGATCCACGATCGCGATGAAGACTCTGCGCGCAGAGTTGGGTAGTAACGCCATGCTCGGATGAATGTTTCCTGAACAATGTCATCTACAAGATGGCTGATTCCACAAGTTGCTTTGGTGTACAGCGTTACCGATCCAACATGTTCCTTAAAGAAGTCGTCAAACGTGTATGGCTGAGTCATGGGTAACTACACGGTGATGCTACTGCTGGCTTTGCGAGCAACATTTCTGATTAGTGCATTGATGTCAGCGACGGAGCCAAGTTTTTTCAGCAATGGTCCATCAAGCAACAGCGTTGCAAGACCATGCGCGACAGACCACATGTATGCAGTGTGAGCATTGGCATCGTCTTCGTGTGAGTCTTCGCCCAAAATGGCAGTGACTTCGTTGCGTAGTGCATTGAACGCTCGATCGGCTTGGATCAATGCCGATGGGTGGTCCTCGAGTGAACACAAATCGGTGCGCATCATCACTCGGAAATGCCCCTTGTGGGTGAGAGCAAAGTGAACGTAGGCCTCACACATTGCTGCAGTGCCAAGTGTTGTGCTGGCTTCAATTGCCTCTGCCAACGAGCGGAAACCTTCTTCTGCAATCGCGGCGAAGATTCCGGCTCGGTCGCCAAAGTGGTGATAGGGGGCTTGGTGAGAAACTCCAGCAAGCCGAGCCACCTCGCGCATGGAAATGACATCGGGGCCAGATGTAGCGGCGATGGCAACTGCAGCATCCAGTACCTGCCTGCGCAGGCCGTCGATTTTGGCTGAAGTCATAACTTGACACTATCTAGTTTTAGTACTAGACACTGTCAAGTATGAATACGCACCCAGACATCAAAATTCACAACCGCCGTTGGATCATCTTGCTGGTGCTGTGCATCAGCCTCTTCATGGTTGTTGTCGACAACCTCATCATCAACGTTGCGCTTCCAACGTTGTCGCGCGAACTTGGTGCATCAACCAGTGGCCTGCAGTGGATCGTTGACTCGTACGCATTGGTGTTCTCGTGTTTGTTGTTGGCGTTTGGCGGCCTAGGTGATCGCTTTGGACGCAAAGGAGCAATGCAAGTTGGACTCGTTGCATTCATGGCGTGTTCAGTGTGGGCATCGTTCGCAACATCAACGGCATCGTTGATCATGGCTCGTGGCGCAATGGGTATCGGTGCTGCAGCAGTCTTTCCGGCAACACTTGCAATTCTCATCGACGTATTTCGTGACCCGATTGAACGCGCAAAAGCAATTGGTGTCTGGTCTGCCGTATCCGGAATGGCAGTTGCATTCGGACCAATTTCTGGCGGTTTCTTACTTGAGCATTTCTATTGGGGTTCCGTATTCCTCATCAACGTTCCCATCGTGATTATCGCGCTCATTTTGGGTGCAGTATTCATCCCAACATCAAAAGATCCGAATCCACATCGTCTCGATTTCATGGGATTTGTGTTGTCCATTGCCATGGTCGGCTTGCTGGTGTACACAGTTATCGAAGGTCCGCATCGCGGATGGCTCAGTGTTGCAACGCTTACGTCGTTTGCTGGCGCATTGGTGCTGCTTGCAGCATTCATCAAGCGCGAATTGTCAACCGACGAGCCACTGCTTGATGTTCGTGTGTTTCGCAATGCGCGGCTTTCTGCGGCAACCGGTGCAATCGGCATCGCTTTCTTCGTGTTGTTTGGTTTTACTTTCTTGGTTACGCAATACTTCCAATTTGTGCGCGGATACAGCACGCTGTCGTCGGGCGTGCACACGTTGCCGTTTGCACTTGGTGCGGGTGTAACGGCACCGATCGCGGCGCGGCTTGCACTGAAGTTCGGAACGAAGCGCATAGTTGCCCTTGGTCTCACCAACATGGCCATTGGTCTCATCATCATCGGTTTCTGCGAGGCCGATACCGCGTATTTTGGTCCGGTCATCGTCAGTATGTTGTTCTTGGCTAACGGTCTTGCTCTTGTCACTTCGCCCGCGACAGATGCGGTGATGGGCGAGTTGCCTCGTGAAAAGGCTGGCGTCGGTTCTGCTGTCAACGATGTCAGCCGCGAAGTTGGCGGAACACTCGGTGTTGCAATCAGCGGTTCAGTATTCGCATCGTTGTACGGCCCCAAACTTGGTGAACTATTGACACCATTCAATTTGGATAGCGAAATTGTGGCGCTAGCCAAAGAATCGGCAGGTGCTGGTTTCATGGTTGCGGAGCGTGCCCCAACACCCGAGGCCGCAGAAGCCGTAAGGCAGGTCGTTAGCCAGGCATTCATGCATGGGTTCCATACCGCGTGCTTTACGGGCGCGGGGGTGGCACTTGCCGGTGCCTTGTTCGCATGGAAATTTCTGCCTGCAAGACGTGCCGAACCCGTTTCAATCGGCTGACCCAAAGGCCCTTGCGGCTTTACTACTGGCTGGCCCCGCAAGTAGCCTGAACCTTCTTACATAGGCGTTCAAAGGGGAGAGCCATCATGGCAAGAATCGTAAAAGCGGCGTTGCTTCAGACGGACTGGACTGGCGACAAAGAGTCGATGATCGACAAGCACGAGGCAGCCGCCCGTGAAGCTGCAAAACAGGGCGCACAAATTATGTGCTTCCAAGAATTGTTTTATGGCCCGTACTTCTGCCAAGAGCAAGACCCAAAGTATTTCTCTTACACCGAGCCAATCCCTGACGGCCCAACCACCAAGCGCTTCCAAGCACTTGCAAAAGAGTTGGGGATGGTGTTGGTGTTGCCAATGTACGAAATTGTGCAACCAGGTTTGTACTACAACACAGCAGCAGTGATCGATGCTGATGGCCGTTACCTCGGCAAGTATCGCAAGCAACACATTCCGCAGGTTCCAGGTTTCTGGGAGAAGTACTACTTCACGCCGGGAACTGGTGGCTATCCAATATTCGAAACTGCAGTCGGCAAAGTTGGCGTGTACATCTGTTACGACCGCCACTTCCCAGAAGGTTGGCGTTCACTTGGTTTGAATGGCGCAGAAATTGTGTTCAACCCATCGGCAACGAGCCGTGGTCTGTCCGAATACATCTGGAAGATCGAGCAGCCTGCTGCTGCGGTTGCCAACATGTATTACGTCGGCGCAATCAATCGTGTTGGCATTGAAAAGGACTATGGCACGGACGACTTCTACGGCCAGAGCTACTTCGTTGACCCAGAGGGCAAGTTCGTTGGCAACGTTGGCGACCCATTCAAGCCCGAACTGATTGTTCGCGACTTGGACATGGACAAGATTCGCATGGTGCGCGATCGTTGGCCGTTCTACCGCGATCGTCGTCCAGACGCATACCACGAAATTTCGGAACGATAAAAGAAACGGTCATCAGGGGGAACTATGGCACGAACACTTATCAAAAACGGAACGGTCGTTAGCCCAACTGGTCGGCACGAAGTTGATGTGCTGATTGAGGGCGAGACAATCTTGGCGTTGCTCGATCGGGGCAAAGCCGACTCGTTGAATATCACTGCTGACAAAGTGATTGACGCAAAAGGTAAGTACGTCATCCCCGGCGGCATCGATGTGCACACGCACATGGAGTTGCCATTCGGCGGCACCAATGCAAGCGACACATTTGAAACCGGCACCACTGCAGCTGCATGGGGCGGTGTAACAACCATCGTCGACTTTGCTGTGCAGCGATACGGAGAAAACGTTCAGGAGTCTTTGGCAACGTGGCACAAAAAGGCCGAAGGTAATTGCTCAATCGACTATGCGTTCCACCAAATCATCGGTGGCATCGACGATCAGGCGCTTGCCGACATGGATTACCTCGTAAAGAACGAGGGAATTACATCATTCAAATTGTTTATGGCGTATCCAGGCGTGTTTTATTCGGACGACGGCCAAATCTTGCGAGCAATGCAGCAGGCAAGCAACAACGGTTCCACCATCATGATGCACGCCGAAAACGGCATTGCTATCGACGTATTAGTGCAACAGCACATCGCGCGCGGCGAAACCGACCCGAAGTACCACAGCTACAGCCGACCAAGCTTGCTGGAGGGTGAAGCAACCAGCCGCGCAATTGTGTTGTCCAAAGTTGCGGGCAACGTGCCGTTGTACATCGTGCACATGTCGGCTTCGGAAGCGCTCAATGCGTTGGCCGAGGCTCGCCATGAGGGGCTCAACGTATTTGCTGAAACCTGCCCGCAGTATCTGTACATGACGTTGGAAGATCACCTTGCCAAGCCAGGCTTCGAAGGTGCGAAGTATGTTTGCTCGCCACCAATTAGAAGCAAGCACGACAAGCACAATCACCACGCCGACTTGTGGAAGGGCTTGCGCATGAACGAGTTGGCCGTTGTTTCAACCGACCACTGCCCGTTCTGCATGAAAGACCAAAAGGAACTTGGAATTGGCAACTTCTCCAAGATTCCTAACGGCATGGGCTCAGTCGAGCACCGCATGGAACTGATCTATCAGGGTGTTGTGCAAGGCGAAATTTCGCTCGAGCGATGGGTGGAAACCTGCAGCACGTCACCAGCGCGCATGTTTGGCATGTACCCACAAAAGGGCATCATTGCTCCGGGTTCGGATGCAGACATTCTGGTCTGGGATCCAAACGGCAAGACAACGATCGGCATTAACGACAAGCACCACATGAACATGGACCACTCTTCGTGGGAAGGTTTCAAAGTGGACGGCAAAGTTGACACCGTATTGTCGCGCGGCAAAATCGTTGTCGAGAACGACAAATTTACGGGCACCAAGGGGCACGGCAAGTTCATTCGCCGTGGCTTGTGCCAATACCTCAACTAAACAACATCACACTCACCCCCTCAACATCACAATTAGGAGAAGTTATGCAACGCATTAGTCACTGGGTTAACAACAAAGTTGTTGCCGGCACATCGGGCAACACAGGCAAGGTATACAACCCAGCAACGGGCGAGCAGCAGTCCGAAGTTGACTTGGCAAGCATTGCCGAAGTTGATGCGGTGATAGCAGCGGCAAAAAAGGCTGGACTCGAGTGGAGGTCGTCAAACCTTTCTCGCCGTGCCGAGATCATGTTCCGCTTCCGCGAACTAGTTGTTGCAAACAAGAACGAGCTTGCCAACGTGCTTTCTCTTGAGCACGGCAAAGTGCCAAGCGATGCCATGGGCGAAATTTCTCGCGGCATCGAAAACGTGGAGTTTGCGTGCGGTATTCCGGCATTGTTGAAGGGCGGATACTCCGAGCAAGCATCATCTGGCGTCGATGTGTATTCAATTCGTCAACCACTCGGTGTAGTTGCCGGCATCACGCCGTTCAACTTTCCTGCGATGGTGCCAATGTGGATGTTCGCTAACGCCATCATGTGCGGCAACACGTTTGTGTTGAAACCATCCGAAAAAGATCCATCCGCACCAATGTTCATTGCCGAACTATTGCGCCAAGCTGGCTTGCCAGACGGTGTGTTCAACGTTGTTCATGGCGACAAGATTGCGGTTGATCGCATTCTGTCCCACCCAGACATCGCGTCTGTCTCGTTCGTTGGTTCAACACCAATTGCCAAGTACGTATACGAGACCGGAACCAAGAATGGCAAGCGCGTGCAGGCACTTGGTGGCGCAAAGAACCACATGTTGGTGTTGCCAGATGCCGACCTCGACATGGCAGCCGACGCAGCAGTGAGTGCCGCGTTTGGTTCTGCCGGCGAGCGTTGCATGGCTATCTCGGTGGTTCTTGCAGTAGACACCATTGCCGATGAGTTGGTAGAGAAGTTGAAGACTCGTGTGCCGAAGATCAAGGTTGGCCCCGGCACCGACCCAACTGCAGAAATGGGCCCGTTGATCACTCGTGAGCACCGCGACAAAGTTGCTAGCTACATCACCAACGCAAATAGTGAAGGCGCAAATGTTGTTATCGACGGCACCGACAAGGCAAAGGATGCAGGTTTCTTCCTCAACCCAAGCTTGATCGACAAAGTGAAGCCGGGCATGAAGTGCTACGACGAAGAAATCTTTGGGCCAGTACTGACAGTGATGCGAGTGAAGAGCTACCAAGAAGGTCTCGACACCATCAATAGCAACCAGTTTGGTAACGGCACCGCAATCTTCACCCGTGACGGTGGCGTTGCTCGCCAGTTCCAATTTGATGTGCAGGTTGGAATGGTTGGCATCAACGTGCCAATCCCCGTGCCAGTGTCGTATTACTCATTTGGTGGTTGGAAGGCTTCGCTTTTCGGTGACCAACACATGTATGGCCCAGAAGGCATCAACTTCTTTACGCGCGGCAAGGTGGTCACATCACGTTGGCCAGACCCACGCACATCGAAGATCGATCTCGGTTTTCCGTCAGCACGCTAATTAGCCACATATTTACATAGGGGAGAGCAATGGACATCGGTGTTGTATTGCAGACCACTCCGCCATCGGCGCGAGTGATTGACCTAGCCAAGAAAGCCGACATGTTTGGCTTCTCGCACGTCTGGACGTTCGACAGCCACATTTTGTGGCAAGAGCCGTATGTGATTTTCAGCCAGATCCTGGCCGAAACCCGCAACGTCATCGTTGGACCAATGGTGACCAACCCAGCAACACGCGACTGGACAGTTACTGCCAGCACGTATGCAACGTTGAACGAGATGTACGGCAACCGCACCGTGTGCGGCATTGGTCGTGGCGACTCTGCGGTGCGCGTTACCAATGGCAAACCAACAAACTTGGCGACACTGCGCGAAAGCATTCATGTCATTCGTGAACTTGGATGTGGGCGTGGGGTTGATTACAACGGCTCCACCATCAAGTTTCCTTGGGCCGCAAAAAGCGAACTTGAAGTGTGGGTTGCTGCGTACGGCCCGAAGGCGCTTGCACTTACTGGCGAAGTGGGCGACGGTTTCATTTTGCAACTTGCCGACCTAAGCATTGCCGAATGGACCATCAAGGCCGTTCGCGATGCCGCAAAGGCTGCAGGCCGCGACCCGAAGAGCGTCAAGATCTGTGTTGCCGCTCCTGCGTATGTAGGTAATGACATGGCGTACATGCGCGATCAGTGCCGCTGGTTCGGTGGCATGGTGGGCAACCACGTTGCCGACATCGTGGAGCGCTATGGCGACAACTCGGCAGTGCCAAAGGCACTCACCGACTACATCAAGGGCCGACAGAGCTACGACTACAACGAACACGGTCGTGTTGGCAACAGCCACACTTCGTTTGTTCCAGACGAAATTGTCGATCGCTTCTGCATTCTGGGAGACGAAAAAGAACACATTCGTCGTCTCACCGAACTGAAGGAACTTGGCGTCGATCAATTTGCGGTGTATCTGCAACACGACGGCAAAGATTCGACGTTGCAGGCGTATGGCGAAACCATTCTTCCCGCCATGCAGGATTTGGGTAAAGCCAAGCAATGAGCCCACTAGCACGACGCAGCATTTACCGAACCAGCATGTTTGTGCTGTCGGTTGTGCTCGTTGGCGTGCTGTGGGAGTTGTACAAACTGATTGGCCCAGAAGACGGCGGCAAAATCTTTGGCGCTGCGGTTCTACCTCGTTCTAACGACACGGCCATGCCGCACATTTGGTCGATGCTCAGCCGTTACGGCCGCCCCGAAGTACGCGGCTCCGACAGACAGATTTGGTCTGTAGTGCTTGCCGGAGCCTGGTATTCATTCAGGTTGTCGGTTGCCGGCTTCGCCATCGGCGCAACCATCGGCGTGTGTTTGTCGGTGTTGATGGCTCGTTTCAAAATGGTGGAGCGCGGGCTGCTGCCATATCTGGTGGTATCTCAAACAGTTCCGCTCATTGCACTTGCTCCACTCATCGTGTCTTGGGGCGGCAAGGTAAACATCCTCGGTTTCACATGGCCTAAGTGGCTGTCGGCTGCGGTTCTCGGCGCGTTCCTCGCGTTCTTTCCTATTGCTGTTGGCACTTTGCGTGGGCTTGCTAGCGCACCAAGCGCATCACTCGAATTGATGAGCAGTTACGCGGCCTCGTGGAAGCAGACATTGTTCAAGTTGCGTTTTCCAGCAGCAATTCCGTTCATGGTTCCTGCTTTCAAACTTGGTGCATCAGGCGCAGTTGTAGGTGTTGTTGTTGCGGAAATCTCCACTGGCCTTAAAGGTGGCATTGGTCGTTTGATTATTGAATACGCGCGCGAAGCAACTGGCGACCCGGCCAAAGTTTTCACCGCCGTGTTTGGCGCCGCCGCACTTGGTTTGGCAATGGCTGGCTTTGTTGCAATTTCAGATGTGTTGTTGATGCGTAATCGACCAAAGGAGACCACCACATGAGTGCGGTCAATGTTCAGGGTGCAAGCAAAATATTCAACCAGGGGACACCGAAGCAAGTGGATGCACTTGTTGATGTCAACCTCACGGTGGAACCAGGCGAGTTTGTCTCGCTGATTGGGCCTTCGGGTTGCGGTAAATCAACGTTGCTTCGCCTCATTGCAAACTTGCTAGAGCCAACAACTGGCCAGATCACTGTAAACAGCAAGACAGCAAGCCAGTCGCGGCTTGATCAGGACTATGGCATGGCGTTTCAGCAGGCAGGCTTGTTCGACTGGCGCACGGTTGCGAAGAACATCGAACTGCCTCTTGAACTCAAGGGCTGGGACAAAGCAAAGCGCGCAGCCCGAGCAAAGGAAATGCTGGAGTTGGTGAAGCTTCCCGAGTTTGCCGACATGTACCCATGGCAACTGTCGGGTGGTATGCAGCAGCGCATTGCCATCGCCCGTGCGCTCGCC
>Ga0208363_1000035_pt1 | contig 35113 bp, 32 predicted proteins | sample LakMenEpi03May11_FD_150666 | JGI IMG/M metagenome (GOLD analysis project Ga0208363, IMG submission 150666) | Freshwater microbial communities from Lake Mendota, WI - 03MAY2011 deep hole epilimnion (SPAdes) | ecosystem: Environmental > Aquatic > Freshwater > Lake > Epilimnion/Euphotic zone ...
AAGCATTGCAAGGGTGCCGCCGCAGGTTATTTCGAGGTCATCGGGGTGGGCTGCTACAGCAACAACATCCCATTTTTCATCAAGATTTGCAGTCATTGTAAGCTCCGGAGAAAGATTAAAATATCTTCATAATGATGGTTTAACATAAAAAATCAGAATTTCTCTCATGATTTATTCACGAGTCATCTGTTATCGAGGATAATAGATATGCGTGTGATTAAAAAGCTGAATGGGGAAATGTCGTGAAAATTCTTCTGGTTGAAGACCACAAATTGCTGGCAAGATCTTTGAAACAAGCTTTAGAGGAAGATGGCTTTGCTGTTGACCTTGCTGTTGCAGGGGACGAAGCCGATGCCAAGGCCCGTGGTGCTATTTATGATGTTGTTATTTTGGACCTTATGCTTCCGAAGATTGATGGTCTGACCTTGTTAAAAGGTTGGCGCAAGGATGGGCTTACTTTTCATGTTCTTATTTTAACAGCGATGGGCACATTAGAAGATAAAGTGCTGGGATTAAATCTTGGAGCGGATGATTATCTTCCGAAGCCTTTTGAGCTGACTGAATTTCTTGCTAGGGTTCGAGCTTTGGTTCGCAGGGGTCATCAAGCGAAGGATCCAATTCTTCGCATTCATGATTTGGAAATAGATACAGGAGCACGAAGTGTTCGTAGGGCGGGCAAAGATATCTATCTTACTCCCAGAGAATTTTCCTTGCTTCGGTTTCTTTGTTACCATCGGGGCAAGGTTGTAACAAGATCGATGGTGTGGGAGCATTTGTATGATGAAAATGATGATAATACCTCTAATGTGGTGGATGTATATGTCAGGTATCTGCGCAATAAAATTGACAAGAACTTTACCCCGCCTTTGATTCTCACGCGCTGGGGCGAAGGATACATGATCAAGGGTGATTAAGATGCGATCGATCCGGTTTTCATTAACGATATGCTTTCTCGCACTGCTGGCGTTTTCGCTGGGTGGGGCGTCGTTGATGGCGTATCGAAGTGCCTCGCGTAATCTGGAAGGCCGTCTTAGCATTCAAAAAGAACTGGCCCAAACCACCTACAAAGACCGCTGCAGAGATGAGGAAAACAGGCTTGATGATGCTCTTTTATTTCAGGCCCAGACACTCGCAAGGCTTGTGCAATTTCATGTTGATTGGGGCAAATTAAGATTCCTGGAACTACACACCCTTGGCTTGCTGGCTGCGCCTGCTAGCTCTAGCGCTTATGTTCAGGCTCCTATTTGGGCGCTTCAAGGTACTCGCGGTTTTGCCTTTGATTTATTTCGAAGGGCAACTCCCTCTATCCGTTTTGATCCTGCTGAACTTTTAACTCGACTGGATGGTCAGGTTGCAGAGTTTTTTCAAGTTGATACCGCTTGGAATGCCTCTTACAAATCCAATTCCCTAGAGGCTATGAGCATGGCAATCAATTTGGCGACCTTTGCACCAGACGAAGTGCTGCATTGGGAATATGAAGATATGCAGTTGAGTGAAAGTTTGAAGGTGCGGAGGGTTGTGCTGAAGGCATCGAGATTTTTACTGGGGCCTAATTTGCCTTCGCTTCCTCGCAATCGTAATCCAGGGCCAAACAGGGGCGCAGAACCTCTGCCTCCGCCCCGCAATAATATTGCTGCAGATGCTTCATTTAGGCCTGCAATTTTTATCCAGTGTGCCTATGACTTAGCAAAACGCGATGCTTTGTTTGCTTCTTTCGCACAGCAACGAGATGAGGACATTCTTAACTTTGCAAGCGAACATAAAAAAGATCTCGAGGGATTTCGTGGCATGCTGGCTGCGATAAATCTACTTACCTTTCTTGCAGGTGGGGGCATTTGCTTCTGGCTTGTAAGGGTTGGCCTTGCTCCGTTAAATCTTTTTACTGTTGCAGTAAGCCGTATCAATGAAAAAGATTTCAATCTTGATATCACTGACAAACAGTTACCCGAAGAATTAAAACCCATTGCAATCAGGTTGGGACTTACTTTAGACCAGTTGAAAAAAGCATTTGCCCGAGAGAAACAAGCCACCGCAGATATCTCTCATGAATTAAGAACACCGCTTTCTGCAATGCTTGCAACACTGGATTTGGCACTGCGAAAAACCAGAACCGTGGAAGAATATCGGGTGATGTTGGAAGATTGTAGGGAGAGTTGCACCAACATGCACAAGGATGTTGAAAGGCTGCTTACGCTAGCGCGATTGGATGCGGGTGCAGATCCATTCCGCCCAGAGTTATTTGATCTTTCTCATTTGGCTTCTGATTGTGTCAAGATGCTTTCACCTTTGGCTCAATCCAAGGGGATTGAACTTCAGTTTGAGGGTGAACCAAATCTTGATATTCAATCTGATCCAGGCAAATTAAAAGAGATTCTAGTTAATCTGCTTCATAACGCTGTTCAATACAATAAGCCTTCGGGCAGTGTGTTTTTAAGATTAAGCTCGCGCCCAGGATCAATCATCATAGAAGTCGAAGATAACGGAATCGGAATTGAAGCTTCGAAAAAGAATATGATTTTTGAACGCTTTTTCCGAGTGGATGCTTCTAGAAGCCATGGCGATTCCACTAACTGTGGATTGGGGTTAGCCATTGTAAAAGGGTATGCAGAGTTACTAGGTGCAGGCCTTGAAGTAACTAGTGAACTAGGTCAGGGATCAACATTTAAAATCGTTTTACCGGCACCTTTAATCAAAGAAGCTTTTGCTGCAAGTAGATTATAGCCGGGTTATTTTTTCGAGAAGTCGGGCAACTTGCCTGCGGTTACTTCTTTTTCCCATTCGTCGAGTAATGGCCAACCGATGGCGCAAGTGCCAAAATCCGCCATGTATTGATACTCGGTCAATCGATTGATGGCCTTGGTAATGATTTTCTGATCGCGTTTAAAAACAGGGCCATGGCTTGGAAGCAGGAACTGCGAGTCATCTGCAAGGATTCGTTTCAGCGATGTAATAAAGTCAGGAATGTTCGAGCCATGATGCGCATCGATCACGCCCACGCAGCTATCTTTATAAATGTTATCGCCACTGAAAAGCAGGTTGCCCATTTTAAAACTGAGCTGCCCTTGGGTATGGCCTGGTGTGTGCCAGACTTCCAATGTTTGATCGCCCACTTGGATTTTATCACCTTCATTTAGAACGATATCCACTTTACACTTGGGCATGGGGATTTCTATCCCTTGGGCCTTGATGGTGGCGTAGGTAACTATTTCATCACCTGTTTCAATTGGTTCGACACTTGCGGGGTGCGCTGCAATTTTGGTTTTAAGTAGTTCGCGTGCCTTGGCAGATCCCTGAATGTGGTCTGCATCTGCATGGGTTGCAATGATCATCTTGCAGTTGGATAGATTGAAATCCATTTTTCGAAGTAGATCGACGATGGTATCCAGACTATCTTCAAAGCCTATATCGATTAGAATGAATTCAGACCCGCCATCAATGAGGTAAACATTAACACCTAGCCTGCGACCAGCTTGGTAGTTTAGTTCGATGACATTAGGGAACAAGTATTTTCGTTTCAGCATATAATCATTAAACCTAGTTGAATTGTGTGATAGTTATCTTATTTGATTGTACCGGTATTAACAAGTGTTAAGCGAAAGCTCCAAGGTTGACGCAATTTTCAAGCCCTTCTCGGAAGGAGGGAAATTGCAGAGTCTTAACCAGTTCTCTTTTAAGTTTGAGGTTGGAAATACGCCTGTTGGTTCCTTCATGCGGGGGTGCAGGCTGATCGGGGCTGGGAAGGACGAACTTGGGTGGTGCTGCTTTTAGGAGCAAAGCTAGATGGTTGTAAAAATCACGCCTCAGGGCAGGTTCATCATCGCTTGCATTATAGGTTTCACCAGTTTTTCCATCACTCAGGGCAGCTAAGCATGCCTTGGCGCCATCGGCTACATGCATCAGGTTTAAATATCTATCTGGGGAGCAAACGATAGGTTCGCCTGCCAAAATAGCTTTGCCTCGAATTAATCTGCCTGGGCCATAGATTCCTGAAAACCTTAGTATGATCGCTTCGGGAAGTATGCTTCTTAATTTGTTTTCAGCTTCCAGCACGATTCCGCCCGAACCCTCTGCAGGAATGGTTGGCGATTTTTCATCGACCACTTCGCCCTCGTTTTGGCCATATACGCTGGTGCTGCTGACATGGACAAATCGGCCTTTGAAGTTTTTAGATTGGAGGTATGTTGCGATGCCTGCAAGGCCATCAACATATACCTCGCGCATTGATTTTCCTGCGCTGCGATCCATGCCCACGCAATGAACCACGCCGTCTACGATAGGAAGGTTGGCATAACTATCCTGATTAGTTACATCGCAAATAACCGGGGTTATTCCTTTGGATATCAACGCATCAGCACGGCTTCGTGTGGTTGCAAATACCTTGATTCCCTTGGCTATTGCATTAGCAGCAATGACATTTCCCAAATAACCGCACCCAATGATTAGAATTTCTTTCATACTTTTCTACCTTCCTCTTACTCCATTGTAGGCTATGCCCATAGAATTAATATTATGCGGTTAAACCAGTCGTTGATCTTTGGTACGCTTGATTCTTTAATGCTAGTGGAGATTTAATGCCCATGGCCAACAACGATAGTCATTCTAGCGAAAATAACCATTCGCCAAACACTGTTTTTGAATCCTCTGCCACATATCGCATGGCATTAAGCCAATTGGAATCGGTGGCTCAACTTTTGAAAATCGACCGGGGCATTCTGCAAAGGCTTTCGGTCCCCAAGCGAGCTATGATTGTAAGTGTGCCGGTTCGCATGGATGATGGGTCCACCCGGGTTTTTAATGGTTACAGGGTGCAACATAGCCTCACCAGTGGGCCTTCCAAGGGCGGATTGCGCTACCATCCTTCTGTAGATTTGGGGGAAGTTGCGGCACTTTCCATGTGGATGTCGTGGAAGTGTGGCATTATGAATCTGCCTTTTGGCGGGGCCAAAGGCGGTATCACTTGTGACCCAGCGTCTTTTTCAATTGGTGAAAAAGAACGACTTACCCGAAGGTTTACGGAAGAAGTTCTTTCTATTATTGGGCCGAGAATGGATGTAATGGCGCCTGATATGGGTACCGATGAGCAAACCATGGCTTGGATCATGGACACCTACAGCATGAAGGTGGGGTATGCGTGCCCGGAAATTGTAACAGGGAAACCCGTTGAGCTAGGGGGTTGTTTAGGGCGCAGAGAAGCTACAGGACGAGGTGTTACCTTTTGTATTTTGGAAGCGCTGAAGGATCTCAACATTAAACCTGAGGAAGCTACTGCTGTGGTTCAGGGGTTTGGTAATGTTGGGGCGATAACCTGTGCTGAACTTTCTCAAAAAGGGATTAAGGTTATTGCTGTTTCGGATAGGTATGGCGCAATTCATAACTCCCTTGGCATCGATATCGTTGACCTGCAAAATTTTGTATCGGGGGGCAACTTACTTAAGGACTTCCCCAAAGCAAAGCAGATCGATGCGGATGAAATGTTGATACTTCCCTGCACGGTTTTGGTGCCTGCTGCACTTGAAAGAGTGATTCATGTAAAGAATGCTGCACAGCTTAAGTGCAAGATACTAGCAGAAGCTGCCAACGGCCCGACTACCCCCGAGGCGGATGCCATCATTAGTAAAAGTGATATTTATGTTATCCCGGATATTTTGTGTAATGCGGGTGGTGTTACGGTTTCGTACTTTGAATGGGTGCAGGATATTCAGCAATTGTTATGGAGCGAAGAACAGGTTAATCATAAATTATATGAGTTGATGATTAATGCATTCAGGCGGGTGCGAGATTTGGCGCTGAACAAGAAAATATCGATGAGGTTGGCGGCTCTATCCTTGGGGGTAGAGAAAATAGCCCGTGAAAAGATCAAACGGGGCTTGTTTCCCTAAAATACTTTTAGATCAATCTGGAGAGTTTATGCCGGTTCAAATTTCCCCTGCAACCCTTAAAGAATGGCTCGATCAGGGGCATAGTATTTATCTTCTTGATGTCCGAGAACCTTGGGAAAATCAGTTCGCTGCCATTCCTAATAGCGTTTTGGTATCTTTGGGCGACCTTTCCAATAGTTTGGATGAGGTAACACCTCCTAAAGATGCTAAAGTTGTTGTTTATTGCCATCATGGGGTTCGAAGCTTATCTGGGGCTGCAATTCTCGAAAATGCAGGCATAACCCCTGCTTATTCACTTGCTGGCGGCATTGAGGCTTGGTCTTGTGAAATTGATCCAAATATTCCCAGATATCGCTAAAAAAGGGGCAAATATGGCTTCTTTAAGTCATTTTGATGATCAGGGCGCCAGCAGAATGGTGGATACTTCGAATAAAGAGGAAACCCAACGCCTTGCTAGGGCTAGTGCCATTGTTCGAATGGAAGAATCTACGGCTGAGTTAATCCGGAACAAAGAGCTTTCTAAGGGTGATGTTTTAGAGGTTGCAAGGCTAGCGGGCATTCAGGCTGCCAAGAAAACTTGGGATCTCATTCCTCTATGCCATCCCTTGGCAATTACGGGTGTAAAACTTGATTTCTCGTTTTTTGAGAAAAACTTGCTTAGAATAACTGCAGTGGTAAAAGTATTTGGCAGGACAGGGGTTGAAATGGAAGCCCTTACGGCTGTTAGTGTTGCTGCCCTTACGGTTTATGATATGTGTAAATCTGTGGATAAAGTTATGACCATTACGGAAATCCGGTTAGATGAAAAGACTGGTGGAAAGAGCGGTTCATTTGTCAGGCAATAATGACAAACCGCATTCCGATCTCCATGAAATGGGCCATAATATGAACGCCTCATTGATGTACTCCACATTTTTTACTCCCGAACGATATGACTCAATGCTCCCGATTCGTTCAGACCTTGAACAAGTCGAACGCATTATCTCGCGCGAGCTTATTTCTAGGCATAAAGAATTCACCGACATCCTTGATCATGTGAGTCAATACAAAGGCAAAAGGCTTCGCCCTGCTCTCCTTCTTGCTTGTGCTCATGCTTGTGGTTTAGTCAATGAAAGCCATTGGGTTTTGGGCGCTGCTGTAGAACTGATTCATACAGCTTCCTTGGTTCATGATGATGTTTTGGATTCTGCTCATATGCGCAGGCATTTGCCCGCTGTTCATACCCTTTGGGGAACCAAATCTGCTGTTTTGCTTGGAGATTGCCTTTTCACTAACGCCTTCCAAATGACTAGTAATTTAGAAAACAACCGTGCTTGCAAGGTTATTGGTAGAAGTGCCCACCGGATTTGCGAGGGCGAACTTTTGCAAAGCTTTCATTCGGGTGATATTAACATCACTGAAGCCACCTACCTTGATATCATTGATGGCAAAACCGCAGAAATGATTTCTGCAAGTTGTGAATTAGGTGCTGCTTACGCTGGGGCGAGTGAAGCGGTGATTGAATCTATGGCTAGTTTTGGTCGTAATCTGGGCATGGCTTTTCAAATCGCTGATGATATTCTTGATCTTGTTGGCCATGAAAATCAAACAGGCAAATCTCTTGGCACCGACCTCGATCAGAAAAAACTTACTTTGCCACTCATATGGCTTTTGCAAAATGGCCCTAATGTAGAAAAGAATAAGATTAAAAGTTTGCTTGAGAAAGATTCTACCGCACAGAGAGTCCAGATAAAAAAGCTTCTAAGTGATTCTGGTGCAATTGATTACGCCAAGAACAAGGCGGAACAATTTATTGCATCTGGCAAGAGGGATTTACAGGCACTTGCTCCTTCGGCATTCAGAAACATTCTGCATCTTATCACAGATCAGATACTAAACCGTTCCTGCTAATTGCAATTTATAGTCAATGATATGTCGAAGAGTTCGCTTAATTTAAGTGGATTCTTTGAGTTCATTTATTTGAGGTTATGCCAAACATAGAGGTTTTCCACTTTCTTGCGGGCCCACTCGGTTTTACGCAGAAACTTAAGGCTCGATTTAATGCTTGGGTCGTGCGTGAAGCAATTAATGGTGATACGGCTACCAAGTTCTTGCCAGCCATAATATTCAACCAACTCGGTCAGAATTTTCTCGAGCGTGATTCCGTGCAGCGGATTGTTTTGCTGGTAATTATCCATTTTGTACATGAATCCGAATCATTCGACTATTGGGAACATAAACACCCGCTTTATCAGGGTCGGGGATAACCCATTCCTAATTATATGTTTTGCGGGCATTTATCCAAAAGATACTGCGGAAGTGCGATGGATTGTGAAAACATAAATCAATCGATTGCTGCGAACCTCCAGGTTGGGACGCTGGGTGGGTATACACCGTTATAAAAGGCTTCGGTTCCAATAGATTCTAATACCTTCTTAAGGGCATGCCTGCGAACCGTTATGTAGTAATACTCACATCGTGAATCCCTAATGTAATCCCAAACTTGGTAGAGTTGATCGGTTTCTTTAATAACTGCATGAAGATCTTCACCAAATGCAGGCTCGAGATTCACTCTTGCGCTAAGGTGATGCCTATAAGCACGGTTGAACCCTAGCATTTCTTGGATGACTAAGCGATCAGGGAATCGCATGGAATCAAACACCAAAGGGGCATCATATAGCTCGTTGTAGCGTTTTTTAAGGAGTTTTACATCCGATTGAAAATCAGATGACCTAAGCAAAATGTATTGGTGTTCACGCGGATCTAGAATTTCGAAGTTTAAGGCGATTGCCTGAACGAATGGAGAGAGATCAGCTTCGTCTTGAATTGATTTCTCGGAGTCTGACATTTCTAATGGGGATAATAACAACATTCCTGCGAGTATGAACTCTGATAGTGCCATGACTGTTTCTCCTCATGAAAGTTACCGGAATGGAACAAAACATGAACCGAGATCAATGCTGGCCTACTTAATTATAGGTAGGCTACGGGACGTTTTTTCACCTGCTTTACAACGAAATCTTTATTTTTGAACCTGACTAAAACTAAATCCTGATATCTAATCAGCAAAGTTAATGCCAAACCTTTAATTCTTTAAAATCGAAGATTATTGGTTCAGAATTGACCTATGAACGCCATATACCTGATTCCAAACCTACTTTTTAGTGCTTAGATGTTGGGCGTTTGCAGCCTGCCTTTTAAGCGAACCCCAGATTCTTTTGGTGGCATTTTTATTTTAAAAATCTTTAAGTCCTTATTTAATAATACTTTATGGGTTATTATCTGGATTTCTGGCACTGCTGGCATACCGTTTGCTTCACTTATCTTCCGTGTTTTCTTAATACTTTGCATCTTTTGAGGATTGTAAACATGAAAAGGGTTCTTTTTTCTTTGGTGGGATTTCTGCTTTTAAGCAACCTCTCATCTCTCCATGCGCAGGCGGCACCTGAAAAGGAAAAGCCTGCACCGACGATTGCTGAACTTGCGGAAGAGCTCAAAAAAGTAAAAGAAGAGGCTGATACAGCTATTGCTGAGGCCAAACTTGGTGGCCATAACGCCTGGATGCTTACTTCCTCCGCATTAGTCATGCTTATGGTTCCTGGGTTGGCATTGTTTTATGGTGGTATGGTTCAACGAAAGAATGTTCTTGCAACCATGATGGAAAGCATGGCTTCCCTTTCCGTGGTGGGTGTTTTCTGGATCGTATGCGGCTACGGTTTGGCCTTTGGCCCTTCCGTATTTCAATGGGGCGATGGTGGTTTAATTGGCTGGCACCCTAAGTTTTTCTTTCTGCAGGGTGTGGAAACTGGAGAGGTTCTTCCTGCAACCAGCACCCCTGTTTATACCCATGTCCTTTTTCAAGGTATGTTTGCAATCATCACTCCTGCGCTGATCAGCGGTGCGATTGCTGAACGCATTCGATTTGTTCCTTTCACCATATTTTCAATTCTTTGGGTTACCATCGTTTATTGCCCCTTGGCTCACATGGTTTGGGCTTTCGACTGGTTCTATGACAAACCACTTGATGAAGGCCTTGGCTTAGGTGGTTCTGCGATTGGCCTCTTGGGCAAATGGGGCGCTCTCGACTTTGCAGGTGGAACCGTAGTTCATATTGCAGCAGGATTTGCTGGCTTGGCTTGTTCCTTAGCGCTTCGTAGACGAATCGGTTTCCCTTCGCATGTAGTTCGACCTAACAGTATGGTACTTACCCTTCTTGGCGCAGGCCTTTTATGGTTTGGATGGTTTGGCTTTAACGGTGGTAGTGCAGTTGCTTCCAACTTCCTTGCTACATCCGCTTTTGCTGCTACACAAGCTGCAGCCGCTGCTGCGGGGTTAAGCTGGATGTTGGTGGAATATCTTCATAAAGGTAAACCTACCGCTCTGGGCCTCGCCTCCGGTATTGTTGCTGGCTTGGTCGCTGTCACCCCCGCTGCTGGATATGTCTACATTTGGGGTGGTTTGATTATCGGCTTAATTGCTGGCGCATTTTGCTACGGTGCAGTTCAGGTTAAATCAATTCTGGGTTATGATGATACGCTCGATGCCTTTGGTGTGCATGGCGTTGGTGGGTTTCTAGGTGCAATTTTAACAGGTGTATTTTGTTTCTATTCGGTTAACTCCATGGGTACGGATGGTTTTGTTACCCCTGAAGCAACCGTCAAGAAGCAAATTGCTGAACTTGAAAAGAAGGCTGAACCAGATCGTTCTGCTGGCGATAAAGCCAACATCGCAAAGCTCAAGGATTGGACTCCTACCGGGCAGGTGATGATTCAAATTAAAGCTAGCATTTTTTCAGCTTTGTTCGCCTTCGTCCTTAGCTATGCTCTTGCAATGGGCGTTCAAGTTATGACCGGTTTTAACTTTACCACCGATCTTAACTCTGAATCGGAGGGCCTTGATGAAACGGAGCACGGAGAAACCGGCTTTGACTTCGGCACCACTTTCTCAGCCGCTAAATCTGGCCAACCTCGTTCTGCACTTGCACCATCCAACAAGGTCAAGGGATATGTCATAGCCCTTGATGGGCCCAAGCAAGATGATGTTCGAAAAGCTTGGTCTGAAATGTGTCAGGCTGGGAAAACCCCACCAACTGATGATTTTAAGAAGGTTTATCCTTTTCTTACAACCATCGATGGGAATAAGTTCAAGTTCAGGGGCGGCGACCCGAATCACATCAAGGATTCTCTGTCGCATTTGTTCCAGAAAAAATTGAACACTCCTGTAAAGGCTACTGTGGAAGCGTAATTTCCTCGGAAGACCAGCCAGCCTTATCTAGCTGGCTGGAATTCCTCCCTAACTCTTCATCCCATATTTCTTATTAGAAGTGAGTATTTAAAAATGAAAATGATAGTTGCGATCATTCGTCCCGAACGACTCGAGGAAGTCCAAGCTGCTCTTAACGAACGCGATGTTTACCTTATGACGGTTACCGAAGTTCGAGGTTGTGGAAGGCAGCGGGGCTACACCGAAGTTTATCGTGGTGCAGAGATTCAAATCAAGTTACTTCCAAAGCTTAAACTTGAAATTGCGGTTACCGATGCTTTTGTGGAAGCCACCATTGAAGCCATTGTGCACGCAGCAAGAACTCCTGAAACGGGCCAGGTTGGCGATGGGAAAATATTTGTGCTTTCCCTTGAAGATTGTGTTCGCATCCGAACCGGGGAAAAAGGCGCCATCGCTATCGGGCCATGATTTTCTTCTGATTCTAATCAAAATAAGGCAGGGGCAAGGATGCTCCTGTCTTTTTTTATTTCATGCCTTGCTCTGTCAGCCATTGTTTCCAATCCGATTGCGATTTCTTCACCTTCTCAGTAATTGAGAAATCATCCGGACCGAAGTCTTTTCCACCCGCTATTTTAACCAATGCCCCTTGAGCTGCCTTTTGTACTGCTGCATTTGAATCTGAAAGTAAGGGCACCAAATCTTCCGCACCCTTGAGCGCTTTTAAGTTACCCATGGTCTCTGAAGCTTTTTGTCTTAACAAGGGGTTGGCGTCTTTCAAAAACTCTTGCAGCTCTAGTGTTTTTAATTTTCGCAGTTTTTCCTGCAGCAACTTTATTGATGGTTCTTTTACTTCAGGATAAAAACTTACTGCAAATAATCCCAATCCCTGCAGCGATTCATGATCGCCACGCCTTCCTAATTCTTGTGCCATCAATTTATGCTTCTGTTGGTTTTCTTCTTCCTGCAATGATTTAAGCATTTCTGCGACAGTCATGTTCAACAACCATTTGGGAACCGGGGGCTTGTTTGCAAGTACCACTTTTCTTCTCATGGTCACCCCAAGCCTCATGTCTTGTAGCAAGGGTGCGTGCCTGCTCCCTTCCAAAGCGGAAGTTAATTCATCCCGTGCGTAATCCAGCAATTCATCATCTTCTGATTTCATTAGGAAACTTTTTAGCTTCTGGCTGATCATTGCGACTGGGCAGCTATGCTCTAGTTTTGCTGATGTTTGCAGGCCTCGGAATAATGCTGGAATAGACTCTGAAGTGAGCTTCAAAAAATCATTTTTCGCCTTCAAACCCTCAGCGCCTGGCAATTGGCCTAGATCATACTTGATGAATTGATTGACGATTTTATCATAGCGGGCCTCTTCGGCTTCGCTAAGCAGGGGAAGGCTTGGAGCAAGGGGGTGGGGCTCCCTTTTGGCTTGAATCGGCCCTGTTTGCCCCAATATCAGCAGTATTAACAGGAAATATGACATCTTTTCACCTTTTCCTTGATTCCTAAACATCAATATCCGGTTTATTTATGACGCTGCCTACACAAATCTCTCTTTCATACTTCACATTGTTTCCTTGACTGCATCACGACTTACCCCATAAATTGGAAGTACGCAATCTGTCAAGGAAGCTCGGCTGCGTTTTGATTTGATCTTACACTAACCCGTAGCTTCCTGAACATGCATCGTGAAATCTCTCAATCGGACAAGGCTTTTCAAAGTGAAAGTAGAACTTCACTCTACCTCCTTACAGTCATACTTGGCTTCCTAATCGGGTGGGATATTCTGCCCTGGGTTTCATCCCGCATCGAACTATGGACGGGTTTGGCCATCCCTTCTTTTCCCAATGAGGTTCGTGGTTTTCGTATCGCTCTTATTGCAGCGATTCTTGGCGGGGCTCGGGTGCTTTATGGTTCGCTTGATTCTCTTCTTCAGGGAAGAATGGGCGCAGACCTTGCACTCGCTATCGCTTGCATTGCTGCGATTCTAATTAGGGAACCCCTCGTTGCTGCAGAAGTTGTATTCATTGGCCTTGTTGGTGAATGTCTGGAAGGTATCACTTTTGATCGAACTCAAAAAGCCCTGCGGGGAATGCTCGAACTTTTTCCGCGCAGATGCTGGCGGCTAGATGCCTCGGGTAATGAAGAACGCATTCTTGTTGGAGATCTTAAAGTTGGAGATACCGTCAGAGTTAAACCTGGCGCTCGCATTCCTGCGGATGGTCTTATCATTGATGGCACCTCCGAAGTAAACACCGCTGCCCTTACAGGTGAAAGTATTCCCCATCTGAAAACTTCGGGTGATACCATTCTTGCAGGCTGCTTGAATGGCTTGGGCGCGCTCACCTTCACGGTTCTTAAAGTTGGTAATGATACCGCTGCAGGCAGAGTTTTCGACCTTACCGTAAAAGCCCTTGCTTCGAAAAATAAAATCGAGCGAACTGCAGATCGACTTGCACGATGGTTCCTTCCTGTTGTTCTTGGCTTGGCTGCAATCACCTTTCTTGCGTTCTTAATCGTAAGTCAGTTGGGTTGGTTTCGTAATCCTGAACTTCCCAAGCCTGGATTTTATACCGCTCTTCGTGCAGCACTTTATCCTGCTCTTTCCATCCTTGTTGTTGCATGCCCCTGCGCACTTATCCTTGCTACTCCTGCAGCAATGATTGCAGCAATGGGCAGGCTTGCAGGCACGGGAATTTTAATCAAAGGTGGAAACTCTCTCGAACAACTTGCGCAAATTAATGCCTTCGCTTTTGATAAAACCGGCACCCTTACTGAGGGCAGATTAGAACTTGGCCAAACTTGGTTTGCAGAGGATGGTTTTAATGCTGATGAGGCCTTACGCTTGGTTGCAAGTGTTGAGCAATCCAGCGAACATCCCTTGGCAAAGCTTCTCGTTCACTCTGCAAAAAGCAAAGGCCTAGCTCTTTCGCAAGCCATTGATTTTAAAGCACTTCCTGGATTTGGGATCGAAGCTTTTATTGATGGTAAAAGCATTCTTGTTGGTACTCCAAGGCTTTTTCTTGAGCGTGGTATTACCATCCCTGATCCAGTAGATGATGCAATCAAGAGTTTTGAAACTACAGGCCAGACTGTAATGGTCGCTTCTATTGATGGAAAAGTTCAAGCGTTGTTTGGGGCCCGCGATCGCATTCGCCCAGAAGCTGCAGGCGTTATTTCCAAACTGCGCGAAATGGGAATCGAACGCATCGCCCTTCTCTCTGGCGATCGATCTATCGTTGCAGATCAAGTTGCAAAATATCTAGGAATTGATGAATGTCATGGCGGCTTGCTTCCCGCAGACAAAGAAAAAATTATCGCAGAGATGTCTTCCACGCATCGGGTTGCAATGGTGGGCGATGGGATTAATGATGCTCCAGCCTTGGCACGTTCCAATGTGGGCCTTGCAGTTGGTGGCCCCTCGGGTATTGAGGTCGTTGCAGAGTCAGGCGATGTGGTTCTTTTAGGCGATCCGCTTCGCTCTCTTCCTTTGTTGATAGGGCTTTCTCGGGCAACTTTGCAAACTATTAACCAGAACATTCTTTACTTCGCTTTTGGTGTCAACATTGTTGGGATTGTCATCACAGGCTGGCTTTGGCCTTTGTTTGCACCTACCGATTGGATGGAGCAATCACCACTATTTGCAGTGGTTTATCATCAATTTGGCTCTTTCGCAGTGCTGCTAAACTCGATGAGGCTTTTATGGTATCAACGAGAATCCAATGTTTCAGCTTCTAATTCCTTTGCGAAATTCACTGATAAAGTTGGCGCATTTGTTGATCGTCTGCTCGATATCGATGAGCATTTCGACTTCATCTTCCACAACTGGCAAAAAGTATTTGCAGCTACCTTTGCAACATTGCTTTTGATCTGGCTTTCTTTTGGGTTTACGCAAATTCAATCCAATGAAATCGGGTTGGTGCAACGCATGGGCCGCCTCTTGGAGGATCAATTAGAACCTGGCTTGCACTGGCGTTTACCCATCCCATTCGAAAAAGTCACCCGCATTCAACCTTCCAAAGTACGCACACTCGAAATTGGGTTTCGCACACTTTCTAACGGTAAGGTTACAGCAGAGTCGGGCGCATGGAACAGCCGGCATGAAAGCGAAGGGTTTTACAGAGTCCCTGATGAATCCGTCATGATCACAGGCGATGGCAACCTCATGGAAATCCAGGGAAGTATTCGTTACGCAATCACCGATCCTCGTAAGTTCCTTTTCAATTGCAATGATGTCGAAGCAATACTTCGCGCCAATACAGAATCGATTCTACGTGAGTTGGTAGGCTCAAAATCGCTGGGTGCTTTGTTGACAGAAGATCGGGGCAAGTTTCAATTTCAAGCCACTAACCTTTTGGAAACTCGCATTACAAATCTTGATGCTTCAGTCATGGGCATTAGGCTTGAAGGCTTATCTCTTCACGATTTGCATCCTCCGCAGGAAGTGGTGCGATCTTATTACGCAGTTACGCAAGCCATGGAAATGCGAGATAGAAAAATCAACGATGCCCTAGGCGCAGTGTTAATCAAACTTGCAGATGAACAAGGCAGGGCACTTTTAAAAGAGAGGCTCGCACAAGCTTTTAAGGATGAGGTTATCGATAAAACTAAAGCTCAGGCTGATGTTACTTTGGCCCTTCTTTCCAGTAGAGTTGGCCCTTCTGCCTACGATGATTTTCTTCTTATCACCAGTTCATTGATCGAAGTTTTAGAAGGTAGGAAGCCTGATGAGGTTGCACGCATTACCTTGGAACAACTCAAGGCCCGTAGAGATTCTTGGAAAGCACTCGCTGATTTTAGAAGGTTCTGGAACGCTATTTCTTCTGCTCTTGCTGGCAGGGATAAAATCATTCTCGATTCTGATAAGCCCGTTAAAAGCAACCTTTGGCTGATGCCTTCAGACTTTTTCCGCATGCCCGGCTTTTCTTCTGCTCCTGTGGATAGGCAAAAACCTGCCCCCAAAAGCAATGACGGAGGACTTTCACAATGAAAACTTTTTTAATATCACTCGCCATAATCGTCCTTTTATCCTTATTGCCCCAGTGCATTTTTACTGTTGATCGAGCTGAGTTTGTTTACCTTACTCAATTTGGCAGACACCTCGAAACTTTTGATGGCGCTGATTCTGCGCAAGCAGGATTGCATTTTAAATTGCCTTGGCCCATTCAATCAGTGCTTCGACTTGATCGCAGAATACAATTCTTCGACCTTCCAAGTGTTGAACTTCTCACCCGCGATACCCAACGCAACACCATCGATAAAACTCTTAGCCTTGATGCATATATCTGCTGGCGTATCCGCGATGCTAAGGGTGTTGATACTTTTCTTCGTACCGTGAACACCATTGAAGGCGCTAAAGCTATTTTGGCACAGCGCATTAATTCAGAACTTGGCGCAGCCATAGGCACCATGGAACTTGATGACCTTGTAAGTACCGAAGAGGGCAAGGTTGAAAAACAACGTGAGATTCTACGCACCAAGCTTTTGCTTGAGCCAGGCAGGGCCAATGGAAAATCTCTTCAACAATCTGCATCTGCTGATTATGGTATTGAGGTGGTTGATATCAGGCTGCGAAGAGCGAATCATCCGCCTGCAGTCAGGCAGGCTATTTTCGATCGCATTATTAGCGAGCGTGATAAAAAAGCGGCTCAGTACCAAAGCGAGGGAGAACGAAAAGCTGCAGATATCCGCAGTGCGGGCGAGAAAAATGTCGCTCAACTTCGTGCTTCTAGCGAAGCAGAATCCATCCGCATGAAAGGCCAGGCAGAAGCTCAATCCGATCGATTGCGATCCCAGGCGCAATCCCGCGATCCCCAGTTTTATACCTTCCTCAAAAAGCTGGAAGAGTATCAACGCATCTTGGGTGATAACAAAACAGTTTTACTTCTAGGAACCCATAGAGAATTGTTTGACCTGCTTTTCTCTCCACCACAAGGCTCTATTAAAACCCCCGAAATCAAAGGGGCCAAACCATGAGAAAAACCCTACTGGTTTTAATTGCACTCATACTCGGCTTCTATTTGTTAACGGGATTTACTCAGATCAGGCCGGGTGAAAAGGGAGTTATCAGGCGCTTTGGTAAGCCGCTGCCTCAACTTGCGGACCCTGGGCTTTTCATCGGTCTTCCCTATGGAATGGATCGCGTTGATCGAATCGCTGTTGATAAGGTGAATAATATTAATGTTGGATTTTTTGAAGATGATGGAGGCAAACCTCTGCCCCCAGGCCAGATGCTTACGGGTGATAACAACCTCGTTAATGTTCAAGTGACTGTTTATTATAAAGTAGAGCCGGGCATGGAAGTTGATTTCGCAATCAATTCGCCTATCATTCCCGAATTTCTGAAACGCTATGTTGAATCTGAAACTGCAATGTGGATTGCAAGTAAAACCGTTGATGAAGCATTGCTTGCTGGCAAGATTTCGATGGGCCCTGCAATCCTTAATAAAACTGCACAGAGAATCCAAGGCTGTAATCTAGGAGTCCAACTCTTGGATGTTCGTGTTTCTCTTGTTGCGCCCCCTGATGAAGTCAAACCTTCGTTTGATGCTGTTGCAAGGGCCCAAACTTCCGTAACCACAATGCTTAACAAGGCAGAGCAGGATACCGAAAGTAAACTCAGGCAGTCAGAATCCGATAAATTCAGACTCGAACAGGAAACCCTAGCTATTACCAACAACATGATTCTACAAGCTAGTAAAGATGCAGAGCGCTTTCTCGCTAGGCTACAGCAATACATTGAAGGCCGGAAAACCAATCCCGATTATCTACTTCAAATTTGGCAGGACGAACGAAGTAAGATCTTTGCAAAACTTCGCGATCAGGGGAACTTGGGTTTGTTGGATCAATACTTAGGAGCGGGCGGTTTGGAAATCAATCTCATGCCTTTAGGGCAAAAAACCAAGCCTTGAGATATATGCATTAAGCTTTATTATTCGCTTTTATTCTTACTCTTCGCTTTCATCTCGGTGGTTATTTTCATCACTAAATCTCCTGCTTCTGAAAACTTCTCGTGTGCTTTTTCCACCTTGCTTTTGTCTTTTGTTTTTATCCCTTCCATTAAAAGGGTCTGAGCCATCACCTGAGTATTTAAGTACACAACAAAATCGGGATACCAACCCGACCAACGGCTTGGCACCTTTTTAAAGCCATTAAACTTTGTCGCATAGTCTGACCAAACCGGGGTTATTTCTGTTTCCAAAAGTGTTGCAAATCCATCTTCTGTCAGTTGGGTTTTTCTTAGTTGGTTTTGTCCATTGGTAAACTTCTCGAGCAGGGATTCTTCTTCTTTCCCGAATCGTTCAAAGGTCTTAATTGCTATAAATTTATCTGCAGTTTCTTTTTGCAGCGTAAACCAACTCGCCCAACATAACCCAACTCCAGCAAGCAACAAAATGCCGTGCTTGAGAATCGGGGTTTTTAAAACCGAGTTCTTTTGAATCGCCCCCGCAAGAAGACCAATTAGTAATCCTGCCAGTGCTCCGCCCCCATGCGCAGCCTGATCGACCCCCGCAAGAAAAAAAACAAATGCGATATTTAAAACGATGAAGTTTATTGCCCAAAATCGAAGCTGAGACATAATCGCTGCAGACATCCCCGGGGGCTTGGCCAATAAATATCCAAGCAAGCTTCCGAATATTCCAAACAACGCCCCGGATGCTCCTGCGCTTACTCCAAACTCGTTCCACCATAGGCTGGCTTCACTGCCCCCTATTGCGCTTACAAGATAAAAAATCAGAAAGGTGACACTTCCAAATAGCCTTTCAAGAAAGGGCCCAACTTTCCAGAGCACAAACATATTCACACCAAGGTGGACTAATCCAATGTGCAAAAATGCGCTTGAAAGAAGCCGCCAAGCTTCGCCATCCATAGTTTTTGGACCCGCGTTGGCGCCCCACCTAAGAAGTTGTTCTGTGGTAGGTTGGAACAGATCAACCCCTGCATACAACATTGCTAGAAAAATAAGGATGTTAATTGCAAACAAGGTGTAGCTTATGGGAGCCCAAGGTTGTTTTTGCGCTAGTACGGATTGAAAGGATTCTATATCTCGTATTTCGTCTGGTTCCAATTCATTTTCAATTAAATAGTCAGGGCTAAGATTGCAAACCTTACAGATTTTTATGGCAAGTGGTTTACTAATACCCTTGATCGCAAAGTTATATCCTTCTTCTTCCATCGTTTGATTTATCAAGCCAATTTTCTCGGGTGGGTAGATCAATTCTGGATCATAGAGCGAAAATTGCAAAGACCCTTTGGGATCAAATGCAACATGGCTAATATTGGTGATGGGCGTGATAATTCCCAGCGGGGAATGAAAGGTCAAAGTCCCTTTGGTTACATGAAGCCTTAAGCTCTTTTTCCATTGAACCCATGAGGATGATGCAATGAGAAGCATCAGAATGCCAAAGACTATGTTTTTGTGTTCTGAATCGGGCAGAGACCAAGCAACAGCGACAAGAATGGCTGAAGAAAATGCAAATGTGGAGAGGAATGGCCAGACTTTTGGGCTAATGCGCATGCTTATTATCGAAGAGTTTAATTGCGGGTTATTAGGTTCCAATACCATAAAAAAAAGCCCCAAGGGAAGAAAGCTGGTGATCCGACTCGATAAGTCCTTTAATTTACGATATAAGAAAACCTGTGGGAATCATTCCTGCACCCGTTAAGGAACCTTAGGCATGATGCAGATTCTTTTTCGTATACCTGTTTATACCAGCTTTACACCCGAAGGTATTCCGGTTTATGGCTTTGGTATGATGCTTTTTATTGCCTTCATCGTATGCACCTGGCTTGCAGGAAAACGAGCAGTAGCAAAAGGTATTGATGCACAAATCGTGCACGATTTATCTGTTTGGATATTTGTTGCGGGCCTTCTAGGCGCTAGAACTCTTTTTCTTTACGAACAAAAACTCACCTTTACAGAATTTCTGATGAATTTCCCCCGCATCTGGGATGGTGGCATCATTCTTTATGGCTCCGTTTTAGGTGGCACTCTCGGATTTTTTGCCTATTGGTTCATGGTCCTTAGACCAAAAGGCATTGAGCCTCTTTTGGTTATCGATATCCTCGCCCCTTCGGTTGCCCTGGGTATTGCAATTGGAAGAATTGGATGCCTGATGAATGGCTGTTGTTTTGGTCAGATCGTGGAGCCTTCGCAACCAGCGATTGCCATTTATTTTCCGTTGGCTGCACCTGCTCGCTATGATCTTGTGCGGGCTGGTTTGCAAACTGCAACGGGCTTTACTTTTTCAGAGAATCAAAAAGGACAGGGAGCTGTTGTTGGCAAAGTTGAGCCCGATTCCGCTGCGAAAAAAGCAGGGATTGCTGAAGGTGATATCATCATTGAAGCCGAAGGCCAGATGGTTAAGAACCCATTCGATTTCGGGATGATTCTTAACAACGATTGGCCCAGAGGCAAGAAAACTCTGCAACTCAAAATCCAAGGCAAACAAGAATTGGTTATGCAACCCCATGGCTTGGGCCTTCATCCTGCACAACTTTATGAAACCATTAGCATGGCTCTGCTTTTGTTTTTTCTTCTTTCCTTCGAACCGTTTCAAACAAGAGTCGGGCAGTTGACTGCTATTTTGATGATGTTCTATGCAATGCATCGGTTTCTTAATGAGTTGTTACGCAGCGACCCTAGGCCGGTTTCTTTAGAAAGCAATGTCAGCCTATTTCTATTCCTTGCGGGCGCCCTGCTTCTTGCCTATCTGCAATGGAAAGGCACCCGGGTCAGCAATACTGCCCCTGTGGTTGTTTGAATGTTAAACCCATCTTGCGTGTAACTACAAGTCAGCAGCGACTAAAGTTTGCGGCTACTCAAAAAGCCCATAAAGAAAAAGAAGAAGCAAAATGGGTCTGGCTCAGGGTTGGCCACTTGGTTAAGTATTAAAAAAATTAAAAAGCGAAGGCCGTACCAAAATAAGAAATATAGGGTGGTAGATCTTTTACTAAACCAGCATTGTAACTTCCCCAAATGGCGATGGAGTTGGTTAAATAAATAATCGCTCCACCACCTACAAGAATATTGTTGGATAAGTCTGGGTTAACTGCGCCGTCATAAAGTGCTTGGGTAAAAAAGGATAATCGATGAGTGATTTTCTTGGTCAGTGCGCCAGATACCTCTAATTCAAATCCATCCCCACCACGATCTAATCCAATATTGTTACTCTGAAAACCCACGCTGGCATCTAAAATCATATCCCATGGTAATTCCTTGCCAAATAAAAGGTTCAACGAAGGTTGTACCCCAGTATTCAGAAAGCTAGAACCAAAACTACTTTGAAGAAAGACTTCCAAACCGACCGAGGGTAAATAAAGAGCAGCGTTCTCATCCCAAAAGTGAAGTTTCATCCCAAAGACAATAGGCGAAAATCCCGTTCGATTCGAATGATCGAATTCAACCGTTAATGAATTTGAAAATAATTGCAACTCAACATTATCATTCAAACCATAACGAAGCAAAGTCGGAGAATTGTAAGTTTTAGGATCAGAACTGGATTTGCCTGAGATAAAAACAGGGTTAGATTCTAGATAAACCATTCCTTTGGGTAAAGTATAAGGATTGCTTGCAAAGACTTCGGAATCAGGCAAAGGTTTTCTGATGGACGGTGTTGTGAAACTTTTGGTTGGCTCCGGAATAAGAAACTGAGAGAGATTGTAAAAAAAAGTTGCATCTTCAACGGAGCCTTTTTTTTCACTTTCTTTTTCTTTGAAAAATGATTCTTCCGCAACTAAATAAGTTGGCATCAATAAGACCAAGGCAACACAGGTTAAGGTTACTATAATATTGTGTATATTCATGTTTATCTGCTGATTAGTTAACTGATTTGGGAAAGATTGCAAGCTTAGGTGATAACTTAAAAGTTTAAATTTTAACTTAATAATCGTGTTCGAAACGTTCTTGTTTGCGGAGAACTCTCAGTTTAACATTTGGGTTTTCCTTTAACGCTTATCGTAGTCCATTTAACCTTGGGTCAGTATGAATTGATTGCATGGTTAAGTTGATTTTTTTGAAATGGATTATTCCAAGGTAGTTGAGAAAATCAAAAAATATAGGCGGCTAAGGGTAGGCTATTTTGGGTGCAAAAGCGAATTGTATCGCCAAGAGAAAGTGTTGTAATTATTTCTGACTGCTATTCGATTGCAATGCTGTTCCTAACCAGCAGTAAAGTTTCCAGACGCCGAGGCCCATTTACTGCTTCCCCCTTAAAAGAATATTTCTTGACCTAGGCGTCCTGAACCTTTGTAATATATCTAGTCCTTCGTTATTTACTTTCCCCCAATCGGACTTGCTGTGTCGGAGATTTTATGTCGAGTGATGGAACCGAATCGGAATTTTATGCGATCCAATGCTCAAATTGTCTCGCCAAATTGAAGGTGCGTAATGCGCCAACACCGGGCAAAAAAATCATCTGCCCCAAATGCAAGGAAAGCTTTATTGTCGGCGAGCAAGAGGCTATACCTTCTAAGCCCGCCCCAAAAAAACAGGCTCCACCTCCCATAGAAGATGAGGAGGAAGAACTGGAAGAAACGCCCAAGCCCAAAAAGAAAAAGAAGAAGCAAAGTGGTTCGGGCCCAGGGTTGGCCATTGGACTTTCAGTGGGTGGACTTATTCTTCTTGGGGCTATTGGCTATGGCGTTTATTTTCTCTTCTCTAACGGTTTTCTGGGAAGCAAGCATGAGAGTGTTATTAAAAGCCTCATCAGTAATATGGAAGAGATGGCCTCGGTTTTGGAATCTGTCAAGGATGAAAGTTCAGCTCAAGCTGCTGCGCCAAGAATCGTAAGTATCACTGAAAAGCTCTTGGAGTTGCAAAAAACTATGAAAGAATTGAAACTCGATAAGGTACAGGACGAGCGCTTGAAGAATAAGTATGAGGAAAAGTTGAGATCTGCCGTTAAACGCATAGCCCCTGCGGCTACAAATGCTGGCATTAAAGGTGGAAGGGATCCTTCTTTCCGAGACGCCATTAGGAAAATGTCACAACTATCATATTCCAGGTAAGCAAACCCTTCGCACTGCCTTAAAACATAAAAGGGTGACGAAGGCCGGGGTGCTAGAAGTATTATCTTTATGGGACTTTTTTTCCGGTTGTTCCAAACCAGCAATAAAGTTTCCAGACGCCGAGCCCCAAGGCTATACCCAGTAAATCGATTGCAACATCAGAAAGGGAACCGGTGCGTTCCTTAACCCATTGCTGGAGAAATTCGGTAGCGAAAGCATGCACCATTAGAATAATAAAGCAGAAAAGTTTGAAAGATGGTGAACTAGGAAGAAGGGATGCAAAGAGTGCTAACAGGGCGTAAACCCCAAGGTGCAGCCCCTTTGCAGTAATCCAGCCAAGGGATGGGCTGATAAGGTGATGTTGCAATTGGATGGGTTCGGGGCGAAGTAGGCCTATAGTCCATAAAACCAGAAGTAGCCACCAGCAAGCCCACCACAATAAAACCGTCTTTTTTGACAAGGAATAAGGCCTCATTTGGGGTTCATATCAAGGTCTGGGACTTTCCATGAGTTCGGATTATACCGTCTGGCAATAGGGGCCGAAGAATATTTAAGGTATGTATTTCTAGCCAATAGTAACTAGAATAGAATTATAACCTTTTTTTCAGGAGATTCCCTTGGCTTTTCCTTCGGTTGCAATCGTGGGCAGGCCCAATGTAGGCAAGTCATCTTTTTTCAATTGGCTTGCGGGCAAACGCATATCTATAGTCGATCCGACAGCAGGGGTTACCCGTGATCGTATCAAATGCTTGATTGAGGCGGATGAACGCTATTTTGAACTGGTCGACACGGGTGGCATGGGCAACCACGATGTCGATAACCTCACCAATTATATCGAAGGGCAGATTGCAGAAGCTCTTAAGCAAGCGTGCATAATTCTGTTTTTAGTTGATGTACGCAGTGGTTTGTTGCATGCCGACTTGAAGGTAGCTGCAACCTTAAGAACCTATGGCAAGCCGGTGTTGCTGTTGGTTAACAAATGTGATCACGAAGGCCTGGATATGCAGGCGAATGATTTCTTTCAGCTCGGGTTTCCCGAGATGATCTGCGTAAGTGCGATGCAGAAAAGGCATAAAGAAGAAGTTTTAAGATGGATATTAAGGTTGTTGCCCAAGGGCGGAGATACCTTTGCGCCTCCAGAGCACGAACCGCTGAAGATAGCAATTGTTGGGCGAAGAAATACGGGGAAAAGTACTTTTATAAATGCGCTTGCGCAAGAAGACCGGGTTATTGCCAGCGAAGTTGCAGGCACCACCCGGGATAGTGTGGATGTTCGGTTTGAGCGCGATAATCAAACATTCATTGCAATTGATACTGCGGGCGTACGCAAGAAGAGATCGATCAAGGGTGATATCGAGTTTTATTCGATTGCGCGTGCAGAGCGTTCGATACGCAGGGCGGATGTGGTGTTATTGTTCATGGATCCCCAATTTAAAATCAGCAGGGTGGATAAGCAGCTTGCAGAATACATTCTGATGTATCACAAGCCTGCGGTTTTTGTGATCAATAAGTGGGATCTGGTGATCGAGAAGGGAATTGAGACGGGAAAGATGGCGGAATATGTGCGAAAAACATTCCCTAGTTTAGATTTCGTTCCCATTGCATTTGTTACCGCAAAGACTGGTAAGAATGTTTACCCTGTTTTAAATTTGGCGCAAACTCTATTTAAACAAGCGTGCCAGCGGGTTAGCACCGCAGATATTACCAATGTTGTGGTTCAAGCATTTCAAGATATTCCCCCGCCTATCAGGCAGAATCGCACGCCCAGAATATTTTTTGCAAGCCAGGTGGATGCGAACCCGCCCACGGTGGTGTTGTTTACGAATAAGTCCGACCTTTTTGATCCACCCTACCTGCGCTATTTACTGAAGAATATCAGAGATAAATTGGCATTTAACGATGTACCAATTCGCTTGGTGATGCGAGGAAAAGAATCGCGCTTGGGGCCAGGCGACAAGTTTGAGGATGATGTTGTAGTAGAAGAAAAATTCGCAATCGAGCCTGTGAAAAAAGCAAGATTCTCAAAATCAGCTTATGAGAATCAAGGCTTGGATGATGTATCGGAAGACGTAGGTGAAGATGTAGGTGAAGATGTAGGTGAAGATGTAGGTGAAGATTTAGGTGAAACGAGTTTGCTGCCCAAGATAGCTGGGCGTAAAGGTCCTCCTCCGAAAATAGGTGGTCCCAAAAAAGGCGTTATTAAAAAGGCCCCGCCTGAGAAAGAAACAAAAGCAAAGGCTCCTCCTAATAAGAAGAAGCCCGATAATAAGTCTACAAAAGGCAGGCTTTGGAAGAAAGATTAGCCTTACTTATCTTGCAACTTGGATAAAGCAAGCGATGCTGCTTTGCGCACATCGCCATCGGGATCTTGAAGCAAATCTCGGAGTTTTGGCAATGCTTGTGCGCTTGAAGTAGAGCCAATTTCAACCAAGGTTCTTATAGCAGTCCAGCGTACAAACCTGTCGGAATCGTCCAGCGCTTTTATAATATTGCTGGTAAAAGCAGCGCCTTCGGGTCCTAGAAGCTCGAAGGTTTCCAGTGCAGTTCTTCGTACTCTGAAATTAGAATCGGATATTGATTTCGATAACTCTTCGATGATTTCTTTCATGGTTACAGGAAATGCTGGTGCATCTTTGATATCGTATGCAGCGGTTTGGCTCTTCCATGCTTTGCGAGCCATCGCAAGCTCTTCCATTGCACGATGGATTGAAAGTCGCGTTTCCAAATCTGTATCTCTTACCATAAGCAACAAAGCGGGCCTTGTTTTTTCAAGCACAACCGCAAGATCATAAGCCGCTTTTCGATCCATTACGAATGAGGGCAATCCTGGATCGCTGGAGCCTAGAACGGTTTTCCCGAGGGGGTCCGCAATCATCGAGGTAAGAACATAGCCACTGATACGGGCATGGTTGGCAGCGCGTTTACGCACTTCGGGCTCGGTATCTTGCAATGCGGTTTGCACCAAAGGCAGTGTGCTGACACATAAAATTGCCTGGGTTCTTCTACGGGCGTTATTGCCTTGATCTTTAGATTCTTCTGCGGGCCCGCTGGCTTCAACCCAATAAGAAATACCATCGAGAGCGGCTCTTCGAATACGCATTTCTTTTTCGCCCAGAAGGGTGGAGAACAACTGCAACCCTTGTGCGGTTTCAGGGTTCAACATGCCATAAACCCTAATTCTTGCAACTCGTTCGGCCACGGTTCCTTTAAGAGAATCTTTGGCAAAAACAGCAGCAGCAGCTTTGGAAAAGGGTCGGTAGTTGCCCCCTAGGCGTTCTTCTTTGGCAATAGTAAGAACGAGCTCTAACAGGGATTCTGTTTCCTCGGGTGGCGCAGTGGTTAGGATGGTGTCGAGTTTAGATTGGAATCGTGAGACGAGGAGGTTTTTTGCATCGCGATCAGCTTTTGCAGGTGAGCCATCGGAGTGAAATTCGCGCCAGTCTGCAAGGCAGGCAGCCCGCCAAATATCTGCAGGATACTGGATTTTAATGCTGGCCTCAGTAACAGCTTTATCGCGATGCCCTGAAATATCGTGAGGAAGTTGCAATGCTTTACCTAAAACTTCGATCGGGTCGCTGGAATCCAAGATCGCTGCATTCACAGGAATTTGGGAAAACTGCAAAAGCATCGCAGAGGGCAACCCCACTAACGCACAACGTAAAATCGAATCAAAGACAAATGGTTTTATTCTCATGGCACAACTTCTCCGGGAAACAATAGTGGTCTTAAGAGAAGTCGATACCTCAAATAAAGAAATCAGGAAAGATCAACTTTAAGCAAAGACGGCAAAGATGGAGTGTTTGGGTTAGTTCCAGCCCCCTGTAATGGGTAAAACCTGGCCTGTAATGTAAGAAGCTTCTTCAGAGGCAAGAAATAAAATAGCGTTTGCGACTTCTTCTGGGTGTCCAAAGCGTTTTAGGGGGATTTGTTTTTTGTATTCTTGCAAAACTTCTTCACGCACGCCTGTTAACATCGAGGTTTCGATCATACCTGGGGCAACTGCATTAACGGTGATATTTCGCGATGCGAGTTCTTTGGAAAGTACTTTGGTGAGGGCAATAACGCCTGCCTTGGCAGAGGAATAATTGGCCTGCCCGGGAAAGCCAACGATTCCCGATATGGATGAAATGTTAACAATACGGCCTTTTTCTGCGAGGATTTGCGCTGCGTATTTGCAGCAGAAAAAGACGCCATCGAGATTGGTTCGCATGACGGTAAACCAATCTTCGGAAGTCATTTTTCGGATGGTTTTGTCGCGTAAAACTCCTGCGTTATTGATCAGCACATCTAATTTGCCAAACTTCTGCCCTAACATTTCCAGATGTTGTTGCACTTCGAGTTCTTGGCTGACATCAAAACCAGCGAGGTCGCACTTTTTACCTTGGGAGTGAAATTCTTTGATAAGGGCGTTGGCATCTGCGAGATTTTGTTCGTTTGGCAGAAAATTGAGCAAACCATGAGCCCCTGCATTAACAAATTGTCTTAAAATCTGGGCCCCCATACCCCTGCTAGCCCCTGTTACCAGTACAACTTTGTCTTTAAAATCAAACTGAATCATCTTTCATCCCCCTTTTATCAGTCTACTACCTCTATAATGCTGATATGATAATCTTAACTAGCAATGTTTGCTGGCGCATTTAAGCTTTTATTAAGAGTTATTGTATGACTGCCCAATCTTCAATTTTAAAAAAGACGAGCTTAACTTTCTGCCTTTGTATTCTTATTTTGGGTTGTGGCACCGCAGAATACGAAGAGCAAGCCAATCAAACCATTAATTTTGTTGCAGAAGCAGATGAAGCAGACAAATTGTTGGGCTACCCTGTTGAAATCCCTGCTCCTAAGGATGGAAATGGGACTGTAATTACCAAACCTACCTTCTTGCGCCTACCCCGGGAAAATTATTCCCGCCCTTATCCGGATTTTGTTAGAGGGAAGGGGATGGTGATGTTTAAGTATGGCAAGCAGAAGGGAAGCACGGTGGTTCCGCGCGATGTATTTCTGGCTTTTTCTGATGAAACCGAGGGAGGTGTTTTTGCGGAAGGGGTGCTCGAGCACTTCGAAGCCAAGGCTCAAAAGAAGAAGGATGATGATAAAAAAATAAAAATCAAAGATGATCTGAAAACAGATCAATATTACTTCACGAATTCTTCTTCAGAAACTATTCATCTTTTCTTGGCCATTGATGAAAAGGTTGCTGTAATATTCAAATACGACCTTGATAAACCCCAAGGTACAAAACAGGAAAAGGTTTCAGAGCGATCCATGCGGACTTTTCGCTTAAATGGGTTTGCTGATGGAACCAAGGCGCAGTGGGATTTAAAACAACAGTACGAGGGTGGAGATAAAAAACCTTGAACCTGAGCTTTGTTAAGGATGATACTACTTTGGTTGACACCCCCTTATCAAGACCATGCGATGGCCAAAACAGGCCCGTATTTCTGGCGCATTTAAGTGATATTCATGTCACTGCAAACAGTGCATGGACAAAAAGTGATCTATTTAGCAAGCGCTTTACAGGCTGGATTAACCTTAAGATTTTTGGCAGGGGGTTCCGCTTTCGTAACACCAACGAAATTCTCAGTGCCTTGATGAAAGATATCAAGTCTCACAATTTAGACAGCATTGTATTTTCGGGTGACGCCACGGCTTTAGGTTTTGAAGAAGAGATGGCCAAAGCTGCAGAACTTCTGGGTCTGAATGGCCCTGATGCGCTTCCTGGGCTTGCTGTGCCTGGTAATCATGATTATCAAACTGCCTCCTGTGCAGCTCAAAATCATTTTGAAAACCATTTCTCCTCTTGGCAAAAAGGTGAGCGCATAGGTGATCATGTTTACCCCTTTGCTCAAAAAATTGGCAATATTTGGGTTGTTGCGGTGAATTCTTCGACGCCCAATCGTCTGCCTTGGGATGCCCGGGGTTGTGTGGGTAGTGATCAGTTGCAGCGCTTGAAAATGTTGTTCGATCAACTTGATGACAGCCGTAGAATTCTTGTGACACATTACCCAGTCAAAATTGCAAGTGGCCAGAAAGAACGAAAAATTCGGGCTCTTCGCGATCTTGATTCCCTTCTGAATGTTGCTGCCAAGGGCAAGGTTTCACTTTGGCTTCATGGCCATCGACATGACCAGTTCTATCATCCCACAAGTTCTGATGTTCCATTCCCGGTTTTATGTGCTGGTAGTGCCACACAGAATGGAAAATGGTCTTACTCCCGCTACTCTATCCTGCATGGCAAACTCGGGGTTGAATGTCGATCTTTTAATCCTGGAACTGGCCTTTTCCATAAAGCTGAAAGCTTTGATCTCGATCTCCCCTATACCTATTAACCTTGCTTCCTTTAAATTTGTTATTTTAATTATTTTGATTATTTAGGGCATTGAAAGCTTCCAAGTTAGGGCAAGTGGCGTTATTATTTAGTGGAAGAACTTTGCTTTGAATATTATTTTAACTTGGGTGATTTTACTTGGAACCTAATATGAACTATCCTGTTGAAATGGGCGGTGGCGTAACCCCAGGCAACATTGAATCACCACCTGTAGTGGCACCCCAAAACGAACTTTCAGAAATCCTTAAGCAGATTCTTGATATTCAAAAAGAAATGTTGAACCATCAACGGGCAGCACTTGCAGCTCATGATCACGCAGCCCGTTGGAAATCCTTCATTTCTCGCTGGCCTGATGATTTTCCCGGCCTTCCAGATATGAGCAAAAATGCTTTACCTCATTTGGAAAAAGCCTATGGCAAAATGATCTATGATATTGTCGAGCGGATTTCTGATGATTCCGATTGCATCGACAATGAATTCGGCCTGCAAGAGTTTCTTGATCGGTATGGGATGCGGCTTGCCCAGATTGGTACCTTGCTTAATTTGGTTGCTCCGCTTGCAGACCTAGGCAACAATCCGGAATCGTAATCACTTATGGTTAATCCAAAAATTACCCCGGGCTTTATCACCGTGGAATTTCTTGGTATTCCTAAACTAAAAGCGGGTGTTCCTTTTTGCAAAGCACCCGCTGGCTCTTTATCTTCGATCATTAATAATTTAAAGAATCGATTCCCAAAGCTTTCACAAGAATTCTTGCCCTCTCCTTCAGGTAAAAGCCATGTGCTTTATTCCCTAAATGGGGACTATTTTTTAAATGATCCAGATACGATTCTTTTAGAAGGCCAGCAACTTTTGATTATTTCAGCAGATGCAGGCGGGTAAACTTTATCACTTCGAGCTTTTTAGTTTTTGCAATACGCCTTCAAGTGATTTGGGGTTTGGGCTGTAGCCTTTAGGGCTTTCGTAACCCGAGGGATATGCAAGGTTTTCCCATAGGTTTTGCAAGGTTGCTTGTTCTGGCTTTTTGGAACTGAGCATGGAAAGCGCCAAGGTTATCTGTGTGGATTCATTCCAAGTTGCAGTTTCCAGATTATGCTTGGAAAGCTGATCAAGCAAAAGGGTACGCCATTCTTTTGGGGGATTAATACCTTTGATAACAAGCTCTTTTTGAATGTTGGCAAGTTGACTCACCAGCGTATCAGCAGCAGCCTTGGCTTGTTTCGGGCTGGTTTTAAAACTATTTTTAGTTTTCACAAAATCAGAATAGAGGCTAGTAATTTGCTTGTCTTGGCCAGAAATCAAAAGGGCTTCTGAAAGTAAAACCCCTGTCCAAGAGTCGTAGGGAAGTGAGCCTGGTTTTCTGCCTTCGTAATAATTCTTTTTGTCACGCCAGGTGGGTTGTTGAAAATCAGCATGACAGGAAAGGCAGGACGATTCTGCGAATTCAGGCCAGACACCCTGATTATTAAGAGCAAGCTCTGCGCGATGCGAAGACAACTCAATGCTTGAAGATAAACCCGCTAATTGTCCTGTTACCCATATTTCTAAATCGCGATCGGTATTGGAGTCGTATTTTTTTTGGTTCCAATGAGGGGGCATATTTGCTTGGTAGGATAATGCTTCGAAGGTTAGCCTTGGGTGGCCCGCAGCCATAATGTCATGGTTTGCATCGCGGGCGGGTATTCCGGTTATGGGGTTTGCAGGTGCTCCCACATGGCAACCCATGCAAATCTGTGCTTGCACCACGGCATTTCCCAAATAGTTCACGCCTTCGTTATCATAAAGTGCTTTCTTAGCAGCAGGTGGTGTGTTTTTCCAAGCTTCGGTGGTATGAATTCCTAACCATTTTGGTGAGGCGGAGCCATGACATGATTCGCAACCAACCCCTAAATCTAATGGATAATCTAATTTAGATTGTTCTTGGGCAATTTGCGGGGTTGTATGGCAGGCCAAGCAGCGAAGGTCTTTGTGGGCTGCTGGGATTCCCAGATTTTTAGCCATGGTTTTAGCCCGGTCTGAAAGCAGTGATTCGTAGGCTTTTGAGTGTTTATCATGGGCTATCCAGCTTGAAAATTCATTTTGCTGAACTATTTGACCTAAAACGGGTTCAGATCCACCATGACAGCCCCTACCAGAACATGAAGAGGATGTGGCGATGGGGGGGTGTTTACCGTCTGAAACTGGTGAGTTAATAGAAAAGGTGTTTTTTTCCTGAGAGAAAGAGTCTTGGCTTGTTAAAAAGAACGAAAAAGCCCAAAACAGCATACAAAAGCTGAATGTTTTAATCAAATTTAGGGGCATTAAATTTAAAGTGTTCATAAAAGGTATTTCTATTAATATTTTTCTCTGAAAACTGAAAACTCAAAATTTCTACAGTATTGACAGTTATTATATTTTTAGTCAATTTTATGGTAGGGTGGTAGAAAATATTCGATATATTAAGATTAATTCTTTTTGCCTGAGTTTTATTGAGTGAAGGATTAAAAATCAGTGTTAATACGCAAATCAAACTTTGCAGAACATTACCCTTGGGTTCTAGCTTCCTCGGTTGTGCTTTGCTTGGCTGTAGTCTGGTTCATTTTTGCTTCGGTAGGCCATGCAGAATGGCCTAGTGGTAGCAGTTTACCTGGGTTTACTTTCGGTGTCATAGGTGGTCTGATTTGTTTATTCGAATTTCTAATCTGGCCTCGAAAAAAGCTAAGATCTTGGCGCATAGGAAAAGTTTCAACTTGGATGCGTGCCCATATTTGGCTTGGATTACTTGCAGTGCCACTTTTGGTTCTTCATACAGGCTTTCGTTGGGGTGGGCCTTTAAGCTCCACTTTGATGGCTTTGTTTTTAGTGGTGATTGCGAGCGGAGTCTGGGGTTTGGTATTGCAGCAGTTTTTGCCTGAAAAGATGTTGAAAGAAGTTCCTGCGGAAACAATTTTTTCGCAAATTGATTATGTTTCAGAATTGATGGCTGCAGAAGCTTCACGCTTGGTTCGATCTGTTTGCAACATCACTTCTGACACCGATAACTCAGATAATTATTTAGATAATGGCCATTTGGTAGTGGGGGCGGTTCGTAGTACAGGCGCAATTCAGGGCCGGATGGTAGTAACTTCCAGTTTGCTGGAGAGCGTGCCTGATAGTAAGCCGTTGTATGATTTTTTCAACGAGCATATTTATGGGTTTTTAAAGAATGGCGAGATGGCTAAGTCGCCTTTGCAAAATCCTGCCCGGGCTCATTCGATGTTTAATTCCTTGCGTACAAAGTTGCCTCCCGCAGCCCATGAAGTGGTTTCAGTTTTGGAAGATCTTTGCAATCAACGCAGGCAAATTATTACTCAGGCGAAAATTCAGTTCTGGCTTCATAGTTGGTTATGGGTACATTTGCCCCTTTCGGTAGCTTTGATTGTGTTGATGTTTGTACATATATTTGTTGCTATGAAATACTGGTAAATCGAGAGGGATCCATGGCTTTCCAAGAAAGCGGAAAACAGCGCGCTACAAGAATCCAGCTCGACTATTACAAAAAGTCGACCTACCTGGATCGTACCAAGTCGACCTTTGCTCTCATTTGTTTATTGGGGGCGGTTGGTTGGATGGCGTTGGTATATGCGCAGGGTGAAAAAGGTCAGGCTGCATTTTCCAGAGGCCAAGTGACTAAGTTTCACGCTTCCTGGAATGATAATTGCACCGTCTGCCATGTCGATTTTGAACCCATCAGCAAAAATAGTTTCACCATGAAATGGCAAGGCCACGAAGCAGGGAAGAATCTTTTAGGTGATGCACGCTGCGAAAGTTGCCATGTTGCACCAGTTCATCATTCCAATCAAAAGCTTGAATCAACCCCTAGTTGTGGTGGTTGCCATCGTGAACATCGTGGTTTAGATGCAAGCATTGTGCGCCTGCCCGATTCTGATTGTATTTCGTGTCATACAAATATGCAGGGGCATCTTACAGCAGGTACCACTCCAAAATACGCGCCGAAGATAACCTCGTTTGCAACTGCCTCGCAGGGGCACCCTGATTTCAGATTGTTGGCTGAGAAAATGACCGATCCAGGCACCGTTAAATTCAACCACAAGTTGCATCTGACCCCTGGTGTATCACGTGACCCTAAGGGCAAACCTTGGACTTACTCAGATATTCCAGAGCTTGAACGAGAGAGGTTTGGGTATCAGAAGGGTATGGATTTAAAGACTGCTATCGCCCTTGATTGCAAGGCTTGCCATAACCTTGAGTCCGCAGATGCCAACCCTTCTCCTAGTACATTTGCCAACATGCCTAAATCGGTTCATGCCGAAAGATCTAAAGGCGGCGTGTATCAACCGATTGTTTATGATGTGCATTGCAAAGCTTGCCATCCTCTTTCCTTTGATGATTCGAACAAAAACGAATCTGTACCCCATCGATATCAACCTGAAGAAATACGTTCTTACTTGGAAGGTTTTTACTCGAAGCAATTGGTGCTTGAAACCAAGGAGTTTTCGAAACCAAGAGAAGTATTGCCTGTGCCCGTTCCAGGGAAGAACCCCTTGGCGCCCGTGGTTGAATCGGTGAAGAAGCAAGTTGATGCCAAGGTTTCTGTCGCAATGAACAATCTGTTTTTAGGCAAGAAAACCTGTGGCGAATGCCATTACGAAAAAGGTGATACTAAGAGTACGAACCCAGGTTTCACCCAGATTCCAAAGCTGATCCAAACGGGCTTAGACCCTGATAGTAAAGCATTTCAATGGTTTAAAGATTCGAGAGTAGGCGATCCTGCTAAGATTGTTTGGCCTTCCATCCCTTCGCTTTGGATGCCTCATGCCAAGTTCGATCATTCTGCGCATAGGTTCATGGATTGCGCTTCATGCCATGGTGCAGCAAATAACTCAGTTACGAAGAATGATATTTTACTTCCTGGAATTGATAACTGCAGAAGTTGTCATGCGCCTGCCAAATTTGTTGCAGGGGTGGCGCAAGCCGGGGTTAATCATGATTGTGTGGAATGCCATAACTATCATCATGGAGATCAACCATTCCAGGGTGTGGGTGCTGCTGCTTGGGATCCGAAAATACTTCGGACCATTGAGCAGATGCAAAAACCAATTCCTTAATGGGATGTATTAAGCACACTGTAATTGTGACAGGCTTTGGGAGAAAGATATGTTAGTTCAGGCATTAAAAGAAATTCAGGATCGATGTGGCTATTTGTCACATGATGAAATGCATTTGCTTTCTAAGCGCACGGGCGTTCCCTTGCATCGTATTCATGAAGTGGCAAGCTTTTATCCGCTGTACAAGTTGGAACCGCCCAAAGGCGCAAGCATTAAAGTTTGCAGAGATATGGCGTGCCATATTCATGGGGCACCAGAAATCACCCAAGGGCTCGAGAATCTTTCCAGAGAACTTGGGCCCGGAAAAATCGAAGTTTGTGGTGTTTCCTGCCTTGGGCAGTGCGATGCTACCGTAGCTGCCTTGATCAACGATCATCATGTTTATCGTGGTATGGATCTTAAGAGCTTATCAGAGTTGGCCAGAAAAGCTGCTGCGAATGAAGAGCTTCCCCATCAGCATTTGGATAATACCACCCTTCCTTTTCAAATTAATCCCTATCAGACTGGCGAGCCTTATGAGGCTGTGAAACAGTTTGTTACTGGGGGCATGGATCATGCAGCGTTGCTGAAAAAGATGGAAGTCTCGGTGCTTCGAGGCATGGGAGGTGCGGGAT
>Ga0208363_1000038_pt1 | contig 33829 bp, 34 predicted proteins | sample LakMenEpi03May11_FD_150666 | JGI IMG/M metagenome (GOLD analysis project Ga0208363, IMG submission 150666) | Freshwater microbial communities from Lake Mendota, WI - 03MAY2011 deep hole epilimnion (SPAdes) | ecosystem: Environmental > Aquatic > Freshwater > Lake > Epilimnion/Euphotic zone ...
TAATGCTCTTCAGTTAAGAAATAAAGTTATTACCGTCAACACTGTGTGTTATTCCATTTTTCTATACTAGCTCAATTAATGGTTTCGTCATCATTGCAATATAAAGTTCAAGCCTCGAATCTTCAAACCTTTAAGGCACTCAATGATCCAAATTCGCCGTTCCGCTGAGCGTGGTTATGCCGACCATGGCTGGCTTAAATCTTTTCACAGCTTTTCATTTGCGGGCTACTACGACCCTGCCTTCATGGGTTGGGGCAACTTGCGTGTGATCAACGAGGACCGGATTGCACCTGGTACGGGATTTGGCACCCATGGTCACAAGGACATGGAAATCATCAGCTACGTTTTGTCTGGCAACTTGGCCCACAAGGACAACATGGGCAACGTCAAGGGCATTCCCCCGGGTGATGTGCAGCGCATGAGCGCAGGCAAGGGCGTGATGCACAGCGAGTTCAATCATGCTGAGGGTCAGGCCACTCACTTCTTTCAAATCTGGATTGAGCCCAATGTGCTGGGCATTGAGCCGGGCTATGAGCAAAAGACCGTGCCACAAACCAGCAAGCGCGGTGTCTTGAAGGTGGTGGCATCGCCTCAGGGCGAAGGTGATGCGGTGAAGATTTCTGCCGATGCCACTTTGTATGCTGGGTTGTTGGACGGCGCCGAGCGTGCTGCCATTGCATTGAACCCTGCGCGCAAAGCTTATGTGCACCTCATTCGCGGTGAATTGCAAGTAAATGGGCAGCCCTTGAAGGGTGGCGATGCAGCGCTCATGCAAGCCGAAACGAATCTTGAACTGACCCATGGTATCGATGCCGAGGTCTTGGTTTTTGACTTGGCTTCTCAATGATTGAGAAGCTGTAATTTTTTTTCTTTAGGAGTTCTCTCATGGCTAAAACAGTCGTTATTTATCACTCAGGCTATGGTCACACGCAACGTGTGGCTCAGTTTGTGGCCCAAGGTGCCAATGCAACATTGATCGCTATTGATGCCGACGGCAATATTACCGATGCTGACTGGGAAACCTTGGATGCCGCTGACGCTATCATTTTTGGTTCACCCACTTACATGGGCATGGCCTCTTGGCAGTTCAAGAAATTTGCCGATGCATCCTCGAAGCGCTGGTTCACCTCGGCATGGAAAGACAAAGTGGCCGGTGGTTTCACTATTTCTGCCAGTCCCAGTGGCGATAAGTTGTCCACGCTTCAGTACTTCATTACGCTGGCCATGCAGCAAGCCATGATTTGGGTGGGTCAGCCAGCACTGAATGATGGCACCGTCAACCGCATTGGTTCAAACTCTGGTGTAATGGCGCAAGTAGGTCCTACAAGCCCAGCAGAAGAAATTCCACAAGGCGACTTGGACACGGCCAAAGCGTATGGTGAGCGCGTGGCTGCAGTGGCTGCTAAATTGCTCAGCTAATTTTTTGAGCAGTCTGCTTGGCTGCCTTGAATGAAATTTTGAAGCCCTTCAGTGGGCTTCAATGTTTTTGGGCTTCAAGCTTTCTAATTCGATGTCAACAGCGCGCCGATCGTCAAACACGAAGCAGCCGCCTTCGTAGTGAGCGCCGTTGGTTTCTTCAAAGTATTTCAAAATGCCGCCCTCTAACTGATAAGTGTGGGGGAGGCCGTTTTGCTGCATAAAAATGGCTGCTTTTTCACAGCGAATGCCACCCGTACAAAAACTGATGATGGTTTTGTCTTGCAACTCTTTTTTGTGAGCTAAGAGGGCATCGGGAAATTCGGTGAACTTGCTTAAGCGCCAATCAATCGCGCCCTTGAAAGTGCCTTCGTCTACTTCATAGTCATTGCGGGTGTCCAAAATGACAACAGGCCTGCCGTTGTCGTCATGACCCTGATCTAACCAGCGTTTGGCCGTGGCAGGTGTGACCGATGGGGCACGGCCTTCGGCAGGGCGAATGGTCGGGTGGTTCATCCGAATGATTTCACCTTTGACCTTCACCAGCATTTTTTTAAACGGTGGCTCGTCAGACCAACTTTCCTTGGGCTTGATGTCTGAAAACCTAGGATCTGTGTGGAGTTCAGACACAAAACCTCTGACAGCCTCGGCGGGGCCTGCCAAAAATAAATTGATCCCCTCTGATGCAAGTAAAATTGTGCCCTTTAGCTCACGGCTCAAGCAAAGTTCTAGAAGCAAAATGCGCAGTTCTTCCGCGTCGGGCAGCGGGACGAACTTGTAGCTAGAAATATTCAGGATTTTGTTCACCCCTCTATTGTAGAAACATCCAAAGCAGCTTCTACAATGGGTATATGTTTGTCCATTTGCGCCTCCATTCCGAGTTTTCCATCGTCGATTCCACCTGCCGGATTGACGATGTGGTGCAGGCTGCGGCAGACGACCAGCAGCCAGCTTTGGCCATCACCGATCTAAGCAATTTATTTGGCGCTATCAAGTTCTACAAAGAAGCGCGCGGTAAAGGCCTTCAACCCATTTTGGGCGCTGAAATTTTTCTCGAAGGCTTGGGTGTTGATCCGCATGCTTTGTCTAAGATCATCGTGCTTGTTCAAAGTTCACAGGGCTATTTGAACCTGTCGGAATTGCTTGCGCGCGCATGGACGCAAAACATGGTGAAGAACAATGCCGTGATCAAGTTGGCCTGGTTGCAAGAATTGTCAGAAGGCTTGATTCTTTTGTCTGGCGCACAAGCTGGGCCTGTGGGTCAGGCTCTGATGCAGGGCGACACCTCGCGCGCTGCCGAAATTGCATTGCAACTGGCGTCCATTTTTACGCATCGTTTTTATTTGGAACTTCAGCGCGCAGGACGCCCCGAAGACAATGCCCATGTGGTGGCAACCGTCAAGTTGGCTTCTAGGTTGAGCTTGCCTGTGGTGGCTACGCACCCCGTTCAGTTTTTGACAGAAGACGATTACGAATCGCACGAAGCGCGGGTGTGTATTTCTGAAGGCGAAATTTTGGGCAATCAGCGCCGTGTTCGCAAGTTCACGCGGGATCAATATTTCAAGTCCTCTGTCGAAATGCAAGCCTTGTTTGCCGATGTGCCCAGTGCCTTGTCCAATTCGGTTGAAATTGCCAAAAGATGTAACTTGACTTTGGTTTTGGGCAAACCACAGTTGCCCAATTACCCGACACCCCTCACCGATGGCAAGCCTATGCCTATCGAGGATTATTTCCGCTTGTTGTCGGTAGAGGGCTTGGAAGAGCGTCTGGTTCATTTGTACCCCGACGCCACCAAGCGTGAGATTGAACGCCCTCGCTATACCGAGCGCTTGGAATTTGAGATCAACACCATCTTGAACATGGGCTTCCCTGGTTATTTCTTGATCGTGGGTGACTTCATCAATTGGGCTAAAAAGAATGGCTGTCCAGTTGGCCCAGGCCGGGGTTCCGGTGCCGGTTCCTTGGTGGCCTATTCTTTGAAAATTACCGACCTCGATCCGCTCCAATACAACTTGCTATTTGAGCGTTTCTTAAACCCTGAGCGGGTGTCCATGCCCGACTTTGACATTGATTTTTGCCAAGCCAATCGCGACCGCGTGATTGACTACGTCAAAGACAAATACGGCCGCGATGCTGTCAGTCAAATTGTCACCTTTGGCACCATGGCTGCGCGTGCTGCCATTCGAGATGTAGGCCGTGTGCTCGACATGAGCTACATGTTCTGCGACGGCATCAGCAAGCTCATTCCCAACAAGCCAGGCCAACACATCACCATCGATGGCGCTATCAAGGCAGAGCCTATTTTGGCCGAGCGTTTAGACAAAGAAGACGATGTCAAAACTTTGTTGGCGCTGGCTCAAAAACTCGAAGGCATGACCCGCAACGTGGGCATGCACGCTGGCGGTGTACTCATTGCGCCAGGCAAGCTCACAGACTTTTGTCCTTTGTACCAACAACCAGGTAGCACTTCGGCAGTCAGTCAGTACGACAAAGACGATGTAGAAGCCATTGGCTTGGTAAAGTTTGACTTCTTGGGCTTGGCCACCTTGACCATTTTGGAGTTGGCACGCGACATGATTGTGAAGCGTCACAAAGGCCAAGAGAATTTTGCATTTGAGAATATCCAGCTTGATGATGCGGCCACCTACAAGCTGTTTGCCGATGGCCGTACCGAGTCTGTGTTTCAGTTTGAAAGTCGCGGCATGCAGGGCATGCTCAAAGATGCGAGGCCTTCCCGCTTGGAAGACTTGATTGCTTTAAACGCCCTGTACCGTCCGGGCCCCATGGATTTGATTCCCAGTTTTGTGGCGCGCAAACACGGGCGTGAAGTGGTTGAGTATCCGCACCCTTTGGTAGAAAAAGTGCTGTCTGAAACCTACGGCATCATGGTCTACCAAGAGCAGGTGATGCAAACCGCGCAGGTACTGGGAGGCTACAGTTTGGGTGGAGCCGATTTGTTGCGCCGCGCCATGGGTAAGAAAAAAGCCGAAGAGATGGCCGAGCATCGCGAAATTTTTCGCAAAGGTGCTGGCGTCAATGGCTTGAGCAAAGAAAAGGCCGACGAAGTTTTTGACTTGATGGAAAAGTTTGCAGGCTACGGTTTTAACAAATCACACGCAGCAGCTTATTCATTGTTGGCTTATCACACGGGGTGGCTCAAGGTTCATTTCACGGCGGAGTTTTTCTGCGCCAACATGACCATTGAAATGGACGATACTGACAAGCTCAAGGTCTTGTTTGAAGATGCCTTGAAGTTTGGCATCAGCTTTGATCCACCCGATGTCAATCGCGGCACGCACCGTTTTGAGCCAGTGTCCGACAAAGTCATTCGGTATGGTTTGGGTGCCATCAAGGGCACAGGCCAACAAGCCATTGATGCCATCGTGAAAGCGCGCGAAGAGGGTGGCCCTTTCACCAGTTTGTATGATTTTTGCGTGCGTGTTGATCGCAGTCGGTTAAATAAACGCACAGTGGAGGCGTTGGTCAAGTCCGGTGCCTTTGATTCTTTACAACGCAACCGTGCTTCATTGGCTGCTTCTATTGACCGTGCGTTTGATTTTTCTACTGCCACTGTGGCCAACGCCAATCAAGGCGGCTTGTTCGACATGATGGGTGATGATGCTCATGGCTCTAGCACGCAAGAACCTGAGTTGGTAGACATGCTTCCTTGGGGTGTGAAAGAACAACTCACCAATGAAAAAACGGCCGTAGGTTTTTACTTGTCAGGCCATTTGTTTGATGCGGTGGAGCGTGAAGTTCGATTGTTCGCTAAGCGCAAAATTGACGACCTGATTGACAGCCGAGAGCCACAATTGCTGGCTGGCATTGTGAGCGATTTGCGCATCATCAATGGCCAACGTGGCAAGCTGGCCATCTTTAAGTTGGACGACAAAAGCGCTGTCATGGAAGCCACGGCCGACGAGGCCATGATCAATGCCAACCGCCATTTGCTCAAAGACGATGAGTTGGTCATTGTGATGGCCAAGATGCAAGCTGATCGTTTCTCGGGCGGCTATCGTCTGTCGATTCAACAAGTTTGGGATTTGCCATCCGCTCGTTGCCGCTTTGGCAAGTTCTTGCGTGTGTCCGTGAATGGCCGCGCACCTGAAGTCGCACGCATGGTGAAAGACTTTCCACCACAGCGCGAAATGACAGAGCAGGGCGAGTTGCTAAGAGGATTGCCAGTGCGCTTAAAGTTAGAGCGCCGGGGCGACAAGGTAGCTGCGGCCGCTGAACTGCTTCTCGGCGAACAAGCCAAATTCTTCCCAAGCGATGCAGCCCTCTCAAGCTGGATTGCCCAAGCAGATCAAGGCAAAGCCGAAATCGTTTACGAAGTTTAATTGGGGTCAGATCAACATTAATTTCCAATCAGTTGGGGGCAGAGGCTAATGGGGGCTGACGATTTGTGGTACCCCACCATGAGGAAGCCCCCATTAGCCTCTGCCCCCAACTGATTGACCAAATTAATGTTGATCTGACCCCAATTAAATTAATCTTTCGGGCGAAAGCTGATTACTAGAATGGGTGGGACGCGGCCATCTTCGTCTCTGGGGAGGGTGGCGGTTTTGTCGATGGCTTTGAGTACGGCCTCGTCCCAGGCCTTGTTGCCGCTGCTAGACAAGAGCTTGCGGCTGATGATGGTGCCATCTGGCGATGTGCGAACTTCTACTTCTGCCTTGGGGTTGCCAGCCACATCTTCCGTGAAAGTGATGTTGGGTTTGATGCGGGCGATAATTCGGCCGGCGTAGCTGGCAGATGGACCTGAGGCTTTCAATGCGGTGCCTTTAGAGTTTTCTTCACCCGAAGCACCCGCCATGCCTTGCATGCGTTTTAAGTTTTCATTGCGAAGCGCTTCGGTGCGCTTTTCTTCTGCTGCTGCTTTCTTGGCATCTTCTTTCGCTTTGGCTGCAGTGACTTCTTTCTTCAAGGCCTCTTCTTTTTTCTTCTTCTCGAGTTCCTTGGCTTTTTCCTTCTCTTTCTCTTTGAGTTTTTCCTTGTCTAATTTCGCTTTCTCGAGCTTGTCTTTCTCAAGTTTCTTTTTCTTTTCTAATTCGGCTTCTTTTTTCTCTTGAAGTTTCTTTTCTTTTTCTTTTTTCAATGCAATGTCGGCAGCTTCTCGCTCGGCCGCGGCATCGACTTTGGGGGGCGCTGGCGGTGTAGGCTTGGGCTCTGGTTTGGGTTCTACCGCCTTCACAGGTTCTGGTGGCGGCACAGCTTGGGGCGGTGTCGGCTCGGGTTCATTGGCTGCAGGTGCAGCCTCCATAGGCACAGCAGACCACAACTCTGCCGACGCTGACAAAGTGTTAGGCTGAGTCTTCCACTGGACGCCCCAAGTGAGCGCAGCCAATAAAAGCAAATGCATGAACAACGCAAACGACATAGAACGACCCCATCCACCTGTCGGTGGTGGTGCAAATTCCATGTGGTTGCTGGCGTTCATGTGTCGAAATAAATGGCGTCTGAGGCCTTGCGGTCTTTTGAAGTGATCTGATTCAAAGAAGGACGCATGGGCATCTCATCAAGGTGCAAGCTGCACTGAAAGACCTACCCGTTGAATGCCTGCGCGCTGCAAGGTGTCCATGACCTTGACCACCATTTCATATTTGACATTCCGATCGGCACTGATGACAACCGCAGAACTTGTCTGACCGGTTTGAGCCAATTGCACTGAGTTGGCCAAGCTGTCAAAGTTTATTTTTGAGGTTTTGGCATCGTTCACCATTTCAAGACTGCCGTCTTTCTGAACCACAATTTGAATCACTTGATCGGGCTGTTTGGCGGCTTTGCCGACACTGGGCAAATCAATCACGCTGGGTGAGATCATGGGCGCAGTGACCATGAAAATGATGAGCAATACCAACATCACATCGATGAAGGGCACCATGTTGATTTCATTGATGGTGCGACGACCACGTCCGCGAGAGGAAACTGCAGGCATGTGTGTGCTCCCTGAAAATCAGTGACCTGAAGCTGAAAAACCAGTGCTGGCAGGGTTGACCCCCCCTGAGCCTGCCGAGCCACCCAAGCTTCTTTGCAAGATGTTGGAAAACTCTTCGATGAATGTTTCCAATTTGATGGCCACGCGGTCAATGTCGCGTGCAAAACGGTTGTAAGCCACCACGGCTGGAATGGCTGCAAACAGGCCAATCGCAGTGGCCACCAAAGCCTCTGCAATACCCGGTGCAACGGTAGCCAAGGTCACTTGTTGCATGCTGGCCAAGCCTGTGAAGGCATGCATGATGCCCCACACGGTTCCAAACAAACCGACATAGGGCGATACTGAGCCCACAGAAGCTAGGAAAGACAACTGAGCCTCGGCCACATCCATCTCGCGCTGGAAACTGGCACGCATAGCGCGACGAGCACCATCTAGTAGAGTGCCCGTATCGGAAATTCTGCGTTCGCGTAATTTTTGATACTCGCGCATGCCGCTTGCAAAAATGCGCTCCATAGGACCTGACAATTTTGAGTTTTGAACTGCGGCAGAAAACAAATCGTTCAAGCTAATGCCCGACCAAAACTGCTGTTCAAACTCTTCATTCAAAGTTTGAATGCGTTTGATGGCGGTGAGTTTGCCCACAATGGCGGCCCAACTGGCAATCGAAATGGCCATCAGAATGACCATGACCAGTTGCACCACAAAGCTGGCATGCAACACAAGTTGAATGATGGACATGTCTTGGTTCATTGAAGTGCTTCCAAAATTTTGACCGGTATACGGCCGGGTTTGAGAGTTTGGCTGTCGACCCAGCCAATTCGGATAGTGCCTTCAGCCAGTAATTTTCGTTCACCCTGAGCTGCAAGCCAAGCTTTTTGCGTCAACACCAAGCTGGCTCGGCCAGCTGCTGAAGTTTGAGCCGTCACTTCAAGCAAATCGTCTAAGCGAGCAGGTGAGAAATACTTGACTTGCGTTTCGCTCACGACAAACATGCCGCCGCATTCATCTTTCAAAGAATGCTGCTCAATGCCCAAGGAACGCAGCCACTCTGTGCGAGCGCGCTCAAAAAATTTCAAATAGTTGGCGTAGAAAACGATGCCACCGGCATCGGTGTCTTCCCAGTAAATTCTGATTGGAAATTGGTAGGCGGTTTTCATGCGCGTGCGCGGCCTGCCTCGCGGTCGGCTTGAACTTCATGCGATCGCAGCTGTGGCGCCAAGCCTTCCAAAACGGCATTCACATATTTGTGACCATCGGTGCCACCAAATTCTTTGGCCAATTCAATGCACTCATTCAAGCTGACACGCCAGGGGACATCGAGACAATGTTTCATTTCGAAAACACCAATCCACATGACTGCGCGTTCAATGGGAGAAATTTCAGCCATGCTGCGATCGAGCAGAGGCAAAATGAGTTTGTCTAAGTCGGCAGTCTGCTCTGAACACCCATACAAAAGCGCATCGTAATGGGCTGAGTCGGCTTTGTGAAAGCCAGACAAATCGCGTGTAAACAAGTCGATGTCTGCTGCTTCATTTTTTCCAACCAAGACTTGGTACAAGGCTTGAAGGGCAAACTCACGCGCGCGACTGCGTGCAGACTTGCTGGCAGATTTACCTTGTTTGCGAGTCGTCGGCTTGCTGATTTTTTTTTCAGGCAACTCGCTCATGCCAATTCCTCATCGTCCAATTCGTCAACGCCTACAGACAAGTCTTCCATCAGCATGGCCATTTCAACAGCCACTCGAGCAGCATCACGGCCTTTTTCAGTTTGACGGGCAATGGCTTGCTCTAAATTCTCGGTGGTCAGAATGGCATTGGCAATGGGCACGTTGTAATCAAGCGAAATGCGGCTGACGCCTGCGCCCGATTCATTGGCCACCAATTCAAAGTGATAAGTTTCACCGCGAATGATGCAACCCAAGGCCACCAGCGCATCGTATTCACCGCGTTCTGCCATGGCTTGAAGTGCGATGGGCACTTCTAACGCACCAGGAACCAGCACATGGTCGATGTCATGAACACCTAGAGCTTCTAATTCTTGAATGCAAGCCACTGCCAAGGCATTGGTGATGTCTTCGTTGAAGCGTGCTTGCACGATGCCGATGTGCAGACCCAAACCGTCTAACTCTTGTTCAATACCTTTGTCTGCGCCTTGCATATTTATTCCTTAGGGATGTAACCTGTAACTTCAACGCCATACCCGGCCATGCTGGGCATGCGACGGGGTTGACCCATCAGTTTCATTTTTTGAACACCGCACTCGCGCACAATTTGAATGCCCACACCGTAGGTGCGCAAATCCATTTTGCTTTTGTTGGGTGCTTGGGCTGAGCGTGCACGGCCTTCAAATTGCGCGAGCAATTGCTCTGCACTTTCGCCGCAATTGAGCAGAACCGCTACACCGTGGCCTTGCTTGTTAATGTAGTTCAAGCAGTTTTCCAAGCTCCATGAATGCATGCTGCGGCCAACTTCAAGGACATCAAATACGGACAAAGGCTCATGAACTCGAACAGGTACTTCGGCATCCGCATGCCATTTGCCTTTGACCAAGGCCAAGTGCAAGGATTGGCTGGGTTTGTCTTTGAATGCATGGGCTGTGAATTCGCCGTGTGCAGTTTGCAATACACGCGTGCCGACTTTTTCTACCAAAGACTCGGTACGACTTCGGTATTCAATGAGGTCGGCAATGGTGCCAATTTTGAGGCTGTGCTCTGCTGCAAAAATTTGCAAATCTGGAAGCCGTGCCATGGTGCCATCGTCTTTCATGATTTCGCAAATCACAGAAGAAGCGCTGCAGCCAGCCAAAGTACCCAAGTCGCAACCAGCTTCTGTATGACCGGCGCGCATTAACACCCCGCCTTCAACGGCTTGTAGGGGGAAGATGTGGCCAGGTTGAACCAAGTCATTGGCGGTGGCATTCATGGCCACAGCAGCTTTGACGGTCAATGCGCGGTCAGCGGCAGAAATGCCGGTGGTCACACCTTCGGCGGCTTCAATTGAAACAGTGAAGGCGGTGCTGTAAACCGTGCCGTTGCTGGCAGCCATGGGGGGTAATTTCAAGTGCTCGCAACGTTCGCGCGTAAGCGTTAGGCAAATGAGGCCGCGGCCATAACGAGCCATGAAGTTAATGGCTTCAGCCGTGACGTGATCAGAAGCAATGAGCAAATCGCCTTCGTTTTCACGGTCTTCGTCATCGACCATGATGACAATGCGACCCGCGCGCAAGTCTGAGACGATGTCTTCTACGGGGGAGATTTGTACAGGCGTCAGGGGACGGCCAGAATTCGTCGTCATGTCACTTCTTTCAAGAGGGCACAGCTGCCGAAAAAGCTGCTGCCGCAGAGTTGGCCGATGCATCGTTGTTGAGCATGCGCTCGACATAACGCGCAATCAAATCAATTTCTAAATTCACAGTGCTACCTGTTTGCAGAGTACCCAATGCCGTGTTTTCTACAGTGTGTGGGATGAGGTTGATGCTGAACTCGCACCCAGCACTTGAATCAAGAACTTTGTTGACGGTGAGGCTAACGCCATTGACCGTGATCGAGCCTTTGTAGGCTAAATATTTGCCCATGCCAACAGGGGCTTGGATGCGCAGTTCCCAGCTTTCGCCGACCTGCGCAAAGTGAGTCACATGCCCAATGCCATCAACATGCCCTGACACAATGTGGCCGCCCAAGCGATCGTGCGCGCGCAAGGCTTTTTCTAAGTTGACTTTGCCAAGCATGTCGAGGCCGCAAGTTTTGTCGAGGGACTCGGCTGAAATATCAATGCTAAATTGCTTGGCAGCCATGTCAAATGAAGTGACGGTCATGCAGGCGCCGTTGATGGCAATGCTGTCACCCAAGCCAACATCGTCCAGGTACCCGGCGGGTACCTCGATAGTGAGTCGCTTGCCATGGCTTAAAGAGCTGCCCAGGTCGTGGAGGGCGGCGATACGCCCCACGCCGGTGATGATTCCGGTAAACATGGCGCGTATTTTCGCAGGGATTGGGCCTGTTTAGGCCCTGACCCTGGCTAAAACCCGCAAATCTTTACCGATTAATTGTGTTTCTGTGAATTCGAGGGACAAGCCTTGTGACAAGTCTTGCAAAGGGCCCCAATTCGACATGCCCTGGCCGATGCCCAATAGCTTAGGGGCCAGATAGACCAAGAACTCGTCAACGCATGCTTCGCGTATGAGCGAGCCATTGAGTTTGTGGCCGGCTTCTACATGCAATTCGTTCACTTCGCGCTTTGCCAAATCGGTCATGAGGGCTGACAGATCGACTTTGCCATGTTCATTGGGCAGCACGGTAATGTGGGTACCTAGCGCTTCTAGGGCGGATCTTTTTTCGGGATGGTCTTTGGCCGCGTAAATCCAAACTTGTCTGGGCGTGAGTGCGCCTGGCTGGCTGTGTTGAAACAACTTAGCCGATGGGGGTGTCTCCAGATTGCTGTCCACAATGACCAAATGCGGCATGCGAGGCGCAGCACCTAAGTTGGCGCAAAGCCGAAGATCTAAAAGGGGATCGTCTTCAAGAACAGTGCCGATGCCTGTGAGGATGGCGCAGGCACGGGCGCGCCAGGCATGCCCATCAGCCCGAGCTTCTGGGCCCGTGATCCATTGGCTTTGGCCATTTTGAAGGGCGGTTTGGCCATCCAGAGAAGCTGCCATTTTGAGGCGCACCCAAGGTTTGTGGCGTCTCATGCGACTCAAAAAACCAGGATTTTGTTGTTCAGCCAAATGCGCACCATCGCCGACTTCAACCACAATGCCCGCAGCTTTCAAGCGATCAAGGCCTTGGCCCGCCACCAAGGGGTTAGGGTCAGACAGGGCTGCCACCACTTTGCCAATTTTGGCCTCGATCAATGCGTCGCAACAGGGGCCTGTTCGGCCATGGTGTGCGCAGGGTTCCAGCGTGACGTAGGCCGTAGCGCCTTCGACGCTGTTGCCTTGGTTGGCAGCATCTTGTAAGGCCACCATTTCGGCATGCAAGCCGCCCGCTTTCTGCGTATGCCCTTGACCCAGAATTTTTCCTTGGCTGTTCACAATGACGCAGCCCACCCTTGGATTGGGTGATGTGATGCGCATGGCCAGTGAGGCGATGTTCAGCGCTTTCAGCATAAAGGGGCTGGCTGTCATGGGGTGCAATGATTGAGATCGGAGGATGCCAAGGATACGACATGTTAAAGGCCAACCCAATGGGGGGTGCTGGCGCGTCTGATTTGCCATCTCAATTCGGTGTTGCCATTGAGATTGTCTGGGTTTGGCCATTTCACTGAAATATTTAAAATTTGAAGCAGATTGGAATCTGAGCCTTGGGTGGAAATGGCCGTGGTGTTCCATCTTCTTTCAAATTGAATGCCGGCTTCAGAGCTCAGTGCACCAGTGTTTTGCAAGTTCTGAAATTGCGCTGTGCAAAATGCGCTTGGCACTTGCCAGCATTCGGCAAGGTCTTGAGCCAAGCCACTGGCAAGGTCCAAATTTCTTTGAGATTGATTGGCCGACATGCTGGCCAAGCTGAGTTGGAAGGACCCAAAGAGACCTAGCGCTAAAACGGCACTGGCAAATAAGGCCTCTAGAACTGTGAAGCCAAATTGAGAGCGCGTCTTTAAAAGATGGAATGACATCCCTAAAACCCTGCGTTTTTCCAAGAGCCAGAAACTCGCTGCACCCTTGATGCGTCGATGCCAACAGGCCAGTCAAAGTGGTAGGCCTCTGGGTTCAGGGTTTGAAGCTCTACAGGGTTTTGGCATGCGTTGGTACTTTGAAAATAAACCATGCCAGTGATGGCGGCGTGGCTTGCGATTTGCGGGCATTGAAGGGCGCAAGCAGTGTCTGAAAAAATCAGAACAACAGGTGCACTGTGGGTGCCCAAACTTTGGGTCCATGTGAGTGGGCTGTCAATCCAATACACGGTTCGGCTGGGTTGTGAAAGTGAGCTTAGGCCGTTTTGCAATTGGGCTGCCGAAATGGCTTTGAGCTGAGCGGGCGTGATGTTGCCAAACTGTTTGCGCCATTCGATGGGTGTGCATTCAGCGGGCGCTGGCTGAGTCGCAGGTTCTAAATCGGGGGGCGTCCAGGGTGCGCTGATGGGGATGTACAGGCTTTGCTGAACCGTGGCCCGGCTGCCCTCGCCAGGTTGCTCAAAATTCAAGCTAATGTGGGCCGTTATTTTGATTTTGTGCGGTGCCATTCGGACATCGCGCACAAAAAGCACATAAGACTTTGTGGCGTCGATTGATTCTGGCCAGGCCAATGCAGAAATGCGTGGATCAAATGTGCCAACTGCTGATGCTGTCCACTTTAAACATTGCCATTGAGGAGATGCCAAGGTGGTGGGACATTGGCTGTGGCTTGCGTTGCGCCAAAATGCAGCGTCAATGTCAATGTCCTGACCTGAATAAACGCTGTCAATTTGCGCGATGGCAGTCTCTAACAGCGACTCACTGCTGGCCAAGGCTTGGGCCGCAAACAGTTGCTGCTGACTTCTTTGAGTTTCTGACATGACTGAGCGAAGTGTGATCCAGCCCAGCAAGCTGGTGATGAAGATCAAACAGATTGCGCTCCAAAGGTTGGCCATGCCGCTGTGTTGATTCATGTGGCCGTGTCTGTGCAATTGGATGCGGCATTGCGCAAGTGAGTGCCCGAATTGCGCAGCCTGACCCCACGCCGCCAAGTCAGAGGCATCTTTTCAGTAGAAATTTGACTGCGAATTTCAATCAGCAACAATTCACCTAGGATGGGAGAAAACTGATTGCATTGCAAACGCAACTCAAACGCCAGTATTTCTGAATGTTTGGGCTGTGTCAGGGATGTCCAAACTACAGGTTGGCAGGAAGTTTTGGTTTGAATTTGATGGCCATTCAAACGAAAACCGCTGCACTCGTTGTTTTCTTTCAGCCCATTTTCATTGCGATCAATGCTGAACAAAATTTGTTGGTTCGTGAGATAGAAATCTTCTGACGCGCCGCAAAACGCAATGGGACAAACAGGGTCATGGGGGGAGTTGGGTGTGATGGCCAAACTGAAAAAATTAGCCCGCCGTATGTCGTGCACCAAAGTGTCCATCAAGGCCCGTGTTTCTTGTTGCACATGGCTTCTTTCTAAAATTTTCCGATCTTGGGTCCATTGAAAATGAACCCAAAAAACTGCGGCACTCAGCACACTTAAACCCATGGCCATGCCCACCAAAAGATTTACCATTTCCAGCAAGCCTCGGCATCGTTCAACAGCGAGTCATTGCTTGTTGCGAGCACCCTGGCATTTTCTGAAATGCGCAGACTCATGCTGCTACAAGTTGTATCTCGACTTTGCATGCCAACTGGCGTGGCGTGAAGGATGTAGCCTTGCGCGTTGCTACTTTGGAGATTCAATAAGTAGTGCTTTGAAATGGAGTGCGTTCCTGCCCAATTGAGCTCGCTCAAAGTGTTTGCATATTGGGGGTGTAAGCCTCGCCATTGCAATTGCCGAAGATGTAATTGCATCAGTGAATTTTGAGCATCTTGACGCCTTATTTTTTGCCAATGCAGTTCAAGCCTAGGCAAGGCAATGCCCATCAGTGCGCCAATGATCGCCATGCAAACAAGTGACTCAATGAGTGTAAAACCTGGGGCACGGCAGCGCTTTATTTGAAGTGACGATAGAGGGCTCATGAACAGAGCATGCGCTGCGAGCAAGCAACGCCGTTGGCATTGACTTGCAGTGCTCGCGAATTGGCACTGAATGCAAGTGCTTTATTGCGCCATGCATGGAAGCTCTGACCATGAAGTTCACTTTGAAAGTTGATGGCTACAGTTTGATCGAAATGCTGTTCATGCTTTTTATCGTGGGTGTCCTGTGCAGCACAGTGGCACTCTCTTTTAAGGAATTACAAATCAGGGTTCATATTCAGGCAGCTTCCGAAGCCTTGCTAAGCGATGTGCTTAGCGCCAGAGCTGAAGCCTTGCGCCTAGAGCGACGCGTCACGCTGTGTGCGGCTGCACTCGATTCAAGCTTACAGCCTGCATTGCCAACCGCCTGTGCGTCCAGTGGCAGCTCAGTTGCCTGGCATCAGGGGTGGTTGGTGTTTGAAGACGCCAACAGCAATGGTCTATGGGACGAAGGAGAGCCCCTGTTACGGCAAAGGTCGCGCATTAACTTCCAAGTTTCTGCCACAGGCAATACCACTGTTGGTAGGTATGTATCTTTTGGCGCAAGTGGTCGCAGCTTGTTGTTGAATGGTGCTTTTCAAGCGGGTACCATCACCTTTTGTGAGAGCGGTGCGAATGCCAAGGAGGGGTGGTTGTTGGTGGTGAATGCGGTGGGTCGTGCCCGCTTAGACAAAGTGCTGATTGCCATCTGCCCTTGAAACTATTTACTCACTTCGTCCACCAGCAACTTGAAGTCGTCTATGTCTTCAAAGCTGCGGTACACACTGGCAAAGCGAACATAGGCCACTTTGTCGAGTTTCTTCAATTCGCGCATAACCAACTCGCCAATTTTGTTGGAGGCTACTTCGCGTTGTGCCAAGTTCAATAACTTTTCTTCAATGCGCTCAATGGCTGAATCTACTTGTTCAATGCTGACGGGTCGTTTGCGCAACGCCAGGTTCATGCTGGCGCGCAACTTCACCCGTTCGTATTCAATGCGTCTGCCATCTTTTTTCACGATGGCCGGAAAATTAACCTCTGGCCGCTCGTAGGTGGTGAAACGTTTTTCACACGCTGCACATTGACGGCGACGGCGAATGAGATCGCCGTCTTCTGCCAGACGTGTTTCTACTACTTGGGTGTCGTTGTGGCTGCAGAAGGGACACTTCATTTGTAAACAGGGAAACGCGCGGTCAAGGCATTGACCTTGGTGCGCACAGTTTCAATGTTGGCAGGATCGCGTGGGTTGTCGAGCACATCGGCAATGAGGTTGGCTGTGATGCGCGCCTCTTCGTCTTTGAAGCCGCGGGTGGTCATGGCGGGTGTGCCAATGCGCACGCCGCTGGTGACCATGGGTTTTTCGGGGTCATTGGGGATGGCGTTTTTGTTGATGGTCATGTGCGCCTGGCCCAAGACTGCTTCAGCTTCTTTGCCAGTAATGCCCTTAGGGCGCAAATCAACCAACATGACGTGACTTTGGGTGCCACCACTCACAATGCGCAGGCCGCGTTGGGTGAGGGTCTCAGCCACGATTTGGGCGTTCTTGATGACTTGTTGTTGGTAGGCCTTGAAACCCGGTGCCATGGCTTCTTTGAAGGCTACGGCTTTGGCCGCAATGACGTGCATGAGCGGGCCGCCTTGCAGGCCAGGGAAGATAGCGCTGTTGATGGCTTTTTCGTGCTCGGCTTTCATCAAGATGATGCCACCGCGAGGTCCGCGCAAGCTCTTGTGCGTGGTGGATGTCACGACGTCGGCGTAAGGTACGGGGTTGGGATAAACACCTGCTGCAATGAGGCCTGCATAGTGCGCCATATCAACCAGAAAAATGGCGCCAACATCTTTAGCAACTTTGGCAAAGCGTGCAAAGTCAATGTGCAAACTGTAGGCCGATGCGCCAGCAATGATGAGCTTGGGTTTTGATTCGTGCGCCTTTTTCTCCATGGCATCGTAGTCAATGACTTCGTTGGCATCGAGGCCATAGCTGACCACGTTGAACCACTTTCCACTGATGTTCAGGGGCATACCGTGTGTGAGGTGACCGCCTTCAGCTAAGCTCATGCCCATGATGGTGTCGCCGGGTTTTAGGAAAGCCAAAAATACAGCCTCATTGGCCGATGCGCCGCAATGCGGTTGCACATTGGCAGCGTCAGCGCCAAAGATGTGTTTGACGCGGTCAATGGCCAATTGCTCTGCAATGTCAACAAATTCGCAACCACCGTAGTAGCGTTTGCCAGGGTAGCCTTCGGCGTACTTGTTGGTGAGTTGTGAGCCTTGAGCCGCCATGACGGCAGGTGAGGCGTAGTTTTCGCTGGCAATCAACTCAATGTGATGCTCTTGTCGAGCGTTTTCGGCCTGAATGGCTGCAAAAATCTCGGGATCGGTTTGTTCAATCAGAATATTTCTTGAATACACGGCAGGCCTTCAAAGGATGGTTCCTTGCTCAAGTGAAGCGTTAAAAACTTCAAAATGGCAAGGGCTGCCCAGGCGAACGGCTGAAACCTTGTGCCTCTAAACGACTTGGACAAGGTGCACGCTCCCCAGTGGTTGTAGGCGGATCTAGGTCCTCCAATTTCCACGTCAGAAACCAGCCAGCCAGTGTTAGCAGGGGCCAGAATCCTATCGCCAGTTGCGCACACTCCGAGTGTAGCCGAGGTGGTGCTTAGATGCATCTGAAAAGCTTAAATTTGGCAGCCTAATTTTTGAGGGCAAGCTTCTCCGGATCACTTTTTGGGGCTGAGGTTCGAGCTGGGGCTAGCCTTGGCAACGTCATCGTTTGAATTTTTGAGGATGGCTTGATTGAGTCGTTCTTGTTCACCGATCACCCTAGAGATGTACTCAGTTTCTTGAGAAATAGACTCTTCACCGGCCTTGTAGAGTCGAAGACCTTCCTCCAAACTGCCAGTCAAATTGATGCATTCTTTGAGGATTTTGACGCCAATGCGGAGGTTTGTTTTGGGATCAAAAATAGCCATGGCCCCGCCGTAGGGGGTGAATTGTTCAGAATGGACCTCGGGTATCACCTGCATCAGGCCTTTTGCGCCCCTCGGGCTGTTGGCAAAGGGGTTGTAGTTGGACTCAACCCCGATGACCGCGAGAATGAGGGTGGCGTCAAGTGCTGACCGATCTGCCAAGTCAAATACCTCCAAAATCAAGGCATTCAAGGGTTCTGGCGCAATTTTGTATTTGCTTCTCACGGCTTGAACCAAAGTCAATTGGAGCGGTGTCAGGACAGTTGCGGGCGCTGCAAAGCTTCTAAGCAATACTTGATGCTGTTCATCTTCAGCTTCTGAAATCTGCAGTCGGGTAAACAGCCAGCCTTGCACGCTTTGGACAGTCAGGGTGCGCACTTCAGGCCGTGCCAAAGCCAGCATGCTGAGGATCAATGCAAGCAGCCCCAACATTGCAAAACTGTGGTGGGAAATGTTCACAAAGCCGCGCCCAATATCGCCCCCAAAGGTCAACAGTCCGCGCCAAAAGCGAAGAGACCATTGCGCGGCTAATTCCTGAAAAGCGGGTTGAGTCACAAGTTGATTTGAATGAAGGGAACCACTAATTATAAAAAAAATCGAAAATAGATGCTTTCTGCATATCGAGGCCTGCCTTCCTCGGTGAAAATAGCTTCTTTATCTTTTTGTGTTGTGACTGTGACTTCTTCTTCTCCTAAGACCCCAGACTTGCAAGCCCTAGACAATTTAACTGGGGGTGCCTTTACCGCACAAACATCCGGTGAGCGCGCAGCCAAGTTGCGTGATTGGCTCGTCACAGAGCCATCCCACGAAGTTTTACAACTCGTGTACAAAGAAGTTTCTACGCGTGACAAAGGCGCTGCCAAAGTGCTTCGCGAAAAGCTAGATGAGTTGAAGCGCTTGCATGGCCAAGATGTCTTGGCAGCCGAATGGGCCGAACGCGCCAATGCCATGCTAACTTCTTCGCGTTTGAACATTGCCGATGCCATGGCTTGGCAAAGAGATGCTGCCAAAGCAGGTGCGCCACTGTCTCGCGAACCGCTGGCCAGCCTCAAGCTTCAGCTGAATGAGAAAATCAAAGCGGTTGAAGATTTGCAGCATCAAGTCATGGTGCAGCGCGAAACAGCCGTGCTTTTGGCGCAGCGCATTGAGGTTCTTTCTACCAAAAGTTTGAAAGAAGCAGGCGCTGCCAATGAACTCTTGCAGTCCGATGTAGCCCACTGGCACCAACAAGCCCATGCCATCACAGAAGATCATTCTTGGCAAAGCGTTGATTTGAAATTCCCACCCCAACTTGATGCGTCCCGTCATCAGTTAAGCAGTGTTTGGGAAGCCTTTGAAGCTGCGTTGTTTCAGGCTAAAGCGGCTAGGGATGACGCCAACGAAGCGTTGCCACCCGTGCCAGTTTGGGCCGAAGAAATTCGCGTGGCAAGAGGAGGGCAAGCAAGTCTTGGTGGGCATGCCAACGTTCATGCAGTCAAAGAAGCCCCCAATTCCGAACATTTAGCCGTTTCAAATGCGGTGCAAGCTAGCGTTGAAGAATCAACGGCTGAGGCGGAGGGCAAGCCAGCTAAAACGCCCAAAGTCAGCAATACCAAAATGGATCCTGCTCAGAGGTTGGCTTTGCGCGAAGCCGCCAATCAAGCAGTCACAGGGGCCATGACGGTCTTGGCGGCTGAGAACAGTGAAGCCAACTTGTTGGTCCTCAAGCAAGCGCTCAAGGACCATGGGCGAAATATGGACACCAACATGGACTTGAAAGTTCATGAAGCATTAATTGCTGCAGGTGATGCAGAAGGTTGGCAAAGACATGTTGCGGATCAATTGCGTTTGGCATTGGTTTTGAAGGCGGAAGGCCTGTTCAAAAAAGTACCCGTTAAAACCCATGACGCCCCATTGGTGGTAGCTGAAGTCATTGTGGAAGCTAAAGAAGAAGCTAAAGATGAAGTCGTGACTCAGACTGAAACAGAAGCAGTCAAGGAAGAGTTTCACCTCGAACCTACCGTGGGCGGTCGAAAAATGCAAGACGCTTTGCGTCAGTTGCGTGAAGAATGGAAAAAAGCCGATCAAGGTGGCTTGCCAAACCATGCTTTGTGGAAGCGTTTCGATGCTGCATGCAACAACGCCTACAAAGTGGTTCAAACTTGGTTGGACAAAATCAAACACGAAGCCAGTGAACATCGCGCTCAACGCTTGGCATTGATTGAAGAGGTCAAGGCTTGGGGTGAGGCCAATGCACAAAATGCAGATTGGCGCGCGCACTTGCGGTCTTTGCATCAGTTTGGCGATCGCTGGCGCTCGGCGGGCCATTTGAGTGAGAAAGCTTTTGCAGAACTACAACCCCTTTGGAAGCAGGCCCTGCACAATGCCGCGGCACCTTTGGAAGCCGCTCAGAAAGCCAGTACCGCAAGGCGTCAAGCTTTGATTGCAGAAGCCGAGCAGCTTGGCGCAGCGCCTCTCTTAAGAGTAGATGCGGTCAAGGCCTTGCAGCAAAATTGGCAAGCAGAAGCTCAAAGCGTTCCCATGGATCGCCGCATTGAACAAAAAATGTGGGAGGCTTTTCGCAAACCCATTGATGAAGCTTTTAGTCGCAAGACCAACTCGCGCGAGCACGTTTCAAATGCCCCCATGTCGGCCCACGACCGCATGGTGCTCGATGCATCCAATGACTTAAAAGCTGCTAACGCCTCCGGTGATGTTCAAAAAATCAAGGCGGCCATGGCTGCCTTGGACGCTGCTTTAAAAGGGCAAGCCAAGGCCAATGCCGAAGTCATAGTTGCGCCAAAGGCTGTGGAAATTAGCGCGCCAGATGCGGCACAAGCTGCCTCAGAGCCTGCTGCAGCTGAAACGGCTTTGGCAGAAACAAACGAAGCAGAATCCAATGCAGCTGAAACTGATTCTCCCTCAGCTGAAACTGCAGAGCCCGTCAAGCCTGTTGATGCCCCGAAACCCGCGCGCCCCTTGGTGGCCATGCGCGGCGATGACCGACCAGGCCAAAAGAAATCAGTTCCCGTTCCCGCAGGTCGCGGTGGGCCTGGTGATCGCAGAGATGGCAAAGGCGCACCGCGTTCTGACAAAGGTGGTTTTGGCGATAAGAGCGGGGGTCGTTTTGAACGTGGAGATCGAGGTGATCGCCCTGAGCGTGAAGAGCGTGGTCCTCGCCTTGGTGATGCGGCGTTCAGAGCCCAACGCGATGCCATGGAGCACGCCGAAATGGCCTTGCGTAAGCTGGCTGCACAGGCCCACGGCGAATCCTTAACGCACTTGCTTGCTGCATGGGAAACGCGTCAAGCCGACTTGGTGCCCACGGCGCAAGATTTAGGTCGCAATGTGAACGCTGCTGCTAGGGCTGCATGGTCACAAGCCGTCGGTCAGGCACCTGCAGCAACTGCTGGCGAAGCCATTTTGCGTCTAGAGATGGCTGCAGAAGTGCCAACGCCTGCAGAGAATTTGAACGAGCGGCGCGCATTGCAACTTCAATTGCTCACTCGCAAAAACCAACCTAGCCCTGAGCAAACTTGGGCCTTGGATGTCACAGCAGTTTTGTCTTCAACGCACGACCCTAAAGTGGCGCGGCGTTTGCAAAATGCTTTGAAGAATTTGCTGCGCAGCTGAATGAAGTAAGGGCTTAAGCAAAGGCTGAAAAGCCAATGCTCGAGCTCAGCTTATCAAGTTGATCCGTTCAACTTGCCCCTCGAAATGCCAGCGCAGTACTTCGGCACGTGGCCTTGCTGCCGAAATATCCCAGTCACTTAAAACGTAGCGTTGCTTAGGCGGATCTTGCCCGAGGCTGTGAAGAGCAGGCCGATGAGTGTGACCATGAACAAGGCAAGTGGCGCCGGCTTGTTGAAGCAACTGAGACGACCATTCATCTGCCACATCGGCATAGACCGCACGTGAATCTTTTTTGAGTATTTCGCTTTGTGCTCGAAGTTGCCTGGCAATGTGCTCTCTCTCAGTGAGTGGCTTGACCAAGAAGTCATTTTGCCAACTTGGTTTTCTGACCATCTGCCGAAAGGCTTGGTAGTCTGTGTCACCTAAACAACCCGCATCACCATGCGAGAGCAGCCATTTTTGAGATGCAAAGTGAAGCACCGTGGGGTCTTGCAGATCAATCACATTGCATGCATTGAGGAACGCACTGCCGACCAAGAAATCGCGGTTGCCTCGCATGAAGGCCACCTGTCTTTTTGTTGCACAGGCTTTTAAAACAGTGGCGCATCTTTTAAGAAATGAGTGATTTTCGACGGCGTCGTCACCAACCCAAACCTCGAACAGATCGCCCAAAATAAAGACCGCATCCGCGGTCGTATTTTGCATATAGGCTTGCCACACATCAAATGTGGCCGTGTCTTTTTCTTGCAAATGCAAGTCAGAAATGAAATCAACCGTGCGCCAAGCTTCAGATGCTTCAAACACCTGAAGCGGCAACACGCTTGCAGTCATGGAAAAGGATGATTGCGAAAATTAAAGCGCAACAGCCTTTTCAATGATGACGGGTTCTTTGGGTACGTCGTCATGGAAGCCATTGCGGCCAGTTTTAACGCCTTCAATGTCATCCACAATGTCGTTGCCCGACACCACATGAGCAAACACAGCATAGCCCCAGCCTTGCAGTGAAGGTGCTGTGTGGTTCAAGAATTCGTTGTCGGCGGTGTTGATGAAGAACTGTGCAGTGGCAGAGTGGGGCGCTTGAGTGCGTGCCATGGCCAAGCTGTACTTTGTGTTTTTCAAACCGTTGTCGCCTTCATTTTGAATGGCCGCATCGGAATGTTTTTGTTCCATATTGGGCTCAAAGCCGCCACCTTGAATCATGAAGCCAGGAATCACACGGTGAAAAATGGTGTTGTCATAGTGACCCTTGTTCACGTAGTGCAGGAAGTTTTCAACGCTCAAGGGCGCTTTTTCGGCGTCGAGTTCAATGAGGATGACGCCTTTGCCGGCGATGTGGAGTTCGACTTGAGGATTGCTCATGGTTATTGCACCAAAGTGATTGAAAGAATGACAACAGGGGTTTTTGGAACATCGGTTCTAAAGGGACCGCCCATGCCTGTTGGGGTTGCTCTTATTTTATCCACGACATCCATGCCGGAGATGACTTTGCCAAAAACCGTATAACCGAAAAGTTGTAGGGCATTGAGCAAGTTCTCGCGCGGCACGTTTTCGTAGACCTGCCCTCTGTATTCAAAGCGTTTAATGGGATCGCCATCGGGGATGGGGGTGGGGTCTAGAAAAGCGTTTTCAGCGGTGTTAATGAAAAACTGCGCTGTGGCTGATTGTGGGTCGTTGGTTCTGGCCATGGCCAAAAAGCCGGGCTGGTTTTTCAAGCCAGCGACCATGGCCTGTCTGCCCTCATGCTGAACGGGTGCCCTGGTTGGGCGTTCTTTGTATTGGGCATCATAGCCGCCACCCTGAACCATGAAATTGGCGATGACCCTGTGAAAAATGGTGCCGTTGTAATGTTTGTCTTTGACGTACTGAAGAAAGTTGGCCACTGTTTTGGGAGCCTTGTCAGGATAGAGCTCCACCATGATGTCGCCCATGTTGGTGGTAATTTTGACTTTGGGTGCTTCTTGAGCCTGGCTCTGCAAAGGGGTCAGAGCCATGCCCAAAGTCAGCGCCAATGCACTGAAAAGGGCTACTGAGTTTCGGCGAAAAAGGTTTGGAGTCATGGCAGTTAACGCAAGGTTTGTGTGTTGGTTGTGTTGGTGGTGACCGCCGCGGGCGCTGGCAAGGGCAGCAGGTTAGGGCCTTCTTTCGCGTTTTTGGCTTGGGTGTAGGCTCGTTGGGCCATGGCGGTATACAAGTCGCCTAAATTTTGAAGTGCAATTTTGTAATGGGGCCGCGCTTGGATGGCCGACGTGAGTGCCGACAAGGCCTCATCGTATTTTCCCTGAGCTGCTAACAGCACGCCTAAGTTGTTATAGGGTTCTGGGAGTTCAGGAAATTCTTGAATGAGGGCTTGAAGTTCTTTTAGAGCTTTGGCAACCTCTCCTTGACCCGCCAAAATTTGACTGTTCATGAAGCGAAACTGTGGCGAGAGGGGTGTGCTTGCCGTTGGGGGAGTTTGCTTGATGGCCAATTGAAGCTTTTGCTGAGCTTGTGGCCATTGTTTGTTTCGAATGAGTTCTTCAATTTCTTCGCTGCCATTGGCCCATGTCAGGCTGCTGCCAAAACAGAGCAGGATGGGGAAAACACGCGATAGAACCCAATGGGAAGACATATGGATGGATTTTGAAATGTGAAATACAGGCTAAGTGGCTCAATAGGGGCGAGTCTGGTTCAAAATTTTGACTTTGTCAGCGACTTATTTGGGCCTTATACTGACGCAAATTGTAACGGAGGCCTGTGTTCTGGTCTGCCATTGCAACAACTAGGGGGCTGCGGCCCCTTTTTGCACCTTTACAAGAAAAATACAGTCTTTCATGAGCTTGCGCATTTACAACACGCTGTCCCGAGCGGTTGAGAAATTTACTCCCTTAGAAGCGGGTCACGTTCGCATGTACGTCTGCGGCATGACGGTATTTGATTTTTGCCATGTGGGCCATGCAAGGTCCAATGTGGCCTTTGATGTGGTTCAACGGTGGCTCAAGGTCAGTGGCTACAAAGTCACTCACATTCGAAACATCACCGACATTGACGACAAAATTATCAAGCGTGCCGTTGAAAACGGCGAATCTATCCGAGCCCTCACAAATCGCATGGTTGACGCCATGCACGAAGACTTTGATGCACTGGGCATAGCCCGCCCTACAGCCGAACCTCGTGCAACAGAGTTTGTGCCGCAAATGCTTCACATGATTGGCGTCCTTGAAGAAAAGGGCTTAGCTTACCGAACCCCCCAAGGCGATGTGAATTATGCGGTGCGCAAGTTTCCTGGTTATGGCAAGTTGTCTGGTAAGTCACTAGACGAGTTGCACGCAGGTGAACGCGTAGCAGTTTTAGATGGCAAGGAAGACCCACTAGATTTTGTGTTGTGGAAGGGGGCCAAAACCTCAGAACCCGCCGACGTCAAATGGGACAGCAAATTTGGCCCTGGCCGCCCAGGCTGGCACATTGAATGCTCGGCCATGGCTTGCCAAATGTTGGGCAACAGTTTTGACATTCATGCAGGCGGCGCTGACTTGCAGTTTCCGCACCATGAAAACGAAATTGCCCAAAGTGAAGGCGCAACCGGACAGCAATTTGCTCAGTATTGGATGCACAACGGTTTCATCAACATTGACAATGAAAAAATGTCCAAAAGTTTGGGCAATTTTTTCACAATTCGCGATGTTCTAAAGTCATTCGATGCCGAAACCGTGCGCTTCTATTTGGTCAGAAGCCATTACAGAACTTCTTTAAACTACTCGGATCAAAATTTGAACGATGCGCGCAGTGGCCTGAAGCGCCTCTACACAGCCTTGCAAGCGGTCGTGCCTTCCAATGTCCAAATTGATTGGGCCAACCCCTATGCCGCGCGATTCAAAGCCGCCATGGACGAAGACTTCGGTACCCCTGAAGCTGTTGCAGTTATGTTTGATTTGGCGGGAGAAGTCAACCGCAGCAAGTCAGCCGATCAAGCCGGCTTATTGAAAGCGCTTGGCAGTATTTTGGGAATTTTGCAAAACGATCCGGTTGCCTACTTACAGGCTGGTGCTGGTTTGGACGAAGCCGCTGTTCAGGCTTACATTCAAGCGCGCGCAGACGCCAAGGCAGCCAAGAATTTTGCAGAAGCTGATCGCATTCGCAAGCACTTACTAGAGCAGGGCATTGAGCTCAAAGATTCAGCTGCTGGCACCACCTGGGAGGCTGCTCAATGAGTCAATCTGACAACGTCATCACACCAGAGTATTGGGCTGCTGCTTGCGCGCATCTTTCAAAAAAAGACAGGGTCATGAAGCGCCTGATCCCTCAATTTGGCGATGCCTGTTTGGTGTCGCGCGGAGATGCTTTTGTCACTTTGGCGCGCAGCATTGTGGGACAGCAAATTTCAGTCAAAGCCGCTCAGTCGGTTTGGAATAAATTTTCTGCCTTGAATAAAAAAATCACACCCGCTGGCGTATTGAAATTGAAAGTAGATGACATGCGCGCGGCCGGTTTGTCAGCGCGCAAAGTTGAATACCTGGTTGACTTAGCGCTTAATTTTCATGGCAAAAATGTCAGCGTCAAGGAATGGCAACACATGGAAGATGATGCCATCATTGATGAATTGGTGGCCATTCGGGGCATAGGCCGTTGGACGGCTGAGATGTTTTTGATCTTTCACCTCATGCGTCCCAACGTCTTGCCCTTAGATGATGTGGGCCTGATCAATGGCATCAGCAAGAACTATTTTTCAGGCGAACCCGTGAGCCGCAGCGATGCTCGCGAGGTCGCTCAAGCGTGGCAACCCTACAGCACGGTTGCAACTTGGTATATTTGGCGGTCTCTCGACCCCGTACCGGTTGAGTATTGAGCTAGATAAAGGAGGCCCATTTTGGCCAAGCGCACATTCCTAGACTTTGAGCAGCCAGTGGCTGAACTTGAAGGCAAAATTGAAGAACTTCGCTATGTGCAAAGCGAATCAGCTGTTGATATTTCCGAAGAAATTGATCAGCTCAGTAAAAAGAGCCAGCAGCTGACCAAAGACATTTACTCAGACTTGACGGCCTGGCAAATTACCAAAATTGCCCGCCATCCCGAGCGTCCTTACACACTGGATTACATCCGCGAAATTTTCACGGACTTTGTGGAAATGCATGGCGACCGACACTTTGCCGACGACTTGTCCATTGTGGGTGGTTTGGCCCGCTTCAATGGTTCGCCCTGTATGGTGCTCGGTCATCAAAAGGGCCGAGACACCAAAGAGCGCACGCAGCGCAACTTTGGCATGAGCAAGCCAGAAGGCTATCGCAAAGCTTTGCGTCTTATGAAGACCGCAGAAAAATTCAAACTGCCCGTATTCACATTTGTTGACACGCCTGGCGCATACCCAGGTATTGATGCCGAAGAGCGCAGCCAGTCAGAGGCCATCGGTCGCAACATTTTTGAAATGGCGCAACTGGAAGTGCCCATCATCACCACCATCATCGGTGAAGGTGGCTCCGGCGGCGCATTGGCCATCTCTGTTGCCGATTCAGTGCTGATGCTTCAGTACTCTGTTTATTCTGTCATCAGCCCAGAAGGTTGCGCCTCCATTTTGTGGAAAACCTCTGACAAAGCAGAAGAAGCGGCTGAGGCGCTTGGCATTACCGCCCACCGTTTAAAAGCTTTGAATTTGGTCGACAAAATTGTGAACGAGCCGGTCGGGGGTGCGCATCGCGACCCTGCTCAAATGGCTGCATTTTTGAAGCGTGCTTTGGGAGACGCGTGGCGTCAGGTCACCGATTTGAAACCCAAAGAATTGGTCGACCGTCGCTACGAGCGTTTGCAAAGCTATGGCCGATTCACAGACACCAAAGTCGGCAAATAATACTGCGAATTCAGGTGTGGGCTTGCTTGCGCCCAGTTTTCAGCCTACGCTCCCTTTGGCCATCGCTTTCAGCGGTGGTGCAGATTCCACTGCTTTGCTGGTGGCGTGTGTCAGGCAGTGGCCAGGGCAGGTAAGGGCCATTCACATTCACCATGGTTTGCAAGCGGCGGCCGATGGCTTTGCAAGCCACTGCCAAGCTTTGTGTGAACAACTGAAAGTTCCCTTGGTGCTTTGCAAAGTCAATGCCAAAAACGAAGCAGGTCAGAGTCCAGAAGACGCTGCAAGAAAGGCGCGCTATGCGGCTCTTAGTGAAGCTGTTCACGCGCATCCTTCATTGCAGGGGGTGAAAGACATCGCAGTGGCACAGCATGCCGATGATCAAGTAGAAACATTGTTGCTGGCGCTGTCCCGTGGTGCTGGATTGCCGGGCTTGGCCAGCATGCCTCCTAAATGGATGCGAGATGGTTTGCAATGGCATCGGCCTTTGTTAAGTGTGCCTGGCTCAAAGTTGCGTGAATACCTCACGCATGCTGAAGTGACTTGGGTAGAAGACCCCACCAACCAAGACGAGCAATTCACCCGCAACCGCATTCGTGCCCAATTGTTGCCTGCTTTGGAGCGAGCTTTTCCTCAATTCAGAGACACCTTTTCAAGGAGCGCTTCGCACGCAGCAGAAGCACAAGAAATTTTGAACGAGTTGGCTGTGGCCGATTTGTCTAGTCTGATGGCTTCTGGTGGGCTCAACATCAAGGCCTTGCAGCAGTTCAGTCCAGCCAGGCAGTCTTTGGTACTTCGGCATTGGCTGAAGGTTCAGCACCAAACCACGCCGAGCACCGTGCAAATGAGCGAGTTGTTGTCGCAAATTGCGGCTTGCACCACGCGCGGCCATCAATTGCGATTGAAGGTGGGGCGAGGGTATGCGTTAAGAGTTGGGCAGGTCTTGACTTGGTCCGATCAGGTTTAGCCGCTTAAATCCCTTCAAATCGAGGGTTCTCCCGAGTACAATTGATGGGTTTTGCTGAAATTTCCCTTTTATAACTTCTAAAAATGGCACTGATCGTTCACAAATACGGCGGCACTTCAATGGGCTCAACAGAGCGCATTCGAAATGTGGCCAAACGCGTCGCCAAATGGGCTAGGGCGGGTCACCAAATGGTGGTGGTGCCAAGCGCCATGAGCGGCGAAACCAATCGCCTTTTGGGCTTGGCCAAAGAGTTGGCGCCAGCCAAAACAGACACAGCGTACGACCGCGAACTCGACATGTTGGCCTCAACAGGCGAGCAAGCATCTTCCGCCTTGCTGGCCATCGCTTTGCAGTCTGAGGGCATGGAGTCAGTCAGCTATGCCGGCTGGCAAGTGCCCATCAAGACCAACAGCGCTTTTACCAAGGCCCGCATTGAATCAATTGACGATGTGCGTGTCCGCAAAGACTTAGCGGCTGGCCGTGTGGTCATCGTGACGGGCTTCCAAGGTGTAGACCCAGACGGCAACATCACTACCTTGGGCCGAGGTGGTTCAGACACCTCTGCAGTCGCCGTTGCTGCCGCCATGAAAGCCGACGAGTGCCTGATTTACACCGACGTGGATGGCGTCTACACCACCGACCCCCGCGTGGTGCCCGAGGCCCGTCGCTTGAAAACAGTCAGCTTTGAAGAGATGCTAGAAATGGCATCCCTCGGCTCCAAAGTTTTGCAAATTCGCTCTGTTGAATTTGCGGGCAAATACAAAGTGCCTATGCGTGTGCTGTCTAGCTTCACACCTTGGGACATCGACATTCATGAAGAAGCCAAATCTGGCACGCTGATCACTTTTGAGGAAGACGAAAAAATGGAACAAGCCGTAGTCTCCGGCATTGCGTTCAATCGCGATGAAGCCAAAATTTCTGTGTTGGGCGTGCCCGACAAACCTGGCATTGCTTACCAAATTTTGGGAGCGGTGGCCGACGCCAACATTGAAGTTGACGTGATCATTCAAAACTTGAGCAAAGATGGCAAAACCGACTTCAGCTTCACAGTGCACCGCAATGATTTTGCGCGCACCATGGATTTGCTCAAGGAAAAGGTGTTGCCGTCTTTGGGCGCCAGCGAAGTCATCGGCGATGCCAAAATTTGCAAAGTGTCTATCGTGGGCATAGGCATGCGAAGCCACGTTGGAATTGCCAGCAAAATGTTCAGGTCTTTGAGCGAAGAGGGCATCAACATTCAGATGATTTCTACGTCCGAAATTAAAACCTCTGTGGTAATTGACGAGAAATACATGGAATTGGCGGTGCGGGCCTTGCACAAAGCCTTTGATTTAGACCAAGCCTGATATAATTTTTGAGTGCTGGAATCGTGACCGAGTGGCCGAAGGTGCTCCCCTGCTAAGGGAGTATAGGGTGTAGAGCCTTATCGAGAGTTCGAATCTCTCCGATTCCGCCAGCTAGTTTAAAAAGCCGTTGATCTTTGTATCAGCGGCTTTTTTTTGGCTGTATTTTCGCCAACCAATCCTGCAAATTAATGTTACTCTGACCCCAATTAATCAAGAGGGATTTGCACATGAGAGTTTTGGCAATGTGGATCTGTGCCTTGCTGACGTTGCAAGGCTGCTCGGTAGTTCAAACAGTTGAGCCTTGGCAGAAGGGCAACTTGGCAAAGCCAGAAATGACCTTTGATGACGATCCCCTTGAGCGAGGTTACCGAGAACACATCTACACCAGTAAGGAAGCATCGGCCGGTGGTTCGGGTTTAGGCGGAGGTGGTTGTGGTTGCAACTAAACATCACACCGAACTGGGCGCTGCGCTGCTCAGTGCCGCCATGGCTTTGCCTTGCGTCATCAGCACAGCACATGCCGAAAGTGCTCCTGAAAAAGGCACGCTCAGTTTCAAATACTTGAACTACAAAGAAAGTCAGCAAACTTCCAGTGACGCGCTAGGCGTGTACGGACGGGCTGATAGCAAGTCGGGCGCTTCAGCATATGACGACCGAATTCTTGTCAAAGCCACTTCGAGCAGTTTGGTCGTGCCACTCAACTCCGAATGGTCAATGTCGGGTACGCTCATTACCGACGCCATTTCTGGCGCATCACCGGCGTATCACACGCAGGCTTTGTCATATTTAAAAGATTTTCGTCGGGCAGTTGATGCGTCAGTCACCCGCTATTTGCCAAACGGCACCTTGACGGTGGGCATGAGCCATTCTGGTGAAAACGATTACGTATCTCGCGCTGCTTCCTTGCTTGCGACGCGTTCCTCTGAGAACAAAAATACCACCTGGACAGCCGGCCTTGCCGTCAACCGCGATCTAATCAATCCAGCCAATCAAATTGTTTTGAATGAGACCAAGCGAAGCAGTGAAGTGTTGTTAGGGGTCACACAAGTGGTCACGATGAACGACATCGTGCAATTCAACATGGGTTACTACAAAGGTCAGGGATATTTTTCTGACCCCTACAAAATTTACGACGAACGGCCCAGAGATCGCACGCAACAAAAGTTTCAGACACGCTGGAATCATTACTTCAATGATTTGAACGCCACCTCTCGTTTGGCCTATCGTTACTACACCGACAGCTGGGGAATTCGTTCACACACCTTGGACGCTGAGTGGGTGCAGCAAATCGGAAATGGCTGGAGTGCTGCGCCTGCAGTGCGTTATTACTCTCAAACTGCGGCCAAGTTTTATGTAGAGGTCGATCCTTCCATATTGCCTTTCCCTCCCAGTCCACCGGCCAATGCAAAGTACTTTTCAGAAGACCAACGCATGAGTGCTTTTGGTGGTTTAACCTTGGGTATGAAACTCACCAAGCAACTTAACCTTGATACCAAGGTCGATGTGAAGTTGGAGCAATATGGCCAGAAGGGAATTTGGATTTTGTCGGGTAACGGCAGCAAAGGCTTGGCGCCGTTTTATGCGCGCAATCTTCAAGTGGGTATCACGCGCTCGTTCTAATGGTGTCGAAAGTAATGCCATTGAAAGTTCATCGCCAGCCGTTCAAGGCGATGGGCAGCGCTTGTGAAGTGGTATTGGCATCTCATACTCAAAACGAGGCCGAGTCGATGGCCAAGTTGGCCATTGATGAAGTACTGCGCATTGAACGCACATATTCTCGCTACACCACCGATTCCATCATTGCGAAAATCAATCAACAGGCTGGGTGCGGGGCAGTGCAATGCGACGATGAAACTTGGGCTTTGTTTAAGTTTGCTTCTCAGCTCTTTGATCAAAGCGATGGCTTGTTTGACATCACCTCGGGGGTGCTCAGACAGGCGTGGGATTTTAAAAATCCTGAAGTACCGTCCTCTCAAAAGTTAGAGGCTTTGTTGCCGCTCGTGGGTTGGGAAAAAGTGGTGTTACAAGACCAAAGCATTGCCTTGCCTTTGGCTGGCATGGAAATAGACTTGGGCGGCTTTGGCAAAGAGTATGCTGCCGATCGTGCAGCACAGATTCTCAAAGAAAAAAGTGTGACCCATGGCTACGTGAATTTGGCTGGCGACATGCGCTTTCTCGGGCCAAAACCTACGGGAGAGCCTTGGATGATTGGCATTCAAGATCCGCGTGCGCTTGATCAGGTCGTGGCCACCCTGCCAATCACGATGGGCGGCTTGGCCACCAGTGGCGATTACGAGCGCTATTTTGAATTGAATGGGCAGCGCTATTGTCATGTTTTGAATCCTAAAACAGGTATGCCTGTCAGCTACTGGCGCTCAGTGAGTGTCACGTCGCCTGCAACGGTGGTGTCGGGTTGTACAACGACCATGGCGATGTTGAAGGAGGCAGAGGGCCTGGCGTTTTTGCAGGCAACAGGCTTTGATTTTTTTGCTATTGATCACACAGGTAAAGTGCATTTGCCACAAGAAACACAAGCTGCATTAAACTGATGCTCATGAACTTCAAGTTATTCCACATGGCGTTAATCGCTTTGCTCATTCAGGCCAGTCCAGTTTGGGCAATTGAGGCAGGAAAGCCATTGCCAGATTTGGGCTTGGCTGAAGTTCAAAAAACCAAGGGCCAATACATTTACATCGACTATTGGGCATCGTGGTGTGGCCCTTGTCGCCAATCTTTTCCTTGGATGAATGCATTGCAGGCCAAGTTGGGACCAAAGGGTTTGAAAGTGGTGGCTGTGAACGTTGACGCTAAGCGCACGGATGCAGACAAGTTTTTGTCTCACACGCCCGCTCAGTTCACCATTGCCTATGACCCGCAAGGTGAGTCTGCAAAAAAGTTAGCCATTAAAACCATGCCCACTTCGATGTTGGTCAGTCCAGAGGGGCGAGTGTTGTTTGTGCATTCTGGATTTAGGGCTGAGGAGACGTTGCAGCTTGAGGCAAAGATTTCAGCGGCCATGGGTAATTGACCTTTGATTGCTGAGCACTTCGCCAAAAAACCCAGACAATTTAATGTTGCTCTGACCCCAATTAATTGGTACTTGTATGATGTACACCAGCATCGTTTTTCCAAATGGAGACCACCTTGAAACCTTCTAATATCCGTCGCAGCTTGATTCAAAAAGCAATTGCTACCTTAAGTGTGTGTCTTGCGGGGCTTACGGCGCTGCCGGTGTTGGCCCAAAGCTGGCCTACTAAGCCTGTGCGCATGGTGGTTCCTGCGCCTGCGGGCAGTTCCTTAGACGTCATTGTGCGAGCCATGGCCGATACGCTCAGAGCAGGCTGGGGTCAATCGCTGGTGGTTGAAAACAAGCCTGGTGCTGGTGGCACCATTGGCATGGACTTGGTTGCCAAGGCGGCCCCTGATGGCTACACCTTGGGCATAGGGTTTAACGGGCCCATTGCCTTTGGCCCCTTCATGTTCAAGAAAATGCCTTACGACCCAGCCAAAGATTTGATGCCCATCGTCCTGACGTCATCACAGCCTAATGTGCTTGCTGTACCTGCCAATCACCCGGCTTCCAACATGCGTGAATTCATTGCATGGTCCAAAACGCAGGGTGACAAATTAAGTTATGCCTCCGTGGGGCAGGGCAGTTCTTCACACTTGTCCATGGAGTTGCTCAAGGCCACGGCTGGATTTGAGGCAACGCATATTCCTTTCAACGGCTCTCCACCTGCCGCGTTGTCGGTTGCACAAAACGAAACTCAGGCCCTGTTAGCTGTCGAGCCTGCACTCTTGTCTTTGGTTCAGGGCGGCCGCCTGAAGTTGCTAGGAGTGACCAGTCCACAGCGCTTGGCATCCAGGCCCGATTTGCAAACCGTGGCAGAGGCAGGTTTTCCTGGCTTTGATGCATTGGCTTGGAACGGTATCTTTGCTCCCGCTGGCACACCTGCAGACATCATTGCTCGGCTCAATACCGACATCAATGCGGCCATGGCCGATCCTGCTTTTAGGCAAAACATGTTGAAGCAGGGTTTGATCATTGGCGGTGGTAGCCCCGCACAATTCAAGTCATTCATTGAAAGTGAAACGCGCAAATGGGGTGCCATCATTACCAAAGTAGGAATCAAGCTTGATTAAACTGGGTGTT
>Ga0208363_1000047_pt1 | contig 32581 bp, 24 predicted proteins | sample LakMenEpi03May11_FD_150666 | JGI IMG/M metagenome (GOLD analysis project Ga0208363, IMG submission 150666) | Freshwater microbial communities from Lake Mendota, WI - 03MAY2011 deep hole epilimnion (SPAdes) | ecosystem: Environmental > Aquatic > Freshwater > Lake > Epilimnion/Euphotic zone ...
TGCGGTTGGCGAAAAAGATGCTCCAGGTAATGTTTGGAAAGAATCTGCAGACTGGCCTTTAAAGTCTATGCCCACTTCCTATTACCTCAGCGCTGGTGGGAAGCTTGGGTTAAATCCCACTACGATTAAATCCAGTAAAACTGATTTTATTGCAGACCCTATCAAGCCCGCGACTATTCCTGCAAAAGGTTTTCCCGGAGGGATCGATGCCCGAACTTTTGAATCGCAGGATCAGGTTAAAACTTTTACCACGGAAATACTCGATGCGCCTGTTGAATGGACAGGTAAAGTCCAGGCTGAAATGTTTCTCTCTTCTGATGCCTTGGATACCGACCTTATAGTTAGGGTGAGTGATGTTTACCCAGATGGCAGATCGATGCTGATTATCGATTATATTCGTAGAGTGCGTTACCGCGAAGGCTACGATAAAGAAGTGTTTTTAGAAAAAGGGAAGGTTGCAAAAGTTGCGTTTGATGTTGGATCGTTAAGCATGAAGTTTAACAAAGGGCATAAAATAAGGGTGACTATTGCAAGTACTGGTGCCCCTTTTTATGAACCCAATCCTAATACCGGCGAACCACTTGGCGTTGATTTTCCCACTAACGCTAAGATCGCAAATAATTCTATCCATCATGAGATTGGGTTTCAGTCAAAAATCATTGCGCCATTGATCAAGTGATTTAGACTTCTACTTTGTTGACATGAAGCATCGCAGGTGCGAAACTTCATTTGCATACCTATAGGTTTTAGTTGATCATTCCGGAGTTTAAGATGTATTCCAATAACCGATCGGGTTTCTTCTTTTTTACCACTGCTTATTCTATTGCTTGCAGATGGGCACCTGTCGTTTTATTGGCATTGATGGTGGGTGCTTGGTGCGAGGGGCAAGCTCCTTCGATTCCCAATCCTTCCAATGTTTTGAAGGGGCATACCGAAACCATTTACTCCTTAGTATTCAGCCCCAACGGCAAACAAATTGTGACTGGTAGCTTTGATAAAACCGTCAAAATTTGGGATGCAACAACCGGAAAGGAAATTCGAACCCTTACCGGTCCCCAAGGCCATAAACAAATGGTTCTTAATGTTGCGGTTAGCCCCGATGGCTCGCTTATTGCCTCCGGTAGTTCAGATAATACCGCCAACATTTGGGATTATCCTATGTCTGATCCCCTTAAAAAATGGGCACTCGGCGAGGCGGTTCATTCCACGGTATCAACACCCGATGGAACCAAAGCTGCTGCGGGGCTTAAAGATGGTAGCATTCGCTTGTGGAAAATCGCAGACCCTAAAGAAGTTTTCAAAGATCCTGTTATTTTGAAGGGGCATCAAGGTCCGGTTACTTCCTTGGCCTTTGTTAACAACGGCTTGCAGCTTGTTTCTGGTGGTACCGATGGTACCCTGCGCACTTGGAATGTCGCTGATGGCAAAGCTGGCTTGGTGATTGGTGCACATGTTGGTTCTGTGACTTCGATTCTTTCTAAAGATGGCGGCGCAGTTTCTTCTGGGGAAGATGGCTCTATTAAATCTTGGAACCTACTTACAAAAGAATCTTCTTCCAATGATAAAAAACATGCATCACCTGTGATTGCCTTTGCAATTTCCAACGATGGCTCAATGATTGCAACCGCTTCCAAGGATGCTTTGATTAAAATTAATTCAGGTGAAGGCTTTAAAACTTCCCGCGATATAGACACAAAGTTTGCAGGCCTTAACAAAATCTCGTTGAGTTCTGATAAGAAGTGGGTTGTTGCTGGTAATGATAAAGGTGTTGCCAATGTTTGGTCGGTTGCAGAGGGAAAATTAATTTCCAGCAAGATTGTTCACGCCGAAGGTATTGCTGCTTTAGAATTTGCCCCCCAATCCAACCAATTCATGTCTTTGGGAAAAGCAGGAGTATTGAAAATCTGGCAGGTACCTGCGACTGCTTCAACTGCCCCTTCACAATTGCAAGAAGTTCCTCTAGTCGGTGTTTCCAGCCAAGATGGTAAAAAATGGATGTGGGCAGGTGCAGGTAAACAAATCCGTATGAATGGCCTCGGTGCCACGACTCAACCTGTAAACATTGGTGCTGCGCTTAAGGATATTCCCTTGGCGATTTTGCCAGGCGATGGCGACAAATCTGCTTATGTTGGGTTTGCAGATGGCAGTATATTGCTGCAAAATGCGGAGAAGAAAGATGTGCTGATTCAAGCTCATAAAACCAAGCTCTCTGCGTTTGCCAACCCTTCTGGAATGATTTTAACTGCAGGCGATGATGGTTTTGTTCGTAGTTGGAAAACCACACCTTCCGCAAGCAAGGCAGGAACTGCAGAGCCCGGCCCCAGTGCTGTTTTTGTCGAAGCCTTTTCTAAAAACATCTGGATGATTCTTCCCGATGGCTCTATTAAAACCAGCAATGCGATCGGTTCTACCGATAAAGGCAAAGTGATTGCTAAACCTGCTACACCGTTTAATGTTGCAAGCTTTTCCCATGATGCACAAGTGATGGTTCTTGCAAATAATGATATGTTGCAGATCATCAAAACTGATACCAAAAAGGAAACTAGGCCGCCTGTAAAACTCCCTGCCCCTGTGCGGAGTTTGGTTGTTAGAAATGATGGCAAACAAATCATTGCTGGGTTGGTTGATGGTAAAATTGCGGTGCTGGAATCTGAGGGTAAAGCTGAACCAAAGCTGGTTCCAGTTCATGCAGGCGAAGTTGTAAAGCTCGAGTTTTCTCCCGCTGGGTTGCTTTCGTTGGGCGCAGATAAAACCCTGAAGTTAAGTAAAGCTTCGGATTTTACTCCCATTGCCTCTGTACCTCTTGATGCCCCATTGAATAAGATTCGTATTTCTCCTCAGGGTAAGAAAATCCTGCTCGCAATGGCTGATAAATCCATTCGCATTCTTGATGCTAACGATTTGAAAACACTTGCAAAGCTTCCTTTGTTTGGAAATCCCCTATCTCTTGCATTTGATAATGAAGAGAAAAAGATTCTAACTGCAATCGAAGGCTATGGCTTGGCTTTGTTTTCATCCGAGGGCACGACTTTGGAATACATGCCAATGGTTGATCCGATTTTAGAAGTGGCATGGTCTTCAGATAATGCCAAGGCCTTGGGCGTGGTTAAAGATAAAGGCGTATTTAGCTGGTCCCCTAATGCTAATTGGTCGGTGCGTGTTGCTGCTCCCATTAATGTGATCGCACCCTTGATCAACAAGGATGTTTCTGTTTTGGGTTGCGAAGATGGCAAACTTATACTTCTGAAGAATGCTGATGGCAAAATGGTATCTGAGAAGAATTCGCTTGGTGCACCTGTAAAGTTTATCAAGTCTTCAAAAGATGGATCCACGGTTGCAGTCATTGGCAAAGATGGCAAAACTGTTTTTCTTGCTGTTGCTGATCTTGCTCAAGATATTTATAAACCTTTGGCAGAGTGGAATGTTGGTCCGATTACTTCTTTTGAATTGGCTCAGGATGGCAAACAGGCTGCAATGGTTCTTGAAAAAGAAACTGCTGAATCGGCTAGGGTTTATGATGTTTCGTTGGGTAAAGAGGTATTTAGAATCGCTGGCGAGCAGGCTAAGAACCTTCAGTTCTTGCAGGAACCCCGATCCCTCATGGTTGTGGGTAAAGATTCTCTTTCCTCTCATGACATTGGTATTGTGAAAATGTTGGATGTGGGAACGAATCCAGTGAAAACTGCAGCTTATGGCGCTGCGGATAATATCATTTGGTCTTTTGGCGAAGATAAAATTCCCCACAAGTGGGATGTCACCACCGCTAAGGAAACCCTCAAGCACAAAGCCTTGGCAGTTGATGCTTTGAATGATGTTGTGTTATCAAGGGATGGCACAAGATGCGCTGTTACCAGTGGTAAGAATGTTCGTGTATGGCAGACAGAAGACGGCAAAGACCTTTGGGTTTTGGGTCATCCTAAAGATGTTACTAAGGTTGCTTTTTCACCTGATAAAACCAAGCTTGTCACCACTTGCATGGATGGCATTGCCCGATCTTGGGATCTTTTGTTGGGCAGGGAACAACAGTTCTTTGAGGGGGCAGGATTCGCAGGTGGCGTAGCATTCGGCCAGAATGGTACTTCGATTCATGCGGTGGGAACCGATGGTTCTCTTTATCTTCATAACCTTGCGATCACCAAAGTTTTAGTTACGGGGTTCCCGGTTCGTAGTTTTGCATTTGGTCAAGGTGCCCAAATTGTTTGGGCTGCTTGCGATGATAAAATTCTGCGCTCTTGGAACTTTGGTTCGAACATGCTTGATAAAACTATCGAAGCAGGGGGCAATGCCTTGCGTGTTGTTGCACTTTCTCCTAACGGTCAGGTGATTGCGACGGGAGGCCTAGATCCTGAGGTTCGATTTTTTCAAGCTAGCGACCTTAAACTTATAAGCACGGTCAAACTTCCAGGTGTTGTTAAAACCATTACCTTTGCCAAGGATCAACTTGTTGCAGTGGGTACGGAAGATGGTTCCATCCAGATGCTTCAGATTCCGTTTACACAAGGTCAGCCCTTGGCCCCTGATTTTGGTAGTGTTGTTCAGACTCTTAATCTAGGTAGTATTCCCAATGCCATTTCTTTTTCCAAGGAAGGCAAAGTTCTTTTTAGTGCTGATGCCGCAGGTAATTTTAGTGAGTGGAAGATCGCAGGCGATGCTCCGCAAAAATCTTTCGGTCATCCGAACTTTGTCGACGTAGTGGCTTTTGATCCTAAGGGCCTTTTACTTGCCACTGGTTGTCATGATGGCAAAGTCAGGCTCTTTGATATTGCTAAGGGTAATGTGGTCAAAGAAATTGATGCACATACCAAAGCCGAGCCTTCACCTGTTTATAGTGTGCTTTGGGCAAACGATGGCAAACGATTGATTTCTTGTTCGATGCAGGGTTCGATCAAGGCGTGGGATGTTCCTTCAGGAGCAATGGCTTACGAAATAAAAGCATACAAAGAAAAAGAGGCAGATAATGGCCATAAAGAGGGTGTTTTCTCACTTGCAATTAGTCCTGATCAAACCATTCTTGCAACTGCGGGCGGGGATAGGGTGATTAAACTTTGGAATCTTCAGGATGGAAAGTTCATTCGCAATCTGGTTAACAAGGGGCTTCCTAATTCTGATAAAGAACCTGCTTCTCATCCAGGTTGGATTTATTCTCTCCGGTTCACTCCTGATGGAAAGCAATTACTTGCAGTTGGTGGAGCGCCAAAAGGCAAGGGCGTACTTACGCAATGGAAGCCTTCAGATGGTTCGCTTGTTGCAGCGCACGAGAATTCTACGGGCGTGTTGTATTCCTTGAGTATTAATTCGGATGCGATGAGTATTGCAACTTCTGCTGGCACAGGAAAACAAGGGATAGAATTCAATCAGGGCCTCGTCATCAAGCTACCTGGATTGAAGTAATCCTTAGCCGATTAATTTACTGGGATTAATGGCGCCTAAATTATGGTTGCGATCTTTGAATAAACTTTGTGGCCGATGCCGTGAGTCAGCGCAAAGGCGGAGGCAATATGCATATTACACAGCGGTTTAGTTTTGCTCTTATTGCTTTGACTCTCTACTTTACAACGCTGCTGAATGCTGCAGCTACAGGTGATAATCTGCCTGCAAAGCGCACTCCCATAAGCACTCATGTGCTGAATACTGCCAGCGGCAAGCCAGCCGCTGGGGTAGCGGTCGTGTTACAGTACCAAGCGGGGAAGAATTGGGAGGAATTGGGGCGGGGCTTGACCGATCTACAGGGGCGAGCAGCGGATCTTTACCAGGCCAAGAAGCCGCTTCAGATGGGAACTTACCGGCTGGTTTATGAGACGGGTGTGTATTTCAAGGGCCAGGGAACCAAGACTTTCTTTCCGCAGGTGGAGATCATCTTCGAGGTCGAAAAGACTGACGAACACTACCATGTGCCGTTGTTGTTAAGCCCTTTTGGATATTCCACATATCGCGGTAGTTGATAAGTTGGCCGCACCCTTTTAATTTTCTAGTCTGCGATTAAAAGCTTAATTCGATCCTGCTACTTCATTTGCGCTTAGTAGTAAGCCATGTAAAAGAGACCTGCCCCTTTGGTTTTTCCAAAAGGTATAATACAGCGTATGCGCTTGATCAGGATGCGTAAACGTTATAAATACCTTTGTAGGGTAATATAAACCCTAACCTGCCAACAGCACAGCTAGGCCGGAGTATAAGTGGTTTTGTAAGTTGTTGGCGATCATCGCAATAGAGGTAATCCATGAAACTTGAAGGCGTAGTTCATAACGGTGTCATCGTGCCAGATGATTCCCAGGTGCTTTCGGAAGGAACACGAGTGCGCATAGAACCGGTGAATGCGGAAAAAAAAGCTACATTTGGTGAGTTGTTCGGAGACTTGATGGTTGATTGTGCCGATTTGCCGACTGACCTTGCGGCACAGCATGATCACTACCGCCTAGGGACGCCGAAGCGATGACCGTTTTCATGGATACCTATGGATTAATCGGCTGGATCAACATGCGTGATGTCGGACACCAGCGGGTCAAGTCGTACTTGGATTCTTACTCTGGCAATCTCGTGACCACCGAATGGATCTTGCTTGAGTTCGCTGACGCCTTTTCGTTGTCTGATTTCTGTTAATTTAAATCTAGTCTGCGATTAGGCCGACGCTTTGTTTCACCAAAGCTTGGAACTCTTTTTCAGGCCAGGCTTTGTCGATTTCTATCCAGCGCTGTGCAACTTTATTCATCGTTTCTTGTGCGGAGCCATTCGGGCTATTAAGATAGGTTTTTACTTCTTCAACAAGAATGGTTCTTCGTTTCTGATAGCCAGGCAACCTGCTGCACAATGCAGGATTTTTAATGTCGATGTGGGAAAGATTTGCTCGGATTGTTTCGCGTAGGCTTGCTGTTCGTTGCGAATCCAAACCAAATGCATCAAGTCTTATTTTGTCAAGTTGTGAATAACGGGTGTAACCAGCAGTAGTAGGTTCAACACAAATGCGTTCCGCAATTTCAGGGCTTGAAAACTCTATCAAGAACTTGAAAGCTAATTCCTTTGATGCGGATTTTGCATTAACGCAACCAAGGTTACTGGAAGAACCTAGGTAGGGTATTTTATTACCTATTGGTAACGGTCTAAACTCGGTCGAAGAGCCTGGGTAATAACCATCGGAGCCGGGGATGGCACAAATGTTAAATTTATCTTTCAAGGCTGGGTTGGTTTGGGTTTTGTAAACCAAGCTTGCATCTGCAATGGTAAGCGCAGCGTTGCCTTGTAGGAAGTTAGCGCCCGATTCTGTATCAGGGGAGTTGGCCCGGAATTTTTGTAATAGTTTGTATTTCTCTAAGCTTTTGACAAATCCAGTGGTGTTGATCAATGGTTTTCCAGTTCGAAAATCATACTGAAACGAAAATACTGCGTTCTCGATTTCTGGAGTGATTTTTTCGGAGGGGCTGACGGGTTGCCTGGTGTAGCCAGCAGCAAAACTCAGGAAATCTTTCTCAAAATCTTCTTCAGAGGAAGATAAACCGGGCAAGCTTTTGCCTGAATTGAAATTAGCTTCAGAAAAATACTGCGCAATTTTATGATAATCCGACCAAGTGGTGGGTGGTTTCAGAGGGGTGTTGTATTTCGTATTAAAACCATTTTGGTGGATGGGGTTGTTGAATAAATCATCGCGATAAAGGCAAACTCGTGCTTCTCCAGTAAGCGGGAGTGCAACTATTTTTCGTTGCCAAATTAAAAGTTTTTCACGATAGAGGGGTAATAAGTCGGACCAATTGATTTTGTCGCCTGGTTCTTGAATTGAATCTGAGGCGAATGTTATCAGATTAGCCTGGGTGAATTCCCCAATTTCCTCAGGTTTGATAATCCAGATATCGGCTTTTATTTGGTCTGAATCGGGTACTTTTCCTGAAGTTCGGGTAATTATTTTTAGATCTGTGCCAAGTCTGTTAGAAACTACAAAACCTTGGGATTTTATAACCTCATGGGCTATGCCTTCAGGGCATGCGATTACGATAGTAGGTTTATTAGCGGGGATTTCTGCTTTTGTGGCGTTTTTTTTGCCTGTACAGCCTGAAGATGCGAGCAGGCTCAAGAGCATTATTAAAACACTGGGTGAATTTCTTTGCATTGTTAAACTCTCTTTCCTTAAAATAGATAATCATTTTATGAGATGTTATGCAATGATGTAGCATGATTGTACGGTGATGATCGAATTTTGACATATGGCTTAAGAGGTTTTTGTAATGAAAATCAGTCTGGTTGTTTTGACTGCGGGTAAAATGATGGGTAAAGAAATTCCCATAACTGCTGCAGAATTTCGAATTGGAAAAGATCCTTCATGCCAACTAAAGCCTGCTTCCGGAGTTTCGGACAAGCACTGCGCGTTCTTGGTAAAACAAGGGAAACTTTTTCTTGTAGATTTGGGAAGTTCTGAAGGTACTTTTGTAAATGACAACAAAATATCAGCAGAAGTCGAACTAAAACTAAAAGATAAAGTGAAAGTTGGCCCTTTGCTGTTTGAAGTAAAGTTTGAAGCACCAACAGCGAGTCCTGCAGTAGCGGCACCAGCAGCAAAGCCCGCAGTAGCAGCGCCTGCTCCAGCAGCAAAGCCCGCAGTAGCGGCACCAGCAGCAAAGCCCGCAGTAGCAGCGCCAGCAGCAAAACCAGAAGAAAAAGTTGAACCAAAAAAATCGTCGGGTGAAGGTGATGATGACTTGGACGATTTGTTGTTTGATGATGATGATAAAGCACCTAGTGGTACCAAGCCATCATGGAAAGATGCGATACCCGAGGCGGGTGCGCAAAAAGATGCAGGCGGATCTGGAGCTTCTTCGGAGGGCGGAGCCAAGCCTGAAGAAAAACCAAAGCCTACTGCAAATACTTCAGATGCAGCGGCAGCATTATTTGCAAAATTCCGTTTAAAAAAGTAGTACATGGCAAAAGATAAGCTGGAAACAATACTTCCAAAGCCGTCTCTTTTGCCTGCTTCTAAAAAGCTTTTGGGAAAAGCTTTGTTGTTCTGGTTTGGGGAAAGAAAACGAGACCTTCCCTGGAGAAAAACCAGAGATCCATTTGCGATATGGGTTAGCGAAATCATGTTGCAGCAGACTCAAGTTGCAACGGTGATACCGTATTTCGAAAGATTTTTGAAGTCGTTTCCCACCGTAGAGGCGCTTGCTGCTGCAGATGAACAAGAGGTATTGAAACTTTGGCAGGGCCTTGGTTATTACAGGCGCGCAAGGCACATGCACCAAGCCGCGAAAATGATCATCGCAGATTATGCAGGGGTTTTTCCTGATACCCCCGAAGCTCTTTCTTGTTTACCTGGCTTGGGTCGGTACACTCGAAACGCAGTTTTATCCCAGGCCTTTGATACTAAGTTGCCCATTCTTGAAGCCAATACAAAGCGTGTGTTGGCAAGGCTTTTTGCATTATTGCACGATGTGGATTCCTCTTTAGGAAATAAGTTTCTTTGGGAGGCTGCGGAGGAAATATTGCCTGAAAGAGATATCGGAGAATTTAATCAAGCCATGATGGAGGTGGGTTCCTTGGTTTGCACGGTGACTAACCCCAAGTGTAACTCGTGTCCTCTATCTCCTTTTTGCGTTGCCAAGCGAAGCGACCTTGTAACAGAGTTACCGATCAAGAAGAAAAAAGTTGTGGTGACACAGGTGCAAGAATTGGCCACGGTGTTGGTCAATAAGAAGAGGATTCTATTGGGTAAAAGGCCTGTTGGGCAACGCTGGGCGGGTTTATGGGAAGTGCCTCATGATACCCCAGAGGAAGGCGAGACCGAAGCGAAAGCTTTGGAACTTATTTCTCGGAAGTATGCATCTTTGGTTTCTAAAAAGTTTCGTGAGATAGGCAAAGTGATTCATCCGGTGACTAGATTCAAAATCACGGTAAAAGTTTTTATGGGTGAGGTTTCGGGTAAAGGGTCATCTGATTATTACGAAGAGTTGGCTTGGGTTTCTTTAAGCGATTTGGATAAGTACCCGAAAAGTTCGCCACAATCCAAAGTGATTGCAATGGCACTAAAAGCATTAGCGTAAAAAAAATGAATGTGGATCATAAGAAGGAGGCAAAATGAATAGTAAGTATTGGGTAGTTGGAATGCTGTTGTTGGCGGGATGTGCTGAGGAACCGAAGGTTTTGACTGTTGGGGTGCAGGTTGGAAACATTGTGCCAGAAATCAAGGCGGAAGATGCTTCGGGTGTGAAAATGGAATTGAGCCAGTATAGGGGCAAGGTGGTACTGTTAAGTTTTTGGGCATCTTGGTGCGGGCCATGCAAAGAGCTTTTGCCTTACGAAAAACAGTTGACCAAGCAATTTGAAGACAAGCCTTTTGTTTTACTGGGTGTGAATTCCGACATAGATAAAACTGCATTGGTGAAAGCCCAGCAGCAGTTTGGCATGACATGGCCTTCATTTTGGGATGGGTTGGGCAGTATCAATCGGGAATGGGATATTGAATTTCTTCCCATGCTTATTCTGATTGATGAGCGGGGGATTATCCGTTTCAATTCGAAATCCATCATGGATGACATAGATTCGTTTAAAGATCTAGCGGATAAGATGGAACGGGAAATTCAAAAAGTATTGAATAAAGTTGTGGTAGGAAAAAAATGATGGAGCGCCTTTCGGGATAGGCGCTCCATCGTGCGGGTATGATTTGTTATTGCAAAATTCTATTTGATTAAGAATTCAATGCTGACATTGTTTTCTGCAATTTCGGGCATGCTGAACAAGGTTTTAGCCAAGTCTTCCTGCTTGCTTCCCTGAGCTACATCGATCAAAAGCACTCTAGAGCCGTCTGGCTTTTCAATGATTTGAATTGATGAGGCTTTTTTGCCACAGGCTAGTTCAATATGCTTTTTTAGTACTGTTAAAGCCATTTGCCTATTCGCTTTAGGTGCAGATGTATCTTCTTCTGAATCAAAAGTAATCGAGCCTGTTGCAACATTGGGCTTTGTGGTGGATTCCACTTTTTTACTTGCAGTAGTTGCAGGCACGGTTTTACTTTTATTATTAGAAACGGTGGAGGCTTGGGTTTCTGAATTCGCAATCATTTTCGCAGTGTTTGGTTTAAGTTCTTTTTTCACCAGGGATTGTGATGCTACAGATGTACTTTGTTTGACGTCTGCTATTTTATCTTGTTTTGCTGCAGGCTTACTTGCAATGTTGGTTGCTTTTTCAGTCAACATTTTTTCGCTGGTAACCGGCTTATTCTGGGTTCTTGTTGCAAGGTAAGGCCTGTTATATTCGCCATCTTTGTCTGAGTTTGTTGCATATCGGGCTGGGATTTTTTCTGGAAGTATAGGTTTTTTGGCTTCAGGTGTGGGTGCATCGAGTTTCACTGAAGGAAAACCAAGCATATCAGATTTTACAATGGCAGAGCCGTTTGGATCATGGGCCGGTATGAATGTCCGGGCAGCGGATTTTGTTACGTTGTCTACTTTGCCTTTTATAGTTTCATTTTCAACTAGTACTTTGGGTGTAGTTAGTTCTTTCTTATCTGCAAGCTTTGGCAGTTCTTTCTTTGGTGTAACTGGTGTAGCTTGTTTTACTTCGGAAATGTCTTTTTTAATTACAGGAGTAGGGGCAGTTGCTTCAGTTTTTTCTAGTTTCTTGTTTAGGTTCGGGAAGCTTGGGAAAACTTCTGTTTTTTCTTTGGTTGTACTGGTTGTTTTAGCTTCAACTGTTTTGGTGACTGGTTTTGCTTTATCTTCAGGTACAGCTTTTTTTGCAGTATTTTCTGCAGGTTTTACTGGTTCCTTATTTTGAATTTGTTCACTCTTCTTCGAGTTCCAATCTGTCGGGAGTTTTGGTATCGAGAATACATCCACTGGTTTTTCTGGAGTGGGTAAAGGCTTTGCAACAGGCGTTACTGGAACCAGACTTTCTGGAAGTACCTGGGGCCTTTGCTCTTTGCTGTTAGTAGTTTTTGGTGATTGCACGATACTTTGGGTAGGAACAATTGCGGGTGCAATTTTATCGGCAGGCTTTGTTGATACGATTGCCTGAGTAATATCATTGTTCGTAGTTGTAGTGGGAGTTAATTGAATTGCCTGGGTGGGAGTTGTAGTTTGATCTTTGCCTACAATCCACTTGGTGCCATCTTTATTTACCATTGTCACTGTTTCGTTTCCCATACGCATGGGTTGAACGATCATTTTGTTGACGACTCTTTGGCAACCTGGAACTTTACGAAGTCGTTTGCTGATTTCGAGTTTGTCTTCGATGGTAACTACTGGGCCGGATACTATGATCGAACCATCTGCTGAAACAGCGGTTGTTAATTTTGGGTAGGCGGTTTGAAATTCGGTACTGACCACTTTATTGGTGTTGGCCTGAAGTGTATCCACTGGAACTTTTGTGGTTTTGTTAAAAGATACAGGCCAGATTCTGATTTCACTGACTACTTTGCAGGTTGTAAGCCTGCTTGCAAGGGCAATAGCGTTATTAGCAACGGTGTTATTGTTCACATTGCCAATGAGAATCATTTTGCCATTTTTAACTGAAGGAGTTATATCCGTTGTCGAAATCAAGGGATCAGCAAGGAATTCGATGTGAATGCGCATGGATTCTGCAAGGGCTATAGAATCTTCAGGTTTATTTTCTGTAGCAGATTTTCCTGCAGCAGGCTTTGCAGAGGCGATGATAACGCCAGGCTTAGTTTGTTCTGCTGCATTTGTTAAACCAGTAACAGAAAACCCTGTTAAGATTCCGAAAGCACTCAAAGTTAAAAGTCTTTGCGCTGATAATTTCCATTGCTTGCGCATGATGTCTGTCTCTCCAAAAGTTCGCTGATTTCGAATCCTAGGTTTAGTATCCAGCCAGATCTTTGGTGAAAGATTTCTGGAGTTCAGGAGTTCCTGCATAAAGATGCAAGTGATCCTTGTCGATGTACACAACTTGAATTCTGGGGCGTTTGATTTTCACAGGAAAAGGATACCCGGATTCTATGACTTCGGTGTAATAGATAGTGGCTTTCCAATGGCAGTGATGAAGTTGTGCGGGGCCAACAAGTGGGAAGAATCTTGGTGGATCAATTTTATCCACAAGCCTTTCGGTCACAATCTGAACATCATCCCGGTGCTCTTCATACACATAAGGGAAGCCGCGTGCCATGTGTGGCATAGCCCTGATGACTTGTGCATCGTCAGGTGCATCTTCACAAAGAGGAGGCGCAGCGCCTTCTTTGATTGGAGGCAAAATCGGTGTTCGGTGATCATTCTTATGGGTATACTTTTCTTCCATGCGCTCAGTAACCCAAGGGGGTACAGGAGTTGGGGTGAAAATCCCCATGGAAAAAGGCATACAGCCTGTAACGCTTAAAGATAAGGCAGCGATTAGCCCGCCTACAATGTGTTTTTTTCTGGTTTTCATATCGGACACCTTTCTACAACTTAAACGCACCCGGGTTTCCCGTTCCCGCTTAAAACCATTTCTCTTCAATCGAGGTAATGGCATGGAGTATCTGCAAGGTTTTTATCGACGTAACGAAAGTGTCAACTTTAACGATTGCATCAAAGATTCGTGTTTTAAGTTTTAACCATGTGAAGATGGGGGCTATAATGTCGAATAGGTAGGTTTAATTTCGATGTTTTACCCTGGTTGAACCCAATGAACCATTTATTGTTAAAGTTTCAAGACACACAAAATCAGATCAGGGAGCTGGGATCTTTTGGCCCTGCCCCCATTCTTATGGTTTTTCTCAGGCATTTGGGCTGAGTGCTTTGCAGAGCCCATCTGGGCGATATCCGTGATCAATACCAATTGTTCAAAGATATTAATGCGACAGTTGTCGCAATCACTTTTTCTTCACCCGCCGAGGCGTTTAAACTCGCTCAAGAGTTGAATTTGCCATTCCCATTAGTAAGCGATTCGCAAAAAGAAGCATACAAGGTTTTTGAATTGGGCTCTGCCCAGTGGAAGGATTTTCTGTTACCTAAAGTGTTGTGGACGTTTATGGGAAGAATACTAACAGGATGGCTACCATCCTTGGGCTATTCCAAGGATGACTTATTTCAATTGGGTGGGGATTTCGTAGTGGATGCAAAAGGCGAAGTGGTATATGCGTTTAAATCTTCATCACCTGCCGACCGCCCAACGATCCAGTTTTTGCTGGATCAATTGCAAAAGGCGCAGGCAGGAGATAATTAATCATCATTTTCATCGTCAATGATTTCGATACCATGCTCTTCGAGCAAGGTCAATAATTTGTCGAGTCGTTCGGGGTCGGATTTTTCTTTTGTAACAGCATTAAACACTTGCTGAAAAGTAACAAATCCTTTGCTTTCACCAATTTCAAGCAAACTCTTAAGCGTTTCTTGCGTGGTACTCATTGCCAACTCCATTTGGAAACGGATTTCTACCTTTAAAATCCATTCAATTATTGTAACTGCAATCAAGTGATTGTGCTAGTGTCATAACTAAAATTACTTAAAATCATTTAGATTTTGTAGTGGCTATAGCTTGAGGTGTTCTCGTAGTAATCATGGATGGAAGAATGAAAAACGCAAATCATAGCCCCATCTGTAAAACTTTTTTGTTTCCTGCTTCGTCTTATGAGTGTGAACCATGAAGCGCCCCAGCATCATCGAGGATGGAAGTGCACCATTGAAGTTGGATAGTAATCAATCCAATAGTGACCGGTTATTGGCGACCTTTAATCAAATAAGGGACGAGCTGATTAGTACCCTTTGGTTTATTCTTGGGAATAAAGACGATGCCCAAGATATCGCTCAAGATGCGTTCCTACGGTGCTGGAAAAAACAAGATGCCCTGCCTGATGTTCTAAATCTAAAAGCGTGGATTTTTAAGGTGGCAATCAATGCCGCCAAGGATCTGCGTAAAAGTGCATGGAAGCGAAAAACACGAACAATGCCCGAAGAGGATGTCATGATGTATAAAAGTGCTGTTTCCCCATTGGAATCGCTTCAAGAAAACGAAATGGTCGCGCAGTTGCGCACCGCTCTAATGGATCTTCGCCCCGAAGAAAAAGAAGTTTTTCTGCTCAGGCAAAATGCTGAAATGACTTATGAGCAAATTGCTGAAACTGCAAACCGGCCCGTAGGCACTATCAAAACGCAGATGCGATCTGCGCTGCAAAAACTAAAGGTGGCCCTTTCCTGATTTTTAATTCTTATTAGTGGTCAACAAATTATTTGCCGGAGATTTCTAAAATGTGGAACTGTAGTAATACCGAAGATAAACTGTTTGAATATCTTTATGGCTTGCTGGATGATCAGGATCAATCCTTGCTTTCTTCCCATTGCACAGAATGCGCAGTGTGTGGCGAAAAATTAAAGAAGGCCTTGTCGCAAAAAGAGATTCTTGTGAAAGCTTCGAAGGCTCAGTTCCCTGAAGTTAAATTTACTCCACCTAAAGATGTTGCGAAAGAATTACAGCAGGCAAAAATACTGCAGTATGGAGCATCTGCGGTCCCCGGTATGCAGAATGCCCGGATCTGGATGTGGGCGGTTGCTTCGGTGCTTACGCTTGGTATTGGCATTCCCGCAGGCATTGGTACCTATGATTTCATAGGCAATTCCACGGTTGTCGAGCATCATCAGCAATATGCCGCCAGAGTTCAATCCAACTTTAATGTAAAAGCCAAAGCTGTAGTGCAATTACAAAACGAAGGTATGGCTAAGGCAAATCAAGCTATTGAAGAAGTTCAAAAAAAGCAACTTAAAGTATTGATAACAGGGCCTGCGACCTTGCAGCCTGGGGCACCCAACAGCTACCAGATTCTTACGCAGGATAATTTGAGCAGGCCAGTCGAGGCTCGGGTTGAAGCTTTCGTTGAAGATAAAGCAAATCCAGGAACTAGATTTCCTGTAGCATCCCAGCTTACTAGGCAGGGGCAATTACAGATTGTTGTACCCCCAGATTTGCCATTGCGGGCCGGGAGTAATCCCACGCTAATCGTTTCAGCAAAAAGGGAATCAGGCGCACAGCTTGAAATCAAGGAGGGGCTACAGCTTGCTTCTGCTGTTTATGTTGCGCATCTTTCAACTGATAAACCGATGTATCAGCCAGGTGAAACCGTTTATTTTCGTGCCTTAGTTTTAGAGCGCTTCAGCCTAAGGCCGCCCTACGAAGATTTTGCGCTCAACTTTGTTTTAACAACCCCTACACAGGAACAAAAAGTTGTAGGGCAGGGAATGGGCGGGATTTCACGCCCCGATAAGTCAGCAGAGTTAATCAAAGGCCCCGATGGTAAACCTTTGAAAGGTGTTGGTTCAGGTGCTTTTCTTGTAGAACCAACCGCACCAGGTGGTGAATACACGCTCACTGTCAGAGATCAGTCAGGCCGATTCCCTGATCAGGTTCGTAAATTTATTGTTAACAGATATCAAAAATCTAATATTAATAAAGAACTTGACTTCAATCGAAGATCATACGGCCCAGGTGATGAAGTTGTCGCCAACTGCAAGGCTGCTTCCTCTGATGGCAAACCTTTGTCGGGTAAGCCGGTGTTTGCTTCCATTAATTTGGATGGCGTGCAAATAGGGGTGGATGGCAACCCCAATGCTGATCAGGTTCGTTTCCAAACTGATGCCCTGGGAAGAGTTGTATTGAAGTTTAAGTTGCCCGCTGTTATTCAAAAAGGTCAGGCTAGTATTTCTGTGGTGTTTGATGATGGTGGTAATACGGAAACCTTGGTGAAGCCTGTTCCTGTTGTTGTTAACAAACTGGACATGGAGTTTTTTCCTGAGGGTGGCGACTTAATCCAAGGGATTAAAAGCAGAATCTATTTTCAGGCTAGAACACCTTTGGGCAAACCAGCAGATGTGGTTGCTTCTGTTTTTGAAAACGGGGTTGAGATTTTGAATCAGGTTAAAACCCTGACTGATGAAAAAGAGCCCGGTATAAATCAGGGGTTGGGAAAGTTTGAGCTAACCCCCAAAAAAGATGCAAGCTATGAAGTTAAAATCACCAGTCCGATAGGTATGGCCGGTAGCTTTAAGTTGCCTGCTATTAAAGATGCAGGAACCGTTTTGCGAGTGGTCGATAACATTGTAAAGCCCGGTCAACCCCTTAAGGTTGAAGTGAATTCAACCATTAAATCCCGGCTGATGGTGGGCGTGTATTGCAGGGGGCGGTTGTTGGAATCCATCTATTTGGATCAAGGCAAGACTTCTGCAGATATTAATCTTTCTGATCCGATTGGTGGTGTTTGCAGGGTTACTGTTTTTGAAGAACGCCTTGCGGTTCCAGGCACTCGAACGCTTATTCCTGTTGCAGAAAGACTCTTTTATAGAATCCCTGCGGAATCACTCAGAATTAAGTTGATCCCCGATCAAGCCAGTTATGTTCCAGGCCAGAAGGTAAAACTGAAAATCGAGACCTCTGATGAAATTAGTAAATTAGTCTCTTCAATAATCATGCTTGGGGTTGTCGATCGTAGTGTGCTAACCATGGCGGACGAAAAAACGGCACGCACAATGCCCACCCATTTTCTTCTCACCACGGAAATTCGCAAATCGCAGGATCTTGAATACACCGATGTTCTATTAGGCGAGCATCCAAGGGCAACCGAGGCTTTAGATTTGTTGCTTGGTTCGCAGGGTTGGCGCCGCTTTGCTGAACAGGATCCTTCGAAATTTCGACAAATGCACAAGGAGGAAGCGGATAATTTACTCGTTACTATTGGGCAGTCTTCCACCCAATCTAAAGATCTTGCAATGGAACCCGTGGACAAGATTTTTGTCGAGTATCAGAAAAAAATAAACGATGCACAGGCTGAAGCTGATAAAGCACTTCAAGCAAAGAACGCAGCAGAGCCTTCGCCTGCGGTGTTGCTTGCGATCAGCAAATTAAATGCTTGGAACAGCTTCTTTGAAAACTTGAGGGAAAACCTTTTTAAAATGGTTGGCGCTTTGATCTTTTTGCTTGCTGCTGGCCTTGGGATTAATGGCTTGATTTATAATAGAAAAGGCAGAATTGTTACAGGCCTTGGTTTTAGTTTGATGGGACTCGCATTGATGCTGTCCTCTTTGGGAATGATTAAAGATGCTACGCAATTTGCAATGCAAAATGGTCCACCCCCAGCTATGGATGCAGGTGCCGTGCCTGTTGGTGCAATGAAGATGGACCTTCCTCAGATGGCTGCAGCTAAAGAGATGGCTGCCATGCCTTTGCCCTTAGCAATGAAGGCCGATAATCTTGCGGGGGGGGTAAATGTGCAAAATCAAGCGCCTGGAATTGCTGGGAATTTCGGCGCTAAGCCTGGAATGATGGCTGCGAAAAATCGTAATTTGAATGAGGATCAAAAAGGCTTTAACCTCAACCGATTAGAGGAAGTGCGCGGTGTTAAGAATCAAGATCGGCGCAACATTAATCAGGAACAGCAACGGGCGCCCCAAGCTGGTATGTTGATGGAGAAGGCGCTTCAGGAAGACAAGCAAAACGGGTTTGCAAGGCCAGCAGGTGCGGCAGCAGCAGCCCCAATGCGACAATTACGCGCGCAAGTGCTGATGTCGCCTATGGTGGTGCGTGAATTTGCCCATGAAAGAACGCAAGGCGAAAGGCCCGAGCTTCGCACTGATTTTTCTGAAACGCTTTGTTGGAAACCTTTCATCATCACTGAAGATGGTAAAGCAGAAGCTGTTTTCGACTTAAGTGATTCCGTTACCAGTTTTACCGCAACTGCTTTTGCCCACACCTTGGATGGCAGACTTGGATCTGCAAAGATCGTTTTGGAATCTCGCCTTCCACTTGTGTTGCAGCCCAAGATCCCTTTGGAAATCTCTGCAGGTGATGAAGTGATCATCCCACTTGCAATCACCAGTAATTCTTCTGAAAAGAGAACCGCAAGCATTAATCTCGAACGATTCGAAGGGTTCAAGCTTTTGCAGGGGCAGGAGAACTTGACTCTTGATCTCCAGCCCAATCAAACTTTGCGAAAGCTTTACAAATTCAAGCCAGAGATTGTGGATGGCGACATCGCCCTTGGGTTTAATGGCAAAGTGCAGGGGTTTGCTCAAGATGCCATCAGGCAGACCATCAAGGTTTCGTCTTCTGGGTTTCCTGTTGCGGATGCTTATTCGGATACTCTTGAAGGCACGATGGTTTCGAAAATCAAATTGCCCGAATCGATTATTCCGGGAACTTTGAAGGTAAGTGCAAGGGTTTATCCCTCGGTACTTGCGGATCTTCAGAAGGGTTTAGAGGGAATGCTAAGGGAACCCCATGGTTGTTTTGAGCAAACCTCGACCACCAATTATCCGAATCTTCTGGTGTTGGATTATTTGCGTGAGAGCAATCAGAATAATCCTGAGATTGAAAAACGAGCATTAGCTCTTCTTGAAAATGGTTACGCAAAACTCACTGCGTTTGAATGCATGAATGCGCAGAATAAGAAACAGGGGTACGAATGGTTTGGTGGCACCGCGCCTGCCCATGAAGCTTTGACCGCTTATGGATTGTTGCAGTTTCGCGATATGAGCAGGGTGATGAATGTGGATCAGAACATGATCAAGCGCACGCAGGATTACATCATGGAGCAACGGGATGGAAACGGTGGCTTTAAACGCAATCCGCGGGCATTGGATTCTTTCGGTAGGGCCCCTGATGATATTACCAACGCTTATATTGTTTGGTCTTTGACCGAGAGTGGTAAAAGCGATGACGTTTCCAAAGAGCTTTCTTCGCTTAAAGAGAAAGCGGAGAAGTCCAGCGATCCGTATTTTCTCGCTTTGGTTGCTAACGCACTTCTTAACCGGGATGATCGTGGCAGTGCATTAGTTTTGCTTAAAAAGTTGGTTTCCGGTCAGAAGGAAGATGGGCATTTGGTTGCTGAAAAAACAAGTATTACCGGGTCAGGGGGAGTTAGTTTGGAAGTTGAAACTACAGCGCTGGCAATATTAGCTCTACTAAAAGCCAACGATCCACAGTTTAATCTTCCCGTTCGTAAAGCCATTACTTGGGTTGGAAAGCAAAGAAATGGCAGCGGCGCTTTTGGTTCAACACAATCAACCATTCTAGCGTTGAAGGCCCTTATCGCTTTCACCAAGGCCAACAAGAAGACTGCAGAGGCGGGTGAAGTCCGCTTGTTTCTGGGAAGTGAAGAAATGTCAAAGGTTGTTTTTGCTGCGGGTGCAACCGAGGTAATGGAGCTTAAGCTTCCCAACCCAGAAAAGAATTTTAAATCGGGTGAGAATACTCTTCGATTAGAAGTTACGGGTAAAAATATTTTCCCCGCAACTATAAGTTGGACTTACAACACCCTTAAGCCCTCTGGCGAAGCGAAGTTGCCTCTTGGTATTGAAACCCGACTTAGTGCTGAAAAAGCCAATGAAGGGGATACGATGCAACTAAAGGTTAAGGTGAGGAATAATGAAAAGAAGGGGCAGGGGATGGCGGTAGCAGTTGTTGGTTTGCCTGCGGGGTTATCGTTGCCCGAGGATTTTAAACAATTAAAGCAGATGTGTCTGGTTCCGGAGGATGGCTCGAGATCTTCACTCAGTGCGTTTGAAGTTTTGGGCAGAGAGTTAGTTCTCTATTGGCGAGATTTGGCCCCCGAGCAGAATATCGAATTGAATCTGGATTTGATTTCTAGGGTGCCTGGAAATTATAGCGGGCAGGCTTCTCGTGCATACCTTTATTATAATCCGGAGCTTAAGCATTGGGTGGAACCATTGAGGGTGGCAATAACTCCGAAGGATTAAATGAAGTGCTTGCAGAAGTATTTCTAATGTAAAATGTTGCAATTCTGTGAATAATTATTGTAAGTTTTAGGGTGCATTCTTCGATGAAGTCATTTCTTCTTCGAATCCTGCGCTCTTTCTTTTTGACTTACCCAAGTTAACTTCGTAAAAAATGAGCTATAGCTATTAAAAGGGATAGTACCTTTTAGGGACTGAGTTGGACTCGGTTGGTAAGAGCTAAACGCTAAAGAAACATAGGGGTTATGATATTATGAGCACGAAGTATGTTTATTATTTTGGTGGAACCAGTTCTGACGGCCGTTCAGACATGAAAAACTTGCTTGGTGGGAAGGGTGCCAACCTTGCAGAAATGTGCAATATTGGACTGCCTGTACCTGCAGGCTTTACCATTACCACAGAAGTCTGTACTTATTTTTACGATAACAATCGTCAGTACCCAGAAGCTCTTCGGGCTCAAATTGAAGAAGCTCTTAAGAAAACCGAAGACGAGATGGGTGCCAAGTTTGGCGACCCAGAAAACCCCCTTCTTGTTTCTTGCCGTAGCGGTGCCAGGGTTTCCATGCCCGGTATGATGGATACCGTTTTGAATATTGGTCTTAATGAACAAACCCTTAAGGGCTTGATCAAGAAAACCGGTAACGAGCGTTTTGCTTGGGATAGTTACCGTAGATTTGTGCAGATGTATGGTGATGTGGTGTTGGGTATGAAGCCACAAACCAAGGAAGATGAAGATCCATTCGAACTTCTGTTGCACAAAATGAAGAAGAAAAAAGGTGTGCACCTTGATAATGAATTAGATACTGATGATTTGAAAAAATTAGTCAAGCAGTTTAAGAAAGCTGTACTTGATAGAACGGGCAAAGACTTTCCAGATGATCCAATGGAACAAATGCTTGAAGCTGTTGGCGCTGTATTCCAATCATGGGGTAATGACCGTGCTGTGGTTTACCGCAGACAGTACAACTACCCACACACTTGGGGCACCGCTGCAAACATTTGCTCGATGGTGTTTGGGAATATGGGCGATGACTGCGCTACAGGCGTTGCATTTACCCGTGATCCTGCCACTGGCGAAAAGGTTTTCTATGGCGAATACCTGATCAATGCACAGGGCGAAGATGTGGTTGCGGGGATTCGTACCCCCAACAAGATTGCTGAACTTAAAATCGCAATGCCTGAAGTTTACCAACAGCTTGACGATATTCGCAACAAGTTGGAAAAACATTATCGTGATGTTCAAGACATCGAATTCACGGTTCAAAAGGGCAAGCTTTGGATGCTTCAGACCCGTAATGGCAAGCGTACCGGCTTTGCTGGTGTTCGCTTTGCTGTTGATATGGTTCACGAAGGTCTGATTTCAAAGGAAGAAGCAATTTCTGCTGGCCGTATTCCCCCTGATGATTTGAATCAGCTTCTTCAGCCAATCTTTGATCCAGAAGCCAAGCGCAAAGCTGTTGAAGAAGGCCGCTTGCTTGCTACCGGCATCAATGCTGGCCCTGGCGCTGCAACGGGTAAAATTAAATTCTATGCTGATGATGCTGAAGCTTATGTAAACAGCTTTAGTCGCGATGCCAATGGCAAGCTTCCTGAAGATGCGCAAGTTGTTCTTGTTCGTCAGGAAACCAGCCCTGAAGATATTCGCGGTATGCAGGTTGCAACCGGAATTCTGACTGCCTTTGGTGGTGCTTCCAGCCATGCTGCTTTGGTTAGCCGCCAAATGGGCAAGGTTTGTATCGTAGGTTGTGGCGATCTTAAGATCGATTACAAGAAGCGAACTGTAACTGCGGGTGGCAAAACCTTGAAGGAAGGCGATTGGATTGCGATCGATGGTTTTTCAGGCGAAGTGATGGAAGGCAAAGTTGCAACCAAACCTAGCGAAGTCGTTCAGGTTTTGATTTCCAAGACCATGAAGCCTGAAGAATCCAAGGTTTACCAACAGTTTGCTGAACTCATGAGTTGGGCTGATGATGTGCGAAAGTTGAAAGTTCGCACCAATGCAGATCAACCAGATCAAGCTGCTGCAGCGATTGCCTTCGGTGCCGAAGGCATCGGGCTATGCCGAACCGAGCATATGTTCTTCGATCATATCTTGCCAATGCGCGAGATGATTCTTTCCAGCAATACGGAACAACGAAAAGCAGCTTTGGAAAAGCTTTTGGAATTCCAAAGAAGCGATTTCGCAGGCATCTTCAGAGCCATGAAGGGCAAGCCTGTTACCATCCGAACTTTGGATCCACCACTTCATGAATTCCTTCCTACGCTTGATCAAAAAGATAAGCAGAAGGAAGTTGCCAAGATGATTGGTGTTAGCCCCAAATCCATCGAGAAGCGCATCAAGGAACTGCATGAGTTAAACCCCATGCTTGGTTTCCGTGGTTGCAGGTTGGGCAATGTGTTCCCCGAAATCACTGAAATGCAAGCTCGTGCGATTATCGAAGCTGCTTGTGATGTCGCTAAAGAAGGAATTGCTGTTGAGCCTGAAATCATGATTCCTCTTGTTGGTTTCCTCCCTGAACTTAAAGCTCAGGTTAAATTGGTTCATGCCATTGCTGAAAAGGTGTTTGCTGAAAAAGGCACCAGGGTTAAATACCTTGTTGGTACGATGATCGAGTTGCCCCGCGCTTGCGTGGCTGCTGCTGAAATCGCAACCGAAGCTGAGTTCTTCAGCTTTGGCACCAACGATCTTACCCAGACCACTTTGGGTATCAGCCGTGATGATTACGGTAGCTTTATCCGTCATTACATCGAAAATGATCTTGTGAAGAAAGATCCTTTCCAAGTGATTGACTTCGATGGCGTTGGAGCGCTGATGAAACTTGGTGTTGAAAAAGGCCGATCCGTAAAGCATGATCTTAAGATTGGTATTTGCGGCGAGCATGGTGGCGAGCCTGATTCGGTAAAGTTCTGCCACCGTCTTGGCTTGAACTATGTGAGTTGCAGCCCATTTAGGGTGCCAATCGCTCGGTTGGCAGCGGCTCAGGCTGTGCTTGAGGAAAAGAATAAGAAGTAAAGTCTTATTATTAGTTGTAAAGTTCAAAAAGAAGCTTCTTTGATTTCAAAGAAGCTTCTTTTGCATTTACATGCCATGAAAATCGATGGCGATTATATTTTCTTGTTTTTTGTTGCGGAGAAACGAGCCATCTTATGCCAAGGTTGGCAACGATGGTGCCTTTAGTGCGGAACTAGCCCCAGGCGATTATACGGTAACGGGTAGTGCGGGCTTTATGGCAAATAGCGATAAAAAAGGCCCCGGGATAATATCCAAGGGCCTTAAAGTTGAAGCGGATGTTGCTGGTCTAGATTTAGATGTGGCAAATAAATCCAATAAAAAGTGATCCCTTATACAGGGGCTTTTTCTGCTGCTTGAAATCCACAGCCATTATGCGCACCATCGCAAAATGGCTTATTCTTCGAAGCACCACATCGGCATAATGCAATGGTTTCTTTTCCTGCTGGAATGGTGAACGGTTTGCCATCATGGTCAACCACTTGAACAGGTGCTTTGATCACGAAGGGCCCATTATCTCTGCAACGAATAACGATTGGTTCTGACATATTGAAAAGCTCCATCTGAAGGTAATTGGTTAAACAACTTAAGTTATACTATTGAATTAATCTGCATAGAAGTCATCACGAGTAGGCCTTGCCGCGAATTTCCATGAGATTCTTTTCCCCACATAATCAAGGAATGACTGCCTGAATTCCATCGGAGATTGATCAGTTGAGGTAACTTGCATTCTGGATTCTTTTGGATACTGGCAAGTGAAATTGCGCGAAGGTTGCGATTCATCTGGGTTTTTAAGATCAAGCAAACTAATGTTGATATCCGCTCTACCACGGTAAAGCGTGCCGCCGCTGCCCAGTTCGTAAATACCCAAAGAATTGATTTCAAGGTAAATCACATAGTCAGCTTTAAAGTGCTTACCGATTTCTGCAGGGTCGCGCTCTGCCCAGTCGGAATGTTTACTTTTATATTCTTCAACTTTGCGATTGGGAACAACCGAAAGTTTGTCGCCATTGATGTTGGCTAATGACTTGAGGTTTTTTTCGACGGTGTAACCTATTTCGCGATCGGAATTGATCAGTTCTGGGCGAAGATCCAGTTTGCCATAGGTAAGAATGACAACTTTCTTTTCAGCTTTTTTATCTTTGGATGCCAGCGATTGTAGTTCAGCCTCGTGTTTGGGATCATCCATTAAGAGGAAATTAACCATAGTAAAAGGGTTGCAACCTGCGATGCTGAATGCAAGCACCACAAGAGCTAAGCTGCGCCAAAAGGTTTTCAAGATAATCATCGAAGGCTCCTTGCAACCGGCAAAGAGCCGGTCGATTTATTTCCAATAAGCGGGGGCGATAATAATCCCCCAGCGCAATAATGCAATACCAACAAACAAAGCAAGAACAACAAGGCCAGTCAACTCGATGGATCGGATAAACAAAGTTTTTCCAAACCATAAACTTGCCAACCCCCAAGGTAGAAGAAGCATCAAGAAAAAGGCCAGCGCTGATCCTACAGGATTGGCAGCAAGCGCATTTCCAAGGTCTCCTCTAACCATCAGGGCAAAGCTTGTGGTCATACCACACGAAGGGCAGGGCTTGCCCGTTAGAATCAAAAAGTTGCAAGGGGGAAACCCAAGCTGTTCGTGCGTTCCCATTTGCAGCGCACTACCATCTGATCCATAAGGATTAAGCCAGGCAGCGATACAAAAAATCGCAGTGATGCCAAGCACTAATCCTATTAGCGCACTTCGAAGCCAAGTATCTAAAGGCCTACCGGGCAACTGTGTGCGTTTTGAAAGATCAGAATCCCTACCATGGTTTGTGCTCATAACGATGTGATTGCCAATGTGCAATAGCAGATGTAAAAGGGGTTAAGCGGCTTTGTTTATTTTGCCAAGAAGGATGGACTCTGCCTCCGCTGTAGCCCTATCTAATTCGTTTTGAACATGAGTTAAGTGTTTTTCCAGATTATCTTTATCAATGTCTGCAGGAATATAGATTTCCGGGGTGGTCACCAAAACAATCTTGCTGAAGGGGTTGGGGATGGCAAATTTATCCCAGCTTTTAGCCCGTTTAACAGAGCTATAAGCAAACCCCATGGGAATGATGGGAAGACCTGATTTTGCTGCGAGGTAAATTACCCCTTGTTGGATAACGCCTCGGGGGCCTTTGGGGCCGTCCGGAGTGATAGCTATATGCCCATCTTTACTTAGTTTAACCATGTTTCTTATGGCTTCTATTCCACCCCGGGTGCTGGAACCGCGAACTAGGCTGAACCCCAGATGTTTGCAAGCTTGTGCAATCATTTCGCCATCGGAATGGTTGCTAATTAGAACGCTGATATTCGGTTTGCCATACTGGTAAGCGGGCATCAATAGGTTTTCATGCCAGAAGATGTAAATATAGCGCCCTTGAAAGTTGGGCTGATTTGGGTCGAAGTTCTTACCCAAGGGGTGGTAATGAAAATTGATAGTGCTGATCCATGATCGCACAAAGCAAGCGATGGTGAAGCCAATGGTCTTTAAAAGAAAGGGACTTTTTATTTTCATCCGAAGCCTCGGCACAACGAAGTCTATTAGCAGTCGGGCCATTCACCCTGAAAAACCTCGACTGCTGGCCCAGTCATAAAAACATGATTATCGGTTTTAGACCAGTCCAGTCTGAGGTCTCCGCCCCTTAAATGGGCAATAATAGATCTATTTGTTCTGCCGGTGAGCGCCCCAGCGACTGCAACCGCACAAGCCCCAGTACCACAGGCCAAGGTTTCCCCAGAGCCCCTCTCCCAAACTCGCATGGTGATTTCGCCAGGATTATCTACCCGAACAAATTCAACATTCGTCCTTCGAGGAAATGCCGGGTGCTTTTCAACCTTGGGGCCTATCCCCAAAACCATATCATTAGTGATTTCATTAACAAAGGTGATGCAATGTGGATTACCCATCGAAACGCAAGTAACTTTTAATTCCACCCTATCAATAACAAGTGAGACTTCCTGCGGAGGCGTGCCTAGAAGTTTCGTAGGAATGTTTTCTGCAACCAGAATTGGTTCCCCCATGTCCACCCTAACTTGATGGCATTTACCACCCGCTGTTTCCAATTCCAGCTTCAGCACTCCCCTGCCTGTCTCGATTGCAAGGGCTGTTTTTTTTGCAATGCCATGGTCATAGACAAACTTGGCAACACATCGAACTCCGTTGCCACACATTTCGGATTCACTGCCATCGTTGTTGAACATGCGCATGCGGGCGTCCGCTTTATCGGAAGGGCAGATAAGAATGAGCCCATCGCCACCCACACCAAAATTGCGATCGCTGATTTTCGTTGCTAACGATGCGATATCACTGGGCATAGGCTGCCTAATGCAATCAACATAAACATAATCGTTGCCTATTCCCTGCATTTTTACGAAACGCATAACGAAGTTCCTTTATTCCCATTCGATGGTTGCAGGTGGTTTGCTGCTGATATCGTAAACAACTCGATTCACGCCTTTAACCTGATTGATGATTCTGGTGGAAATGGTTGCAAGCAGTTCATAGGGCAAATGGGACCAATCTGCAGTCATAAAGTCATCGGTTTCAACAGCTCTGACTGCGATCACATTTTCGTAAGTTCTGCCATCACCCATCACACCCACGGTTTGCACTGGCAGCAATACGGTGAACGCCTGGCTGGTTTTTTTGTACCATCCGGATTTCTTCAGTTCGTCAAGCAAAACGGTGTCTGCCTGCCGGAGTATTTCAAGTCTGGTTTTGTTGATAGCCCCAATGCAACGAACCGCCAAGCCTGGGCCAGGAAAAGGATGACGCCAAACGGTACCCTCGGGTAACCCGAGTTCAAGGCCCAGTCTGCGAACTTCGTCTTTAAATAAATCCTTCAAAGGTTCTACAAGATCGAACCCTAGCTCTGCGGGAAGCCCGCCAACATTATGGTGTGTTTTAATCGTAGCAGCAGGGCCGTCTACTGTGCCGCCGCTTTCAATCACATCTGGGTAAAGTGTGCCTTGGGCCAGAAATTTAGCATCTTTAATGTGCTTGGCTTCGTCTTTGAATACATCGATGAAGACATGGCCTATGATTTTGCGCTTTTGCTGTGGATCGGTAATGCCATCAAGTGCGGTTAAAAAGCGATCCGAGGCATCAACTACATGAAGGTCTGCGTTGAAGTTGTCGCGGAAGGTTTTACGAACCATGTCTGATTCGCCCTGCCTGAGCAAGCCGTTATCAACAAAAATGCAAGCCACCTGCTTGCCAATGGCTTTAACAAGAAGCGCCGCAACAACGGAGGAATCAACACCGCCTGAAAGGCCACAAATAACACGATGGCTACCAATGGTCTTACGTAGGTTAATGATCGTCTCATCGAGGAAGCTGCCTATTTTCCAAAGCCCTTCGCAACCGCAAATCTCATGGAGGAAGTTTTTTAGTATCGCAGTTCCCTGAGGCGTATGGCTAACTTCTGGATGAAACTGCAATCCATAAACGGGAAGTGTTTTATGCTTGGCAGCAGCCATAGGGCAGGTTTCGGTAGATGCCAATGGAATGAAATCTTGGGTGTTGTGATCCACCTGGTCGCCATGGCTCATCCAGACGGTTATTTCGGAGGGGATATTTTTGAACATTCCATTAGAAGATTTGGTGTTACAGATGGCTTTGCCAAATTCTCTGGATGGAGCGCGCTTGACATCGGTGCCCAAAGATTTGCAGGCAAGCTGCATACCGTAGCAAATTCCAAGTACTGGAATTCCGAGCTTGAAGATTTCGGGGTCACACTTTGGCGCGCCATCTTCATAAACGCTTGCAGGGCCACCACTCAGAATTATCCCTTTGGGGTTAAGCTCTTTGATGCGTTTTGCAGAAATATCGTTGCGAACAATCTGGCAAAATACGTTCAGCTCTCGCACTCTGCGAGCGATAAGTTGCCCATACTGAGATCCAAAATCAAGGATTAAAACTGATTCACGAATTTTGATGTCTGCCATGAAATCTCTCATTATTTTAAAAAGTTAATTTTATTGAGCTTTACCGAAAGGGTAATGAAATAAGTGGGAAATAATGGAAAGTATTTGATTAACTCTTCCCTAATTCTTTGGAACGCAAGGAGGCTACAACAACAGCATCGATGAAAGCTCCGCGCACGCCTTTGTTTTCGAGGGCATGAATTCCGGCAATGGTGGTGCCCCCAGGGCTAGCAACCATATCTTTAAGCTGGCCAGTGTGTAGTCCAGTTTCCAGCACCATTTTGGCAGCGCCAAGCACTGTTTGTGCAGCTAAAGAAGTCGCTAAATCACGAGGTAAACCCGCTTTTACGCCGCCATCGCTCAATGCTTCGATTACTAGATAAATAAACGCTGGCCCGCTGCCGCTAAGCCCGGTAACTGCATCTAATTGAGATTCTGGCACATGGAAGGCCTTTCCAATCGCACCAAAAAGCTTATTCGCCAACTCTTGATCGCCTGGTTTTACCCCGGTTCCACAGGCAAATGCTGTTGCAGAAGCCATTACCAACGCCGGGGTGTTAGGCATGACACGGATAATTCGGGTGCTTCCTGCCCCGAGCGCCAAAGTTTCTAAATTAATGCCCGCAGCAATGGAAATAATCAAATGATCTGGCGTTAGCAGGGGTTTGATTTCTGCAAGCAGTGTTGCCATGGCTTGCGGTTTTACAGCAAGGATAATGGTTTTGCATTTGAGAAGAACATCTTTGCTTCCCGGGGCGGTTTTGATGCCCGAGGCTGTGGTAAAAGCAGCGCAAGCATCTGCAGAAACATCGGTTGCAAGGCAATCTGCGGCGTTGGCAAAGCCAGCATCTTTCCAGCCAACTGCCAGAGCTGTAGCCATTTTTCCCGCACCTAAAAAACCTATTCCCATGATTCGACTCTCCAGCACTTGGGTGAAAACCAAAGAATCATTGTATTTCTTTCCAGCCTTTTACGCAATGAAGCTGGAATTGGTTCCTTTAAAACCTTATAACAGATAAGCAGAACTTTCTTTTTTATGGTCATAGGAGGCTTGCAATGGCAAGTGCAGACATCAATTCAATCCCGCAGCGCAGTGGTTGGTCCAGTTTATTGGATTTGACCCCATACCACTGGTTTGTATTTATCATCTGCTGCCTAGCTTGGGATCTGGATTGCATGGATCAGCAGCTTTTTGTGCTGGCTCGAGTCCCAGCGGTGATGGAGCTTTACGGTAAGCCAGAGGGAATGGATGCCAACAAGATTTCGGATAATGTGAAACTTTATGCCACCTATTCCACTTCAATCTTTCTTGTAGGTTGGGCCATTGGCGGCTTGGGGTTTGGCGTGATGGGCGATCGCAGAGGTCGCGTTAAAACTTTGATGACCACCATTTTAATTTATTCTGTTTTCACAGGATTAAGCTCATTCTCAATTGGAATCTACGATTTCATGTTCTATCGGTTTTTAACGGGGATGGGGGTGGGTGGCGTATTTGGCGTCGCAGTTTCACTCTTGGCGGAAACGGTACCGCCCCACGCAAGGCCTTTTGCTCTGGGTCTGTTACAAGCTTCGAGCGTGTTTGGAAACTGTGCTGCAGCGCTAATTTCAATTTACCTAGGCAGTTTGCAACAAGCCAAGTTCTTCGAAGGGATGGTGTTCCTAGGTTTTAATGTAACACCTTGGAGGATCATGTTTATCATCGGGGTGATTCCTGCGATTCTTACGGTTTTAATTCAAGGAAGATTGAAAGAACCAGCCAAATGGCTAGACGCTAAAGCTCGTGGAGTTAAGGCTGGTTCCTTTGCAGAATTATTCGGCCAGAAACCCTGGGGCAAGCATGCCATACTTGGGTTACTGCTTGCGTTTGCTGGTGTGGTGGGCTTATGGGGCATAGGCTTTTTTGCGGTCGATCTCACGGGTACGGTTTTTACCAAGCAATTTGAAAAGGATGCCATCGAGCTAGGAAAAACAGGGGATGATCTTAAAGCTTATGTTGCAGGAAATCGGGCCTTTTGGGGAGGCATCACATCTTTAGTGCAAAATATGGGTGCATTCTTTGGGATATATGGCTTCACTTGGATAACCAGCTATCTTGGTAGAAGAACTACCTTTGCCCTTTTCTTCATCGCTGCTGCATTGAGCACCGCAATGGTCTTTATGAAACTTACTGAGTTCTATCAAATATTCTGGATGGTTCCCATCATGGGCTTTTGTCAGTTGGCCCTTTTCGGTGGCTATGCGATTTACTTCCCCGAATTGTTCCCTACGAACTTGCGTAGTACCGGTATTTCCTTCTGCTATAACTTCGGAAGGCTAGTTGCAGCGGGCGGCCCCGTTGTTCTAGGCATGTTAACCACTATCGTATTTACCAGAGAAAAAGGTTTTGAAGAACCTTTCCGTTATGCTGGTTTTGCAATGTGCTCTGTCTTTTTACTTGGCTTGATCGCTTTGCCTTTCCTTCCGGAAACCAAGGGCAAACCACTGCCCGAGTAATAGAATAACTTCTTAGCATCTAACTTGGAGAAGATAAAATGTCTGTAGCTACACCGGATTGGGTTGCGCGCCATGATGCCAAACTTGTTGCCAGCGAGAATGGCAAGTCTTGGATGCTTTTCTTTGGTGATGAACTTACCTATTTGATCTCCTTGATTCCCTCGAAGGGTAAGCATGGGGTAAAAATAATGCAAACGATCAATGGCAAACAACTGCCATGCGATAAAATATTTGATACTGCAGATGAAGCCTGCCTTGGCGGATTAGATGTTTTCCGGGCAAAAGTTGGTTGGTAAACTTTTACTTACCCTCATCCTATAAATATTGCAATGAGCAGCGGATGTAAATCCGCTGTTGCTCACTCCGAGCCTTTTTCTTTTGCTATCTTTCTCTTTTACTTTCTTTTATTTGCTTTTACTTCCCCCAACTCCCAACCCTCTTCCCTCCGGGAAAAGGGCCCTTCGCTTCGCTAGCCCGCGTTTTTAATCTTCACCACTGCTTTTGCTACTTTCGTCTTATTGAGCGGCGGATGTAAATCCGCTGATGCTTACCCCACACCTTTTTCTTATTCTTTCTTTTACTTTCCATTGATTGATATGGGTTTGTTTAAAGACAGAGGAGTTGCGATGGGGAAGCCCCACTGCAACTACTCCATTTGAACCTTTGGATCTTGCACCTACATGATGAGTACAACCGTCGCTTACGCATCCGGCTCTGAATGATGTGTTTTGTTTCCGTGTCTCTGCTTCTGTCTTTTCCGTGAAATTCCGTGTTAATCCGTGGCAAATGCTTCTGCTTGTTCTTATTTCCGTGGCAAATTTTCTGCTTCTGCTTATTCTTCCTTCCGTGAAATTCCGTGTTAATCCGTGGCAAATGCTTCTGCTTCTGTCTTTTCCGTGAAATTCCGTGTTAATCCGTGGCTAATTTTTTCTCTTCTGCTTCCTCTGCTTAGTGTTTATTCAGTATTAAAACCATCAAGGTGGGGTTGGGTAAATTAGGGCAAATAAGCCGATTTTTCGTGACAAGCTAGTTGACAGGTTTTATTTATGTTTTACTATTAATGATGCTTCGAAATATCTTTTGTAATCCAGTTTTTTAACCGATATCTAGCAACTACGCCCAAGTTTTAGATGTCTGGTAATCTTTGATGGGAATTTTAAATATGGGTAATTTTTTTATAAATCTTTTTAAACGATTTACTACCTCAAAAAGAAAGCTAAGTCCTTTTCTTCGCCCTCCCCAACTTACTTACCTTGAAGAAAGAATTACTCCGGCAACCATTATCGTTAATTCGCTTGCCGATAATACGACGGCCGACGCTTTTACGACGCTTCGCGAGGCGATCACGACGGCTAACGCCTCGGCCGATGCAGATACGATCGAATTCGCCTCCTCGCTCTTCACGGGCGGTGCGGGAACTATCACGCTCGGCTCATCTTTGCCCGCCATAGTTACTGCCACCACCGCAGGCACCCTCACT
>Ga0208363_1000053_pt1 | contig 31256 bp, 18 predicted proteins | sample LakMenEpi03May11_FD_150666 | JGI IMG/M metagenome (GOLD analysis project Ga0208363, IMG submission 150666) | Freshwater microbial communities from Lake Mendota, WI - 03MAY2011 deep hole epilimnion (SPAdes) | ecosystem: Environmental > Aquatic > Freshwater > Lake > Epilimnion/Euphotic zone ...
TCTCGCAGCACGTCTTTCAGCCCGAAAAGGCGAAATAAAACTCACGATTACAATAAGGCCAGCCTCTACCATCAACTTGGCAACCTCTGCAACCCTGCGTAGATTTTCTACTCGATCTGCATCAGTAAAGCCAAGATCGCGATTTAATCCATGACGCACATTGTCGCCATCCAGCATGTAAGTATGCTTTCCCTCTGCATGCAGCCTTTTTTCCAACTGATTTGCAACGGTGGATTTGCCTGAGCCTGATAAGCCAGTAAACCAGATGCAACGCGGGGTTTGATTCTTCAAAAGCGCTCGCTGAGCCTTGCCCACTTCCAGCGATTGCCAGTGTATATTGGTGGATCGCCTGAGCGCAAATTCGATCATCCCTGCGCCAACAGTTGCGCAGCTTAGCTTGTCGATAAATACAAAACCGCCCAGAGTTCTGTTTACCGTGTATGGCTCAAACGCAACCGGATGCGTGGTACTTATAGTTACCACTGCTATTTCATTGAGATTTAAAACCTTCGCAGCAAGGTGCAAACCCGTGTTGATATCTTCACGATGCTTGATTTCCATCACCGTCGCGCTGACTTCCTTGGCGTGAACCTTCAGCCAATACGATCGGCCTGGCACCAGTGGTTCTTCTGATAGCCAAAGCAATTTCACCTGAAACTGATCCGCAACTTCTGGTGGATGATCAGTGGTAACAATAAGATCGCCACGGCTAACATCCACTTCATCGTTTAAAGTAAGGGTGATTGAAGCGCCAGCTTCGGCTTCGGGAAGTTGATCTTCGAAAAAGTCGATGCTCTTCACGGTAGTGGTTTTACCCGAAGGTAACACCCTTACAGCATCGCCTGTTTTGACACTTCCTTCAGCGATTCGACCGCAAAAACCGCGGTAGTTAAGATTGGGTCTGCTAACCCATTGCACTGGCATGCGGAATTCAGCGCGGGTAGCAACTTCCCTTACGTTCACTGTATCCATGTGATCAAAAAGCGTCGGCCCTTTATACCAAGGCGTGTTCTCGCTGCGCTTTAAAACATTATCGCCTGATACTGCGGCAAGTGGAATCGCCTGCAGAGTTGTCAAGTTTGCATCCTTGGCAAACTCGCGATAATCGGCTTCAATGCGATCAAACACACTTTGCTCGAAGCCCATCAGATCCATCTTGTTAACAGCAAGCACAATGTGGCGAATGCCCATCATGGTTACAATGCGATGGTGCCTACGCGTTTGCGGAAGAATCCCTTTTCGAGAATCGATAAGCAGCACAGCCATTTGCGCGGTGGATGCGCCTGTTGCCATGTTTCGCGTGTATTGTTCATGGCCTGGGGTATCCGCAACGATATATCGACGGCGATCAGTAGAGAAAAATCGGTAGGCAACATCAATGGTAATGCCTTGTTCTCGCTCGGCTTCAAGGCCATCAACAAGAAGGGCAAAGTCGATTTTTTCGCCTTGGGTACCATAGCGCTTAGATTCGGTTTCAAGGGCTTTTAGCTGGTCATCAAAGATGCATTTGGATTCGTAAAGAAGCCTACCAATGAGGGTGCTTTTGCCATCGTCCACGCTGCCGCATGTGATGAAACGAAGGGTTTCTTTCTGCCTTTGTTCTTCGAGATATTCAACGATGTTTTTCGCGTGCAGTTCTGCCATTAGAAATAACCTTCCTGTTTTTTCTTTTCCATGGAGCCCGGCTGATCGCTATCGATGAGGCGGCCCTGGCGTTCAGAACTAACGGTGTTAAATGTTTCTGCGATGATTTCTTCCATGGTGGTAGCGGGGCTATCGATGGCGGCAGTTAGCGGGTAGCAACCAAGTGTGCGAAAACGAATCATGCGCATTTGCGGTTTTTCGCCCGGCTCGATGGGAATGCGATTATCATCCACCATGATCAACTGACCATTACGAATAACAACGGGCCTTTGCTTGGCAAAATAGAGTGGCACGATCGGAATCTTTTCCACATGCAAATACTGCCAGATATCTAGTTCGGTCCAGTTAGAAAGTGGGAATACACGAATGGTTTCGCCTGGGCGCATGCGGGTGTTATAAAGGTTCCAAAGTTCGGGGCGTTGCAATTTCGGATCCCAACGATGGCCTGCGCTTCGGAACGAGAAAATTCTTTCCTTGGCACGCGACTTTTCTTCGTCACGCCTAGCGCCACCAAACACCACATCAAAACCATGGTGATCCAGTGCTTGACGCAAACCTTGGGTTTTCATTACATCCGTGTAATAGCTCGAGCCATGGGTAAATGGATTAATTCCTGCCTTCTTACCTTCTTGATTGGTATGGACGATAAGTTCCATCCCAGATTCATCTGCCATCTTTTTGCGATGGGCATACATTTCCTGAAATTTCCAGGTGGTATCGATATGAAGAAGGGGGAAAGGCGGTGGCGCAGGGTAAAACGCCTTCCTCGCCAAATGCAGCATTACTGAAGAATCCTTGCCGATCGAATACATCATCACAGGCTTGCGCGAGCCAGCTACGGCTTCCCGGATGATTTCGATGGCTTCTGCTTCCAACTGTTTATAATGGTTCATAATTTCGATTCTAGGTAATAGTTACTTAGAATTTTATAGCAATTATGCTGGATTAGACCAATACCATAAGCCCCAGAAAGAAGGAGGAATTTGCCTAGCCATTTCCACCTATTTACTTCACTTTCCTCGTCACATTGCATGCTTCCATGAGAAATTTACCCTAGCAACCTTGGATGAAACTTTTGGGCTCTTTTCATGAACTTTTCAACCTGTAAAATTGAAGCTTCCCAGACTCTGACTCTAAGGAAAAAATTACCAGCATCAGGATATATTTTTACACCACCCACACGAAGAGTGCGTAATTCTTAGAAATGCTGGAGAAGATTTGTTTGTAAAAGAATGCTAATAAACTAAAATCAAGTTTATTTATTGGGGTAGAACTTTTGAAAAATTGGAGATGATTCTTAATGGCCAACAGCCCAAGAATCTTCATATATCAAATTTTTTATGATGATTTGACAAGATCGAAGTTAGACAAGGGATTCATTCCTTTGGATAACACCCAAAATTTGCGCCCAGATTGGGCGGAGTATTGGCCCATAAGAAATGTCTTGTTGAACCAAAATTTCAACTCCAACGATTACATCGGTTTTCTTTCCTCCAAGTTTTATGAAAAAACCTGGTGCTCCTCCGAGGTTGTGCTTGATAACATCGCCAGCAGGAAACACGAGTTTTACAGTATGTCCCCCTATTTTGATCAAATGGCGCTCTATTCAAGCAATTTTGAGCAAGGAGAAAGCTACCACCCAGGCATTAAGAATTTGACCAACGCCTTTTTGCGTCAAATTGGAATCGATTACGATGTGAGCAATTTTGTTTCAGATGTTTCAACCTGCATCTACTGCAATTACTTCGTAGCGAAATACGAGTTCTGGAAAATATGGCTGGAATATGCCGAGAAATTATTTCATATCGCTGAAGACCCGCACAATAATTTGGGAAAACTGTTTGCCAATTTCACCGAACACAGGGAAAAAAATGATACCTATCAAATGAAAGTTTTTTTATTGGAACGACTGGTATCGTTGGTTTTGAAATTTCAAAACATTCCTGCTTTTCATATGCTGGATGTTAGGAAGGCCCCGTTTTCCCTTCATAATGTTTCTAGCTTCCTCGGAGATTTGATTGCTTGCGATGCCCTCAAGGGCCAATACTTAAAAACGAAATCCTTGTGCTATCTACAGGAATTTGCCAATGTTCGAAATAAGGTATTTAGTAATCTTAAATCAATCGCCCAAAACAAAAATAATTCTGGAGTAATAAATGCACCATAGCGCACTTGCGAATTGCAAATGGTTTTATGATACCTATATCAACAAGCCCGGAACCGGGAATCTCAAAATCACAGAGATTGGGTCCCAAGATGTGAACGGCAGCCTAAGAAGTATATTTCCTGCAAACCATGAGTACAAGGGAATTGATTTTGTCGCAGGCAAAGGCGTGGACATCATTCTGGATGACCCCTACAAACTGCCTTTCGCAGACGACTCCTTTGATGTTGTTTTATCCAGTTCTTGCTTTGAACATTCAGACATGTTTTGGTTATTATTCAACGAAATAATGCGCGTTCTAAAGCCTGGTGGCCTTTTTTACCTTAACACTCCGTCCAACGGCATTTTCCACAGGTGGCCTGTGGACTCCTGGCGTTTCTATCCAGATAGCGGCCACTCTTTGGTCAAATGGGCGCGTAGGTCAGGCATTCCCGCCGTCTTACTGGAATCCTACATTTCAAGACAAGGTACAGCCGGAGAAGAGGATGGTTTTTGGAATGATTTTGTCGGTGTCTTCCTTAAAGACGAGCGTTTTGTCAAGGATCATCCTCAAAGAATCCTCGACAAGAATCTCCAATATATGAATGGATATGTTTACGGATCGGATACAGTTAAAAACTTTTCCACCATGAATGAAGACCTTACGAGAATAACTGTGGCAAGGAAAATCCTTCAAGGAACCCTTCGCGTGAACACCTAAAAAGTGATTCGACAAATTACCAACAGCATCACCAAGAAAATTTTTAGCGTGTTTCAATTGCTTCGAGCATTTTCGCAAGCGATTCATCATCAGCAAGCCGGTGATCATTGCCCACAACCCAAAGTGTATCCGCACTTAATCCACTTTTAGAAACAAGCTCTTCTGAATTAACAAAAGGGATAACTTCATCATTACGGGAATGCAGGATCACACTCCCTTTTTTCAGGGTCGTAACCTTGCCCCAGTTTTTCCAAGCAGGGCACAACAACACCAAAGGGGTATCGCCAGAATTGATATTCAGGGCAACTGCACCGCCCCGAGAGGAGCCAACCACCACATCGGGTTTGTGTTTATCAAATTCAGATTGGCCAACTGTTACAGCCAATGCAAAATTATCATCTGAAAGAGCAGGGTTTATCACCTCATGCCCATGATTAACAAGATATGTGGGCTTTATTCCGCCCGGTTTCGAATTCCAGCCATGCAGAAATAACACCTTCATGCCGACCTACTTCTTCTTTTCTTCCTTGGCTTTTACGATAATCGTGAAGGGCTTGGAAGGCTGGGTGACAAGCGTGTTGGGCTTGGTGGTTTCAGTCTTAACTTTATTATAAGGAACCTGAGCCTGCCCAGAAATGGCAAGAGTGTATTCGCCACCTGCAGCGTTTGCCTGCACTTCTATCGTTACCAAAGCTTCTGTTTTATCTGCAGGCAGCACTACATTAGTCATTTTGATATTGCCCGGAAACTCCAAGGCTTGAAGTGTTACCTGCGATTTAAAATCGGGCCAGTGCCTTTCAAGCTTTACCTTCATCTCCACTTTCTGCCCAGCATCAACCTCCACTCTTGTTTTTTCCATGGCAAGTGCGAATGGTGCTGCTTCTCTTACTGCAAGCCATTGGGTGCGCATGGGCCTGCTGGAAGCTGGATTGGCATCAGATGAAACACGAGTGTAGGCCCGAACTTCGCGCTCAAATAAAACCTCGCCTCGCTTGCTTGACGCAACTAGCTTGATGGGAACCGTTATTTCCTTGGCTTCTTTATCGGCATGAAAAACCATTACGCCCTTGGTGTTATCCCTAAGCACAACATCTTGCGCAGTAACGCCGGGGGGAAGATTTTCCGCCCTTACCGTAATAGGGCTAGTCGGCCCCCTTTGATGAATCACAAAATTCAAGTATGCAGAACCGCCACGATAAATGTTTAAGCCAGCAGGGCCGGGGTTTAGAGAATGCATTGTGGCGATATGAAACTCAAACTCCTGCTTGTTGATCGCAAGCACATACTGAAATCGCGCACCGCCCCTACGATAACGATCCTGAACAAAAACATGATACTTCTTCTTGGCACTAAGATTGGCGATGCCCGAGGGATCACGCAAATGCCCATCAAAGGCATTCATACGATGGCCAAAGTCATCAAGTTCAACTACCTTATTTCCCTTTTCATCCTGAATCAAAACATAGGGGTCGGCCCTGCCTGCAATTCTTTCAGAATAAACCTCAATGCTGTAGACACCGGTTTCCATGGGTTCGATCACATACCAATCGCCATCCCTTTCGCGATCGAATCTTCCCGAAACCACCGCAGGCAAAGTAAGCTTCTGCGCCTGTTGCAAAGTGTCATTGGGTTCAGCTTCAAGCTGAACATCATTTGGCGAAACCAAAATGGGTGTTGTGATGAGCGTGTTATTATTCACCACTAGTGCATCTTGAAAACCATCCAAGGTGCAAGTTGCTGCGGTAGGAAGAACGGTATGCGAAGTGGGGTGCTCTAAAAACTTATACCTCCCAAGCGAAAGAATATCTTTCGTGGCACGCACCTTCGCCTTGGTTTCTTGCAAGTTAAGGTCTTGAATAGTCCATTTAGATTCGGTGCCATTAGGGCCAAAGTTTCTACCCAGCAAAACAATCTCTGCCTCGGTATCTGATTTAACAACCCTCGGAAAAACATTTTCTAGTTGGGGCTTATCACTGATAACCAAGCGATAAGGCAAACCACCCTTGAAAGATAGATCACTCAAGTGAATAAAATAATCGCCATCTTCAGAGATAAGGACATCAACGAAAGGGTCACGGCCATCGTAATCGCCGTTGGATGCTATCTGCTTGCCTGATTTTGAATAAACTGAAAGCACCGCATCAAGTTGCGAATCCAATCGCGCGGCATTACAAGCAATGGTAACCCTCTGGTTTTTCTTCGCAGTAAGCTTGAAGATATCTTCTTTGCTGTTGTCGGAAGTGCCATTGATAATGGTGTTGATTTCAACAGCTTGCGCGGTTGCATCATCATCGTTGGGTTCTTTTTCATCGACTTCTTTGAAGCCACGAGAGATGGCAAACAAGCGTGGGTTGCTTACGCCAAACCTGCCAACAGCCCAGCAATCGTAAGAGCCAGCGGGAACTCCTGCATCAACTGCAACTTTAAACTTTTTATCTTTGAGCCATTCAGCCTTGATGCCCGGATGATCGAATTTTAATTCGCGCACCTCTTCAAATTCAGCACCCTGAACTTCCACTTCGATGGTAGAGCCTGCTGCAGCGCCAAGAGGATACATGCGATCCAACCTGATGGAGGGAAGATCTGCGGAAGCAACAAAAGCCAGCATTAATAAAGGTAATAATGCCAACGGAAAAACTCGCAGCAAGGTAATGCCCCCAAGAGTATTGCAGTTCAGAAAGCTTGTTTAACCAATCAGTTCTTGAATGGGTTCACCTTCACTCAAGATAGGCATGGGCCGCTGTGCCTGATCATGGAATGCAAAGTGGTGATCAATCCCCAGGCAATGATACATGGTGGAAAGAACGCATCCAGGTGTTGCGGGCTTGGTGGTCGGGTATTCAGCATTGGCATTAGTTGAGCCAACAACTTGTCCCATTTTCAAGCCGCCACCTGCGTATACCACAGACATAGCACCGGGCCAGTGATCGCGACCAGCGCCTGGATTGATTTTAGGAGTACGACCAAACTCGCCCATCGCCATCACGAGTACATCGTCGCTCATGCCGCGGTCGTGCAAATCTTCCACAAGGGCAGCAAGGGCGCGGTCGAATTTGGGAAGCAGATTGTTTTTCAAACCTTTGAAGTTGTCGCCATGGGTATCCCAACCACCACCCGCCTGAATGGTGATGAAGGTAACGCCCGCTTCAACCAGCCTACGAGCCAGAAGGCAGGATTGCCCCAAATCGTTTCTGCCATAGGTATCACGAAGAACCACCGATTCCCTCTGCATATCGAAGGCATCTTGAGCCTTGGTATTGGTAACCATTTCCATGGCATCTTTGTAGAAGGAGTCGAGCCCGACCAAGTCGCCCTTGGTGTCGATATCTCTGCGGATGTTATCGAGATCGTTAAGGAGATCGCGTCTGCGGGAAAGTCGATCGACATTAATCTTCGCAGGAAGGCTGAGGTTTCGAACCTTGAACCCTTCCATGTTTGGATCATTGTCTGGTGCGAAAGGATTGTAAGAAGCGCCAAGGTAGGCCGCTTTACCAAGGTTCAGCAACTTGGGAAGATTCACATAAGGGGGCATGCTAGGATCGTTTGCGCCCTTCATTTTCGCAACCACCGAACCAAGCGATGGGAAGATATTATCGTTCACTTCAATAGTTGGTTGATAGCCAGTAAGCATCCATTGAGCGCCCATTCCATGGCCTGCATTGGTATGGCAAGCAGAACGAAGGATGGAAAGCTTATCCATGATTTTTGATTGAAGAGGCAGATGCTCACCAATCTGGATGCCGGGCACATTGGTTGCAATGGGCTTAAATTCGCCACGAATCTCGGAAGGCGCATTGGGCTTTAGATCATACATATCGATATGGCTTGGGCCACCTGCCTGCCAGATTAGAATCACTGATCTTTTCTTGGCGGGCTTGGATGCTGCTCTCGCCTTTAGCAATTGAGGCAGAGTCAAACCACCGAGGGCAAGACTTCCAACTTTAAGAAATGATCTGCGATTAACTCCATCGCAAGTGGCTGAACCTTTTCCAACGAATTCTAGCATGGCATCTTCCTTTAATAAAAATACTAGTGGTTGAACATGAACTCTTTCGAGTTCAAAATCACCCAGAGCAAATCTTCGAGGGCTTGTTGTTTGTTATCCGACTTATTCACATGATCCAATGAACGCGCTTTTTCTTTTGCAGTGGGCAGCCTTGAGAAAGAAACTTGGTAAAGATTATCGATCACCTCGGGTGCGGGGAGATTTTGTTTGATCAATTTCGCCAGCCTTCCCTGAGTCGCATTAATCTTGCCTTCCATCTCGTCGGAGTTAGCCAACAAAAGCACTTGTGCCAAAGTTGCGCCAGTAGAGCGTTCGCATTCGCACCCGGTAACCCGCTTGGGCCTATCGAAAGTATCGAGGAAATACGAACCAAAGTTTTCATGGGGAAGATCGATGGCCCTGCCGTTGGCGCTGATGCCACTGAACCCAGATTTGTTGCCAGTGACCTGATTAACCGCATCCAAGAAAACCTCTGCGGGCATCCTGCGTGCATAATAACGGGCAAAGTTCTGGTAATCGTTCTTGTTATGCTCGGTTGGTTCAGAACCTAATTGATAAACGCTACTTGTGGTTATCAGCCGGATGATATGCTTGACATCAAACTTGTGGCTAACGAATTCCTTAGCAAGATAATCGAGAAGTTCAGGATTGCTGGGCGGGTTAGTTTCGCGCTGATCATCTACCTCTTGAAACAACCCACGGCCCAGAAAATGGCCCCACATCCGATTCACAAGAGCTTTGGAAAAGAAGGGATTTTCAGGCTTCGCCATCCAATCAACCAATGCATGGCGGGGATCTTCTTCTGCAGAGAACTTCATCTCTGGGCCATCTAAAAACTTGGGTTCAGGAGATTTGCCCGTGAGTGGGTTTTTCTCGCTCGAAGTCACACTTGCAGAAGAAAAGTATGGGGGTGGTTCGCCGAAACTCTTTTTACCTAACCGAGTGAAGAACCCAGTCAAGCCATAATAATCGCCTTGGCCCCAGCGCTCGTACGGATGATGATGGCACCTTGCACATTGCAACCTTACACCCAGAAAAACCTGCGATGTATCTGCAGAAACTTGATGCAGTTGATCATCCCGACTTTGCCAGTACCAATTGATTGCGGGTGCATCTTGCCATTCGCCCGAGGCAGCAACAACACCTCTTACGAATTCATCGTAAGGACGGTTGCGAGCAATCATGTCACGGATCCAATTATGAAAAGCATAAGAGGCCCGATCAGAACCCGCATGGCTCGAGTTCCTTAAAATACTGCCCCACTTCATTGCGAAATAGGCAGGGTAATCAGAGGAATCTAATAGAGTGTCAACAAGCTTCGCTCTTTTGTTTGTATCAGTATCTTTGGTAAATGCGGTTATCTCTTCCAGCGTGGGCAATCTACCACAAAGATCAACACTTAGCCTGCGGATGAAGGTTGCATCATCGCAAACAGGGGTGGGCTGAAGACCAAGCTTTTTCCACTTAGCAATTGCAAGCAGATCAATCTGCGAGGTCGGCTTAAAGCCTGGGATTTCTTTTAATGCTTCGCCATGGGGCACTAAAACACGGGTGACAGCTACATGACCCATGTGCCTGCCCATGATTGCAGCCTCGCCACTCAGTTTGCCCGCTTTAATAAAACCCGTTGCATCCGCAACAGCAATCACATCGAGGTTGCTTGCAAATTCGCTCTGCCTGGTAACATCGCGGAAAGATCCATCCGTGTACTCTGCTATTACTGCAACTTGCTGTGTATCACCATGCTTGTAAATGCGATCATTGGGAATCATCTGGATGCGTTTTACGATCGGAACATTCTTAGCTACGGGAGGGGTGCCTGCTGCGATCCAGCGCTTTACAATTTGATAATCGTTGGAGTCTGGGACCAACCTTTTACCACCGCCATGAGGCATCTGACCCGAAGCTTTTTGGATGAACAAACTCATCTCGGGGTTGGCAGGAAAAACCCTTCTGCCACGGCCTTCGTTCACAATGCTTTCGAAATCAAAATCTGCATCGAAGCCAAACAGCGAAAGCTTGAATCCATTTTGCCCACTCGCCTTACCATGGCAACCGCCTGCATTACATCCAAGCTTGCTTAAAAGTGGAACTATTTCTGTGCGAAAATCAATCGGCCTGCCATTGCTTACCCCGGATACTTCAACAGGCACATCAAGAATTTTACCTTGATGCGTTACATGAATTGTAGCTTGGCCATCGCCTACCGGTTCGACAAATCCTTTTTCATCAACCCGAGCAACTTTGGGATTGGTACTTTTATAATTGGCAACTCTGGTAACATCGGATTGACCTGCGTTGGCAATGATCTGCCAGCCCGCAAACGCATCTTTTAACTCAATCGTTTTTACAGGTGAAAGAATCGTGATCGAATCTTGGGCAGCGGCATGGCCTGCAAAGCTAAAGAAACTCATCACAAACAGCGTTGCAATTGAGGTAAATTCTTTAGCTTTTAATCTGGTTATTCTCAAAGCTGCACCTTAATTCAGGAGAGAAGTCAAATTGACCGTAAGGCAGGTTAAAACTATACTTCAAATCTAACTATATTCTACACCATTTATCGACCTAACGCCAACATAAATTGAGGGTTAGGTAGGTTTTAATTGCTGCTGACGCCCTATTAACAATAGAAACACTATGAATCCCATTAAAAAAGCTTGGCATTGGCTCGTAACAGACTGGCAATGGCCCCATGCGGCGTTGTTTTCGGGCATTCTCACCACCCTTCTACTCCTCGGCTTACTCCCTAAAATCGGGGTTCTTTTATTCCTGATCTGCATTCAATTGCCGATCTATCTGATTCACCAGTTTGAAGAACATTATGAAAACCGTTTCCGCAATCTATTCAATCAACTCATCGGCCAAGGTTTTGAAGCCTTAACTCAAGATGCAGCGTTCATCATCAATTCTGTATTCGTCTGGGGCACCGACCTCGTTGCCATTTATCTTGCAATATTTATAAATCCCTTTTTCGGATTTATTGCTGCCTACCTTTCCATCACTAATGCTTTGGTTCACCTTTTACAAGCCATCATCATGCGCTGCTACAACCCAGGCCTAGCAACCGGGTTACTTTTCTTCCTTCCCCTGGGTGGATGGTGCGTTTACGAATTGGCAAACCGCCCAGACTGCACATGGGAATACCACGCACTGGGCCTCGCCATTGGCATCCTGATCCATGCAGGCATCCTAATTCATGTGCGCTTAAGACTTAGGAAATTAAAGGCAGGGTGATGGTGAAGGTGGAGCCTTTTTCTGGAATTGAAGTAACAGAAATGGTGCCACCCATTGATTCCACAATCGCTTTGCAAATACTAAGGCCCAAGCCATTACCGCCCAAAGCTTCAGCGTTTTTCGTATGCGATCTATCCGCTTGAAAAAATCTGTCGAAAACTTTGCCCTGGTCTTCTTTGGATATTCCCACCCCAGTATCAGAAACATTTAAAACAATCTTGCTGGCTTCTTTATTAAGCTCAACAACGATGGTTCCGCCTTCGGGAGTAAACTTGAGCGCGTTATCGATAAGATTGTTGACCACCTGTTGAATCTGCCTAGCTTCGCCAAGTACAAGAGCAGGGCTTGTAGAATCAAGTTTGAAATGGATATGCTGTTGTAAAGCAACGTCTTTAAACATGTCGTAGGATTTTTCGATGATACGATCCATCTGGATAACATGGTGTGGGATATTTGCCCCCGCCTCGGTTTCAGCAAGCAATAAAAGTTGGTTAATGAGCAATCTGAAGTGTTCGCATTTATCGGAAATTTCACCAAGGGTTTCTCGGTATTCTTCTGGTGTTCGCTCTCGGGCAAGTGCCAATTCTGAAGCGGCGCCAATTGCGGTAAGCGGTGAGCGGAGTTCATGGGCTGCATTGGCAACGAACTCTCTCTTTTTTTGGATAAAATCTGCGATGCGATCAAGAAAACTGTTGATGGTCAACGTGAGTCTGTCGAGTTCATCGCCCGTGCCTTTGATAATAAATCTTTCCGTCAGATTCTGAGGCCTAAGCCTTGAAGTAGTATTAATGATATCTGCAATAGGCTTTGTAGCTTGAACAGCAAGAATGTAGCCACCGATTGGGGCGATAAGCACCACAAACCCCATTGAAGCAACCATGAGCCAGCTTAGGCTTTCGACATCTTCTTCAACGAGATCCATGCGGGATCCCACCCTGAATCCAGAGAAGTCTTTTGCGACATTCCCTTGAAGGCTTTTGTCGAGAAAGCGAAACCCTTCAGAAGTCAGAAGTGTGTTAGAAATTCTGACGGGATTTTTAGGCAGCGGGATGCCCTCAAGATCCAAACTACTGAAGACGGGCTTTTTGTTTTTGTCATACAACTGAACGAAGAGTCCACGATGCTTGTGGCTGGCGGTATGCCTTTCAATTTCTGCACGGATAGCATTAAGATCCGGATGCATTGCATTTGCAGCAAGTTCAATTTCGATTGCATCTTCCCGCAGTAACTGGTCGGTCTCTCGGAGGAGTGTGACCCTGAAAGAGGTACGTAATGCAATGAGGGTAAGAACTACGGAAATTAAAACAACAGAGATATTCCAAAGCATCAGGCGAAAGCGAAGGGTTTTAAACAAAGAATTAATTTGAAATAAGAACATAGCCACGGCCTCGTACAGTCTCGATCGGCGCAACACCAGTACACTTCCTTAGTTTATTACGCAAACGGTTGATATGCACTTCAATAACATTGGTTGTTCCTTCCCAATCTGATTCCCAAAGATGTTCGCAAAGCATGCGTTTAGGCAGAACTTGGCCTGAATTCCTTATTAGAAGCTCAAGGATTGAGAATTCCGTAGGGGAAAGAATGATTTCGGTTTTTCCTGCAAGAACCCTTCGGGTGGTAAGATCCAGCACCAACCCACCTGCTTCTAATGTTGGGGAAGGCTTTAAAATGGCCCTTCTGCAAACAGCATCGATGCGAGCAAGCAATTCTGGGAATGCAAAGGGTTTGACCACATAATCATCCGCGCCGGCTTTCAGGCCTGCGACTTTTTCTTCAACCGAGCCCAACGCAGTAAGAAGGATAACCGGTGTTTTATCACCCGAAAGGCGGATGGATTTAAGAACCTCCAGCCCATTTAGTTTGGGTAGCATCAAATCAAGAATAATAGCATCGAACTGATGGGTTTTAGCTTTATCAAAGCCCGTTTGCCCGTCTTTTTCCCAAATACATTCATCCAAGTTTTCAGCAAAAGCCTGCTTAACCGTTTTGCCAATGGCGAGATCGTCTTCCACTAATAATATTTTCATAATCGGCCAGCTACGTAGTCAAAAAGGTTAGAAATCAATCTCCCGCCATAGTTAGTTTAAGGGCTTTTGCCTTCAAAGGATTCAACCTTACGGATTTGTAATCGTAGAAAGGTTGTAAAATTCGATTTTTGTTGGAAGATTAGATTAATGAAATAAATTAAAAAAGCTCAGCAGAATTAATGAGGTCATTAAATTTATAACCATGAAACCAACTTTAAAACAAACGCTATTTAGTGATGCATGGGCCGGATTCTTTGTCTTTTTAATAGCATTGCCTCTATGCTTAGGGATTGCATCGGCAAGCGGATTTCCCCCCATTGCTGGGATATTCAGCGCAGTTATCGGGGGCATCATCCCCCTCTTTTTCAGCAATTCTGAATTAACCATCAAAGGCCCTGCAGCTGGACTTATTGCAATTGTTGCTGGCGCAGTGCAGGAATTCACCGAAATCTATGGCCATAACAGTGATGATCCGATGCTAGCCTACAAGTTAACATTGGGAATCGGAGTTGCTGCAGGCGTGTTACAAATATTTTTCGGATTGATCAAAGCAGGAAAGTTTGCAGATTTCTTCCCTAAAGCTGCTGTGCACGGAATGCTTGCAGCAATCGGTATCATTATTTTTTCCAAACAAATTCATGTGCTTTTTGGCGTCACACCACTTTCGAAAACCCCTTTCGATCTTTTAGGTGAAATCCCCGCAAGCTTGATGCAATGTAACCCTGAAGTATTTTGCATAGGCGCAGTAAGCCTGGCATTGCTATTTGGATTACCCATGCTGCCAGAAAAAGCTAAAAAGGTTTTACCCGCCCCGATGATCGTACTGATCTTAGGGATCACCCTAGGATATGTTTTCGACCTTGAACATGAACACATGTACCTCTTTTTAGACAGCCATGAATACATGCTTGGGCCAAAATTTCTTGTAACCATCCCTGATAACATTCTTGAAGGGCTTACATTCCCCGATTTCACGGCAGTGTTTACCCTTACAGGGGCAAAATGGATTTTTTTATTCTCTATGATTGGAACCTTGGAATCCTTAATCAGCGCCAAGGCTGTTGACATGCTCGACCCCGAAAAACGAAAAACGAATCTGGATGGGGATATGCTGGGAGTTGGCATAGCTAACACTGCTACCGCCTTGATTGGCGGCTTACCTATGATTTCTGAAATACTTCGCAGCAAGGCGAACATCGATAACGGTGCCAAAAGCAGATTCGCAAATTTCTTTCATGGTATGTTTCTTCTGCTGTTTGTTGCGCTTGTACCATGGTTGATTCATAGCATTCCCTTAGCATCGCTTGCAGCACTTCTGGTTTACACGGGGTATCGGTTGGCATCTCCTGGCGAATTTATAAAAACCTACAAAATTGGACCTGCACAGATTGTTGTTTTCACTGCTACCACCATTGCGGTTTTGGCAACCGACCTCTTAATTGGTATTGCAATCGGAATGCTGGTCAAGGTTTTTATTCATCTTTGGAATGGTGCAAAGCTCAAGCACTTATTCCAGCCAGATCTAACCGTTGATGTGGTGGATGAAGATCATGTTGTTTTAAAGGTGCAAGGCGCAATGATTTTTACCAATTGGCTATCCTTCAAAGGCGTTTTGCAAAAAGTGATTAACTATAAGGTAATCAAAATTGATCTGGGCCATTCCAACCTTATTGATCACACAGTTATGGAAAGCCTTGAAGAATTAATTCATGAATTGCATGGAGAAAATGGTAGTATTGAAATCATTGGGTTGGATGAGCTCAAGCCTGTTTCCAAGCACCCACATGCTGCAAGAAAAAGCATTGTAATTACAAGCCCAATTTACAAGCCAAAATTCAAATAATACCGGATTGATTTACTGGCTTGATCGAATTCTTGATTTGACTTAAGATCTAAACTTATGACCTTCAATTCAAATACAAATTCAAAACATACCCCCGAAACCCCACAGGACCACCATAAAAATAAACTAGCGCACTTGGCTGAAATTTTAAGCCATGCTGCACATTTGTTGCCCGCACAGGGGCCTATAACCACTTTCGTACATCATAATCCGCTGCATCTTTTTGAATCAAAGCCATTTCATGAGTCGCTATTAGAAGCAGATAGAATCTTCGGTTCGCAGATGTATCTTTCTGAAGAGAGATATCATGAAGAGTTGGAAAAGGGGAGAATCTTATTTTCCGACATTGAGGAAATACTTAAATCGGAACTTGGATCAAAAGCGAACGAAATAATAATTGGAAAAAGTACCCGATTTGAAATTCAATCAAGCATGCTGCGAAACCTCCCCTTTGCTGCAACAGAAAAAGAAGCGCAATGGTTTATCGCCAACTCGAAGAGACTGTACAAAATCATCCATCCAGAAAGTTCTGCCGATAAAAAGAATCTGAACCAGGTTCTGGAATATTGCTTGAATAATACTAAAAATGCAGCATTAAAAGCTGAGCACCATGCCCCTGCAAGGTTTCGAGAATTAATTTTAGATGTAACGGGTGAGGATCCAGACTTGCTGGTAAATGAACTTCTTATACGGTTCAGCAGTGCTTTTTTGGATCAGGGTTTTGCAATCTGGGGCTTGCCGAATCGGGATATGGGCTTTATTGCTGCATTTAAAAGTTTCTGCCAATCCAATTCTTTCCTTCTAGGAAGTTGGGCCAGAACACTGCCCGATTATTTTAAAAACCTGCACCAAGAAGAAACCTCCCCTCTTGAACTGATTCTTGAATCTCTCGAAATCTTGGGCGTGCCTCAGGAAAATTGGGAACCGTTTCTGATTCAAAGCCTACTTGCAATCCGGGGCTGGGCAGGAATGATTTGGCAGATCGAAGTCAGGCCGGATAAAGTCCCTCTACCCGTTTCACCCGGCACACTTGCCCAGTTTCTTGCAATCCGATTATTGCTAGATCGCCTGGCAATGAAGAAAATTATCAAAGAATTCTCCTTTCTGAAAACAAGTTCAAAAGATCTTAAACATGAACTTGCAAACCTAAAGGGGCACTCTGAAACAAAGCAGGACCATACGGCTTTGGCACTCGAAGTCTTCTGCGTCGCACTGGATCTAGGTTGGGAAAAACAGATTCCAGACTTCACTCCAGAAGATTGGACCAAAGTAGTATCCGAGGTCGAAACCTTCTCCCAATTAGATCAACGAAAAATCTTCCACCTTGCATATGAAAAGCATTTGTACCGACAGGTTTTAGACAGCATCACCACCTTGGAACGAAAAAAACAAACCAAACCCTTTTTGTTTCAGGCGGTGTTTTGCATTGATGAAAGAGAAGAGTCTTTCCGCAGGCATCTTGAAGAAGTTGACCCTTCGTTTGAAACCTACGGCGCAGCAGGTTTTTTTAATGTCCCCATGTATTTCAAGGCAACCCTTGATTCGTTCTATACCCCTCTTTGCCCCATTATTATCACACCATCAAACTGGGTTGAAGAATTGCCTGAGGAAGAATTTTTAAAAGCATACAAAACCCGTGCAAGTGGCATGAAGACCATTCAAATGGCAAGTCATCAGTTGCATTTGGGATCACGAGGTGGTGCTCTGGGTGCATTGCTTTCCGCAACCTTTGGAACTCTAGCTGCAATCCCCTTGGCAATGACGGTTTTATTTCCACGCCTTACCGCTAAGATACGAAGGTATCTCACGCCTTTCCTTCGTAAGAAAGTTGAAACCAAGCTCAAGCTTGAACGCTTTAGTGAAAAAGCAGGACCAACCGGAAACCAAGTGGGGTTTTCACTGCAAGAAATGGCAACCATGGGCGAACGATTCCTACGCGACATAGGGCTGACCAGAAGTTTCTGCAGGCTTGTTTTTATTTTCGGGCATGGCTCAACCAGCATTAATAATCCACACCAGTCTGCGTACGATTGCGGGGCTTGTGGTGGTTCGCCAGGTGGTGCAAATGCTAGGGCACTTGCGCAAATCCTCAACGATAAAAGAGTGCGATCCATTCTGCAAAATAATGGTATGGATATCCCCGATGATACTTATTTCGTGGGTGGGCTAAGCAACACCAGTATAAATCATGTTAGTTTTTTCGACAAAGATCTGATGCCTAGCATTCACCACCACGATTTTGAAAAAGCAAAGATTTCTCTGCGCGACGCCTGCATGAGAAATGCCCACGAACGATGCAGGAGGTTTCAATCTGCACCGCTTGACATTTCGTTGGAAGAAGCCCAACGCCATGTCGAGGGCCGTGCTGAAGATCTGGCACAACCCAGGCCCGAACTTGGCCATGCGACTAATGCCATTTGTATTGTGGGTAGACGAGAACGTACCCGGGGAATTTACTTGGATCGAAGGGCTTTTCTGGTTTCATACGATCCCACGCAAGATAACCCAAACCACGATATTCTCAATCGTATTCTTAATGCCGCTATGCCAGTTTGTTCGGGCATCAATCTCGAATTCTTTTTTTCGCAGGTCGACCCAACTGGTTGGGGTTGTGGCACCAAGTTGCCCCATAACCCTACTTCTTATCTAGGTGTGATGGATGGCGCAGTAAGCGATTTACGAACAGGGCTTCCTTGGCAGGTGGTCGAAATTCATGAAGCAGTAAGGCTTCTTTTCATTATTGAATCCACGCCAGAGATCATGCTAAAAATATTAGAGCGATGCCCGTCCCTTGCAAATCTCTGCTACAACCACTGGATCATTCTGGTGTTGCTTGACCCCGAATCATCTCAGGCGAGTATTCTTACAGGGAAAGAATTCGTTCCCTACGAATTCTCGGGAACGCCTGCCCCTAAAGTTAAATCTTCCATCGATTGGTATCGGGGTAAGAGAAACCATCTGGGCTACCCGCATATTTCAAATGGGATTAATGCCGGGGTGAATGTATGAATGGCTTAGAATCAGCTTTGGACTTTTTCGCTGCCATGTCGATTTTCTCGCCTTTGGCACTTGCGTTATTCATGCTTCTTGCATTTGTATTTCAAATCAAGTTGCCCGAAAAAATCATCGCACTTGTGGTTGAACTCAGCGTATTTTTTGCACTTGCAGGAATCCTTGGAATTGTTTTCCTGTTTCTCTCAAATGGCGTAAAGAAATGGGGATACGAACCATTCCCCACTTTTCATCTCGAATCTTTCCACTTTGATTTTCAGTTTTACTTCGATTGGCTTTCGTTATCTTTTGCAACACTTGCGTTGCTACTTTGTTTTGTAATCGCTTTTTTCTCGCAACGTTACATGCACCGCGAACCGGGGTATCAACGCTTCTTCGTACTGTATTCCATCTTTGTATCTGGCATTGTTATTGCTTCGCTTTCTGGCACGATCGAGTCACTTTTTGTAGGTTGGGAAATGGTCGGGCTATCTTCCGCCCTTCTAGTGGCATTCTTTCACGAAAGAGTCATGCCTACCCGGAACGGTCTGCATCTCTGGATTGTCTACCGTATATCTGATGCTGCGTTATTCCTTGCAAGTTATCTGCTTCATCATGCATTGGGGCAGGGATTCTTCCAGGCTATTTTAGAACAAGGTTCGGAAGGGCTTGCACATGAAGTTTCATCCCCGGTATTGGTAGGGGCAGGGGTTTTAATTTTTCTCGCATCAGCATCTAAATCTGCATTATTTCCGTTTTCAGGCTGGCTCCCCCGAGCCATGGAAGGCCCTACTCCCACTAGTGCGATTTTTTATGGGGCGTTATCGATCCATCTGGGCGCTTTCCTTCTACTGAGATTAAACCCCATCGTGCAACTTTCTCCCATTTTAGCATGGACTGTTGTCTTTTTTGGCATCTTGACCGCTTTGGTTTCAGGCATCATTGCCAACGCCCAGGCCGATATTAAAAGCATTCTGGCATACGCAACACTCACTCAGGTGGGAATCATTATTGCTGAAATTGGATTCGGATTTGAACTGCTACCACTCATCCACATTATTGGGCATGCAAGTTTACGAACCTACCAGTTCTTAAGGGCGCCATCTTCGTTTGCTTATTATAAAAGCTTGGAAGAATCATTGGGAAGAACGGATCTAAACAAATACGCCCCCAAAGGCAGGATGGAGGAAACAGGGCCGCTTTCGCTTGCGATCTATAGTTTCGCGCTGAATCGGGGCGGGATGGATTCCATGCTTGAAAAGTTCATCACCAAACCATTTGTCCAAATGTTCAAACTAGCAGATATTTTTGAAAAGAAATGGGGTTCAATACTTGCAGGCACCGAACCATCAAAGCTTAAAACTCCGGAGGAAAGAGCATGAATTATTTCTTCTTCCTGGAAGCAAGCATACTCATTTGTGTTTTGGGTGCATTATTCTCATCCTTAGCCAAGTCACAGGAAAAAATACGATTCATAACTATCTATTCCTCTTTTTTTTCCGCACTTTGCGCCTTCACTTCCTACCTAGGGTTTTATTTTGGGTGCCAAGGTTTTATCACCCTTTCGGAATTTAACGCACCCCAACCCGCACTCGCATCCCTGCTTTATTTTGTAGTGCTCTTATGCACACCACGCACTAAATTCATAGGAGCAGATAAACCCTTCCCTTCCAATCTACTTCTTCTTTCACAGGCTCTTTCTCTTTTAATCTGCTCATCATCAAGCAACGCAACTTTATTTCTGCTATTGGCTTTGGAACCTCTTATTCCTTTGATTGACCTCATACGACGAGGCGAACGCATCCGGATTTTCCTCATCCATTGGATCCCAGCATGGTTGATTGCAATAATACTTGGATTTGCAAACAACCTGCCTAATGAAATAACAGGTTGCCTCATCACCATTCTGGTTATCATTCGCATGGGGATATTCCCAGGTCACTCTTGGATTATTTATTTAACCGAAAAATGTAGCTTCTCAATTGCACTCTTGTTCATCATCCCAATGGCCCCCGTGCTTATTCTTCTTAAAAACAATCAACTCCTTCATGACACCCATGCAAGCCTTTACCTTTCTTGGTTTGCAATCGTAAGCATCTTTTATTTCGCAGGTTTAACTCTCGTTCAGCGATCACTTCGCAACTTCTTCACTTACCTATGCCTAGCACTTTGCGCAATGGTCATACTTGGAGTTTGTTCTCACGAAACCCTGCAGCTTACCGCAGCCTTTTCTCTTCGCAATTCACTATGGGTTGCACTCATTGGGATGGCCATCATCGTTAGGGCACTCGAAGCCAGGCATGGCAGATTATCCCTCTTTCAAAACCATGGGTTTTATGAATCCACTCCCATGTTGGGAATCGCATTCTTGGTATGCGGTCTTGGGTGTGTTGGATTTCCTGGCACTTCCGCCTTCATCAGTTTTGAAATGTTAGCAGATGAAATCATCCCATCATCGCCTTTTTTCGGTATTGTCATTGTCTTTTCTGAAGCACTCATATCCATAAGCCTACTCATGGTTTACTTTAAGTTGTTTTGTGGCAAGAAAGTGGAATGGTCAGATATTTTCAAAGTTCGATTAAGGGAAATGATCGCACTTTGGATTATCATTTTTCTGATTTTCGGCTTCAGATTCCTGCCTCTTACAGATATCGCAACCACTCATCATAACCTTGAAAAATCAGGGCCACAGCAGCCCCACTAGAATCACCCTTTGCTTTTATTAGACATCTTCACTTATAATATTCGTAGTTGTTAATTAAATGCTTATTCGAGGTTTTCCATGAAGCGACTTTTGGGTTTTCTTTATCATTGCATTTTTATGTTCATTCATATGTTTGTCAGTTACCCCACTTATGCTTTTGAAAACCAAGCTCAAACATTGGAAGCTGCAAACCTTCGCATCGCAATCGATGAAGCCAACAAAATTAAAGACCCAAAGCAAAGGCTCGATTTACTTAAAGCAGCATCTGACAAAACCCTCGCATCTTGCAAAGAAAACTTCATGGTGAGGGATATTCTTTCGAAAGCTGCGCAAGCATCCTCCAAATTGCAAGATGTTACAAAACAGGCTGACACCCTTCGTGCAGCACTCCTTGAAACACTCGTGATTCTTACTTTCAAACCCAAAGTTGAAGCCCCCGTGCCCGCTGGATTTCCTGCACCCTCTCCCGTTGGTGTTGTTGAAATAAAAAAGCTACCCGTTTACAGAATGGCAAAAGTCGCTAACTCCGGTCTGGGTGGAAACAACTTCTTCACCCTCTTTAATCACATCAAGAAAAACAAAATTGAGATGACTGCGCCTGTTGAAATGACGATGGCTGAGAAAAATGGAAAGTATACCGAGTCATCGATGGCTTTTCTTTATCAGGAAACAACTTTGGGAAAAGTTGGGCCACAGGGTAATATCGCTGTCCTTGATACCAAAGAATGCATGGTTGCTAGTATCGGAATGCGTGGTTCACCAAGTTCTGAAAACATTGAATCTGCGAAACGATGGCTAATCGAAAAAATAAAGAACGCCCCAGAAGCTTATGAAATAGCTGGGGAATTAAAAGTAATGGGGTACAACAGCCCTTTCATGCCCGAAAAACTTCGCTACTACGAAGTTCAATTACCACTAAAACTTCCCACGAAGTAAGTGCACCAAAACCCCTACAGATTCTTACTGCTGTGGGGGGTTCGCCTCTTTGATCATCGCTCCACTTTGCTCACTCAGAATCAAGATCGAAAACTTTTCGATCGGTGATTTCTCGGGTGTACTAACAGTTGCGTAATCAAATCTGCCACGCACATCGGTGTAACCATCCTTATGAAATTTCACCCCTTGTGTAGTCTTGGAATAAACTTTCACATAAACTTTCGCAAGTGGTTTGGAAGTAACGCTGTCCACCACTTTTACTTGGCCATAGGTTTCGATTACTTGAACAGACATAGCGTTTGCGTAATAAGGAAGTGCGATAGTTTTCGCACCTGCAGAAATTTCAACAAGAACATTCTTGCTAGCAAATTCTTTAGGCAGATCAAACGAAGCTTTGGCCTGACCTTTGATCAAATCCAAAGTTTGGGAAGCATTGGGTTTGATGAATGCAAACTGATTCCCTGATTGTGCAACAAAAGGATTTCTGCTGAACAAAAGCTCTACATCCATGAGGTAGTAGTTCACTTTTACTGAAGCGAGATTCTGATAGTTAACATTAATTTTCTTAGCATCAATGTTGAAATCGAAGCTGGATTCACTCGCAGCTAATTGGGCCTGTTTTTGTTCTTTGCTTTCAGGATCAACAACCTTGGCATCTTTGCCTTCTGCTTCATCAAGCTGGTTGATAATAGTGGCGAAGGTGTTTTTCCAACGGTCCACAGGATGGTTGGCGTACTTAAGTGCTACAGTTCTTGCTCTTGGGTATTCTTGGGTGTAAAAATCGAGGTAGGCCCTGCAGTAATCATATTGCATTACGGTTGCAATTTTCGCAGGATCAACCTGACTAAAATAAGCCAAAGCCTCTTCAACTCTGTCTTGCAGCAATAGGTAATAAGTTGCAGCCAACAAATCTGTATCGTTGAGTTTCGTGCGATATGAAAGTGTTTTAAGAAAGCGCTGGTATTGCTCCAACAACCGATCATTCACAATTTGTCTGGCTTGGCCTAGGGAATGAGCACGAGCATTTACCAACGGTTTGTATTCAAGATGTTCATACTGCCCTGACGCGATTGGGTTGTAGGAAAGTATCTTGCAATCGATGGGGCCAGCGCATTCTGCGATGATTTTATCGGAATTTAAAAGATACTGCCTAATCGCATTCACATCGTCATGCAATACACCATAGGCCCAAAGTTCATGATTGAACAAATGCCTATCTTGCAAAAGCTTGATGATGTTTGCAAAAAAGGTTTTATCTTTCATTCTGAAAGCGATCTTCAAAAGATTAAGCGAGCGGACATTTTCACGTTCAAGAAAATCAAGCACTTCTTGATTCGTGCCCTGCTGGGAAACATAATCCCAAGAAGAGATATCAAGTTTGCTAGGTTTAGCAAAAACATTAAATTCAAAGGGCTTTGAAGATGCGACATACTTTTCATTCTTGGCAACATGAACAGGGAAATGCTTGAACTTCCCGGGCATCGGGAAATAAAAGAAGTAATCAATCGTCTGGGTGCGATACGGTTCCAAATTCACTAGTATCGAATTGGTGAACTGACCATTGTTTAATGCAATCGATCCAACGGGCAACTGCAGTAACACGGTGAGTTTTTGCCTAGATGAAGTGGGATTCGTTACCACCACTTGGCATCCATAAACAGTATGAACCACAAATTCGCCCGAGATGAACTTGTCAAGTTTTTCGCCATTCTCTTCGCGGAAACGATCTCCTTGCTTGTAAAAGTTTTGGCTTACAAGAATGTTGATTTGATCTTTAAGAGGTTCTGCAGGTCGAACCTCTTCGTGGAATACGATAGTCGGGCCTGCTGGTTTGAATTCCATGCTACCCGCTGCAAATTTGACTTCGGCTTTCTTTGATTCAAAAGGAAGATCAAGTACGGAAAGCGCAAACATCATTTCTGTGAAATTGCGGGATGCCTCGGGGAAGTGTTTACTCAGGAATGGTTTCGCTGCATCAACGGAAGCGTAATCCTTCCAGAAAGAAGTAACACCCACTAGGCTAGAAACTTGAGATTGAATAGGAAGGTGATAGTAATTATTTTCAGCCCACTCCATAGTGGGATCGATTTTCAGATAAAGCTGCTTTAAATTCGAAGCAAGGGCACGATTACGATAAAGGGAACTTTCGTCCTTAGCTTTTGCAAGCTTATCCATCATCATATCTTTGTCTGCGCCTTCGCCATCCCTCTCCCTTAAAAATTCGTTTTCCTTGGTTGCGGCGCTTCTTCCATCCTTGCCTCGCAGGTTTTGCAGCGATTGTTTCTTGGCTGCTGCATCCATGGGAGCAGCGGCTGCGGAAGGTGTTGCTTTCGTGCCGTTGGAACCACCAATGCCACCTAGCATACCACCGCCTCCAGTAAAACCAGGGGCAGGGGCGCCGGCACCTTTAAAGTCGCCGCCTTTGGCTTCTCCCTGCTCTGCTCGTTTTAGCTCTCGCCTTGCATCTTGCTTTTCTTTCTGTGCGAGTACTCCAAATTGATCACGGCCCGACATATCATCCACCTTAATGGAAGTGTCAAAAAGCATTACCAATTGCTCGAGGTTTGGCGGAATTAGTTTCAGCATATCATCAAGATGGCGCTGTGTTTTTGTACCCTGCTCCTTGATTCTTTGAGCCAACAAAACTCTTTCGACCACATTAAGTCGATCGTAATGCCAAGGTTCAAGGAATGAATCCAAGGGAGCTTGCAAAAGCCAATGATCCATAAATGTCTTATCTTTTTTGTTAATAAGATAAGGTTGAACCACCTCTTTAAAGAATGGTGCATCTTTCTTGTAAATGAAGAAATTCAATTCATGGCTAGAATGTTTGGAATAAAGCTTTCTCTTTTCTTCTATCTTTAGCTTAGGCCAAGTTGTCACAAAAGAGAATTCTTTAAGGGTTTCGTTTTTCGAAAGAGTTGCATATAAGCCATATACTTTGCCCAAGGAGTCATAGGCTTCAAACCTGCTACCTGAAAGGTCTTCAATTTTAAAGTTGGTGTTAGCATTAAGAACCGAAACCTGCTTTTGCTGGGTGAAATGTTTTACAGGGTCGAGTCCCTTGTTAAAGCTAAGGTCAAGAAAGCTTGCAGCCTGCTCGGGTAAAGCAACATGGCGTGAAGTCGTGCTTACAGGGTCGATTGCAACCACATGAATCATGGCATGTTTACCAAGTTCTTTCCTTGGGATTTTGATCACGCCATCTTTGTCTGGAATAAGATTCAAAAGAACTGCAGAAGAATCAGCCAAGAAATCTAAGTTCGCAAAACCACCTGTTGAACCGCCTGGTTTACCATCCATTAAAGGGGCGGCGTTCGGGGGTGGCATTGCTTTTCCTGCTTCACCAATACTTTTGCGCTGAAATTCTTCACCGCCAACCGCAGCCTGCTCGCCCGTCTGGGTAGAGCGAATAACCCAAGGGTTCAAAAGAAGCATTGGCCTTTCTAGCATGTTGCCTGGGTATTTTTTCTGCCCCTTGCGGTCAAGCACATAGCGGTATTCATCTCCAATATTGCGGCCTGAAAGATAGACCGACTCGGAGTATCCTGGAATGATGCCATCAAGCTCTGCATCGCGGATTTTTCCGAAATCGTTATAAGCTGAAAACTCAGGAGTATAGCGGGTTGCATAAATGTGAACCCTTGCAACTGCAGAGGAATCCTTTAAGTGGATTACTAATTCTTTTTCATCGGTGGTAACACTTTTGATTTGAACAGTTTTAAGCAAGGGAAGACGCATGTATCTGATGTTGCCTAGTACAAAGCCTGCTTCAACAACTCCCGCAACGATTCTGATTCGAATTTTTTCGCCTGTTCTTTTTACATACAAATCGTAATCGCCAGCTTCTGCACCCTTGATTTCCAACATTCCGTCCCTGATGGAAAGCGCAGCAAACGCATCGGTTCGGATAACGCCACCCACCATTGCAAACAGTGCATAATCGCTACGCAAAACCGTAACACCAGTTCCCATATGAGGAAGGGTAATCGTTTCGCCTAGGCGCGCATGGATGAGCTGCTTGTAAGTATGTTTATCCGAATTAAGCGCCCAGTTATGCGAAGTGCCTTCGGGGCCGGTTGCAGAAATGTATTGCATATCAACAAGGGGGCCCAGATTGATCCTACCTAGATTGTCTGTTTTCAGAGCCAATTGGATTGTATTTTTAAAATCGCGATGCTTGATGACCAAAGAAACCGATCGATCCATCTTGGGTTCGCCAGTGCGCCCCAAAAGTTCAATCACATAATCATTACCAAACTTTGCGAAGTGCAAATCCTCGATCTTTTCAGTTCGTTCAATCTGATTGATAGCCATCGAATGCGAAGCAGAAAGATCCACCGTTTTTGCCTGACTAAGATTCTTAACCTTTGCAGCAAGGGTGATGTTTAAGTTAGACAACCTTGCAGGCACACGAATTTCATGCACGGATTCCCGGTCTTCAAACAATTTAAATTCAGGTACTTCAACCGTGCTTGCAATCCCAGAAAGATCGGTCGAGGTGATCAGCAAACGAACTTCCTCAAGCATCTTAATAGAAACAGGAACCCCATTCAGCTTTAACGAAGGCCGAATCACCACCTGCGCAGCTTTCAATGAGAGCATGGATTCCCTATCAACATGGATCCCCGCCTGCAACTGATACGCTTCGGGAAGATGGTTAATGGTATCGAGGGAAGAAAATCCTTGGCTAGAAATCACGATGGGCCTTTGGCCTGGGGACGCCGTAAAGGGGATAATGATCGAGCCATCCTTATCAGCTTTGTATTCCTGACCACCGAGCCAAACGGTTGCATCCTTGACACCTTTTTTAGCTTCATCAATAATGTTAATAATTTGGCCATCAGGCCCAGCAGTGCTAAGTGCACGAAGCTTACCCTTGTGAACAAGCGCTCTGCTGCTTTTTCCCGAACCGATGAAATCTACTACATACACACCGTTTTTATTCATCTCGTTAAATTCAAAACGCTTAGCAATCCTGCGAAACGGGCCATCGTTGAAGGTGTAAGTCTTTTCCGAATTTGCAACCAAGCCATCCAAATTGATGTTGGTCTCTATTTCACTGAACTGGGTTTTGTAAAAATTGAAGGTGTTGATTTCAAAAACCTTCACCAAAAGAGAAGGTACATTCTTAATATTCAACTCCAACACCACAGGTTCTGCAGAAGCAAATTGCGTTTTGTTGGCATAGCCAAAATCAATATCGATGCGTTCGCGTAACTCTTTGAATTTTTCAGGAGGCAGTTGGTTGGCCCACGTTTCTACATCGCCCAAGCTGTTTTCAATTTTCGTTTCAGCAAACAAATGCCTTAGGTAAACATCATTGATATAAGGCTCAAATTCCTTGGGGGAGTTCACTTCCAAGAAAAAATGTTTCAGAAAGCTTCGTACCAAAGGCTCATCAAATCCCACTTGGGGAAGAAGTGTAACACTGGAAAAATCGAGGCCTAGTGTTGCGGGGAATTTTCGAGAGTCCTCTTTTTCAATCAACTTTAAAGCCATGTAAGGCTGTTGGCGCGGAAGATTTAAATAGGTCGTGAACCGTTCTTGGTTATAGATCCCCTGCGCGCGATCATGCGCAAGGCGATGATAAAGCACATGTGCCTTCAAAGAATTATGCACCGGTGCAAGTGTTGCAACAAACTGCCAAAGGCGATCAAAATACTTTTCTGCTTCCTTGGAATTTTTGCGCCAATCCGAATCTGCATTAGGCTGCAATCGCATGATCCAAGCATTCACAAACGCAGATTGATTCAAAAGTGCTGGGCGTATTTTCTGCAACTCTGATAGTTGATCCATCGTCAGCATCTGATGAATAGGGTAAGCGCCAAATGGAACTGGATTAGGGTTCTTGAAATCTTGTTCGATAAGGGCGGGCAGGTTGGCGACATCGGGTCTTCTAAGTCGTTGCAGATAATTGCGCAACTTTTGCGCATCCAGCTTTGAGGCATCCAGCCAGTCCAATGCGCCATCTTCAAAGTTTTCAAGGTTCTGCCAACGGGCCAGCGATTCTGCCAAGAGTGTTTCGCGCGATATTCGTTTTTGATCCAAAGAGGTGGGCAGATTTGGAATTGCGCCCACGGTTTCTTTTTGATGATTGAAATTCAATCCAAGATGATTGCGAAGGTAGTCCAGGCTTTTGCGGGCATCAGCATCATACGAAAGCAGTGCCTTGCGGGTTTGAATTTCATTCAGCCTAGGCGTTTGGCCAAAGCGTTCGAGCCAAGGCTTGATCAATGGTTCGATTTTTTCGAACTGGCTCGTATTTAAATAATGAAGCGCATGGTAGTAGTAATAATCCTCGGTACCCGGGATCAACTTTTTCAAGGCCTCGGTTCTATCTTTGGAGAAGCTGAAGTCTTCGATGAACCCGATTTCTCCTGCTTGGGAAAAAACTTGGATCAATACAAATGCAGCCAGGGAAATAGTACATCGCATAAAAAGCTCCGGTCATAGGGTAACGCTTATACCCATACAGACGATTCATCTTGCCAAAAAAACCATTTTAATGAAGATTTTTTCAAAAACAGATGGGAAAGAGCCAAAAAATGCAGATATTTTCTAACCGTAGACGACAAATCCAACTAATCCGTTACTTCGTAAGAACTATGTCGAAGATGTTGACACCCTTTTTGACTTCAAATTCTAATCCGGAGGTATCGGGGTCAGAATATTTGGTAGGAACGGGAACAAATTTGAGCTTATTAACTTGGGATTCCGCTGCTTTGCCATCGGGGCCTTTGTAGGCACTTGCCATACCTCTACTGATTACCTCGCCTCTCATTGCTTCGGTATCAACACCAATCTTTACCAAGCCAAGAGGAACGCTAGGCACTTTATATTTTCCCTCTTCACGAACCACCGAATCAGAAGTCGCAGATTGACTACGAACAATAATTAATGCCAATGGGATTGGATTCCCATTCAAAGTGATGGATCCTTCAAGCGTGGCGCCGGTATCCGGGATTTCATGCGCCACCTGACCACAACCAGTCGCCATTACAACACAAAATAAAAGCAACAAGCGCATCATAATCAAGGCCTACAAAAAGAAAGTTAAATCGAGAAAACGCTTACAAACCGTTGACTTCGCCCCCGGTCGGAGTCACCGCAGCGCTCCAAGAAGGAACCGAAATCGATGTGGTAATAGATCTTACCGCTCCATCCATCATCAAGCTTTGAACTACGCCAGAGCTTAAAGGATAGATATTGTGATGTCGCTGTTGGCTAGGAATAAGCAACCGGGAAGGAGGATGAAAATACTCGTTAGGATCAGTTGTGCCAAACCTGCAATTAGTTCTTCCATACTGACCATAAACATCATCCGCAGCGGAATTGGGATCATTGCAGGTGGTGCCAAAAAACGGTACCAAGGCGTCCGAGATATCCGTGGTACACCATACCTGTGCACCATCATTCGTACCTACTGTTCCTGAAAGAGCATAATTGGCCCAAGAAAGTTTCCCCGCACCCGTAACCATTGGTTTTTCAATAACTCCAAGAGTATTTGAGGTGCCATCTTTAATGCCCGTAATGTTTTGCTGCCCACCACCCACATTCGACCATGCAACTTGCCAGCCAAACCATTGCCCTTGGTAGTCCTTACCAAATACTCTTACATTGGGTGCATAACTGGTAAGCGATTGCTTGTATGGAATACCTGCGGGGTGCACTGTGTGTATCCAAGACCAATCAATTTCCTTATAAGGACTGTTATCTGTGGGCGATTGCAACACCTTCAAGGGAGTCGACCCAACCATCTTGGTGTTATCATCTGTTCGCGCAGCCATGATATTAAAACGAGGTATGGATTTATGAAGTGCTTGCTGTTCAAGGTAAGGCAGAAGAGCATAAAAGAAAGTGGTTTTATCGCCCCCGGCAGTGGCCACGTTATAAGGGAGATAAGGCCCGGTATAAACCACAGCCCCCCCCGGGCCATTTAGCGATGGAAATGAAGCCCATTGATTTACTGAAACCGGCGGAAAAACCTTCATCGCATCGTGGGCACTATGCATCGCAAGCCCAATCTGCTTTAGATTATTCTGGCTTTGCAACTTGGCCGCAGCTTCCCTCACCTTTTGCACCGCAGGCAAAAGTAACCCTATCAAAATGGCGATAATAGCTATCACCACCAATAATTCAATTAAGGTAAATCCAAGTTTTGCTGATTTTTTCATGGCAAACACTCTTAATTAAGACTGAGCAATATTCTAGAACCTATATAATTATAGGCCGTAAGCACTAACTAACAACGAAATTGCCCATATTAATTTTAAGGTTTTCAATCGAGTTAATCGGTTTTATTCACTTTATAACAATTGCGAAATGATTTCACCCTCGGTCAACGACACCGGCCGATTAAATTTATCAATGATCTGATGATGCGGATCGATCCCCAAGCTATGGTAAACCGTGGCTGCAAGATCCGCAGGCTTCGTTGGATTTAGCGATGGATAGGCTGCATAGCGATCGCTGCTGCCATGAACTATGCCACCCTTAATGCCCCCACCCGCAAGCACCGAGGTAAAGCAGTTGGCCCAATGATCCCTGCCATCTTTCCCCGCGCCCGCACCACCCACAACCGATTGCCCAACCCTGGGGGTCCGCCCCATTTCACCCGTCCACAATATCAAGGTATCATCCAACATTCCACGCTGTTCAAGATCATCAAGTAATGCAGAAAATGCAATGTCGGTCACGGGGCATAAGCGTTCTTTAAGATCAATAAAGTTGCGCTGATGGGTATCCCAATAAACGCTCACATTGGTGATACCATCGTTGGGCCAGAATACAGTTACCAGTGGGACGCCCGCCTCGATCAACCTGCGTGCCTGCAGCACACTCTGCCCATGCAAGTTCATGCCATAGCGTTCTCTTAGTGCCATGGGTTCTTTGGAAAGATCAAACGCCTGTTTCGCTTTGGGTGAGGCTAGAAGATCGTATGCCCGTTGATAATGGCTTCCTAAAGTCTGAGTGGTTTGCAAAGATTCAAGTTTTGAGAATT
>Ga0208363_1000055_pt1 | contig 31239 bp, 31 predicted proteins | sample LakMenEpi03May11_FD_150666 | JGI IMG/M metagenome (GOLD analysis project Ga0208363, IMG submission 150666) | Freshwater microbial communities from Lake Mendota, WI - 03MAY2011 deep hole epilimnion (SPAdes) | ecosystem: Environmental > Aquatic > Freshwater > Lake > Epilimnion/Euphotic zone ...
TGGACGATTCAATCAAAGACTTTGCAAGAGCATGTTTAAATTATGGGATTTTAAGAAAATGGCCAGTTTATTTATCTACAAAAAATACAATTCTAAAAGCATATGATGGGAGATTTAAAGATTTGTTCCAAGAAGTTTATGAAAAAGAATTTAAATCAAAATTTAGTGAGCTCGGAATTACTTATGAACATAGATTAATAGATGACATGGTTGCATGTGCTATGAAATGGAGTGGCAAATATGTTTGGGCTTGCAAAAACTATGATGGTGATGTTCAATCAGACACTGTTGCGCAGGGCTTTGGATCTTTAGGTTTAATGACAAGTGTATTAATGACTCCTGATGGAAAAACTGTTGAGGCTGAAGCTGCCCATGGAACTGTAACTAGACATTATCGAGAACATCAAAAAGGCAAACAAACATCTACAAATCCTATAGCTTCTATTTTTGCATGGACAAGGGGACTCGCGCATAGAGGTAAATTAGACGGTAATAATGAATTAATAAAATTTTCTAATACTTTAGAAAAAGTTTGCGTTGCGAGTGTAGAAAAAGGATACATGACAAAAGATCTGGCTATTCTAATTAATAAAGATGCAAAATATCAAACTACAACTGAATTTTTAGAAACTATAAATTCTAATCTGAAAAAAGAATTAAATTAATTAATTTTTTTTAAAATTTCTTCAAAAGAACTCTCTATTTTTGAGGCGTCAGAACCTCCGCTTGCTTGGGCAAAATCTTTTTTTCCACCTCCACCTTTCCCACCCAAAATTACTCCTATTTCTTTAGCTAATTTTGAGGCATCATATTCATTAATTAAATCATTAGTTACTCCAACTGCTACCGTAACTTTTCCATCATTTACAGAATATAAAATAATAATTTGTTTAATTGATTGTTTTTTTTGTTCTTCAATAAAATTTTGAATTCTTTTTACAGGATAATCTAATAATCTTTGAAATCTAATGCTTATTTTATTGTGATTAATATCTTTGATTATATTTTTGCTTTTATCTAATAATATATTTTTAACCTCTAAATCCTCTAAAGTTTTTTTTAAAACTATAGTTCTTGCTGAAATATCTTCTTCTTTAATTTCATTAATATTGCCTCCTAAATTTTTTATTTTTTTTTCTAATTCATTGATTTGAGCTATTTTGCTTTGATTGGTTTCATCTTTTTCATTTGCTCTATTTTTTAAGTACTCTGCTAATTGAGTATCTCTTAAAGCCTCAACTCTTCTTACTCCTGCTGCAACAGAAGACTGACTCACAACTGAAAATCTTCCAATTTCATGTGTATTTTTAACATGTGTTCCACCACACAATTCTATGGAAAAAACTTTATTGCCATCAGTGCCCATTGTTAAAACTCTTACCTCTTCTCCGTATTTTTCACCAAATAATGCCAACGCTCCTTCAGCCACCGCAGCTTTTGGAGTCATAAGTCTAGTTTGAACATCAGATTTTTGTTCAATAATTTTATTAACACAATCATTAATCTTGATCATTTCTTCATTGGTTATTGGTTTGTTATGACTAAAATCGAATCTTAATCTATCTGGACCAACGTATGCTCCTTTTTGAGAAACATGCTTTCCAAGTGTTCTTCTTAATGATTCATGAAGTAAATGTGTTGCGGAATGATTGGCCCTAATATTCTGTCTTTTAATTGAATCAATCTTAAGATCTGCCTGGTCGCCTTTTTTAATCTCACCTGAAATAAGTTTTCCATAGTGGATATAAAGATCGCCAAACATTTTTTTTGTATCTGTTACTTCAAATTTAAAATTATTATTAGAAATATAACCTGTATCTCCGACCTGACCTCCCGACTCTCCATAAAATATAGTTTGATTTAAGATAAGAGCTAAATCTAAATTTTTATTTGAACTATCAATTTCTTTATCAATATTAACTATTGATAAAATAACTCCTTGCGAAGTTTCTGAATTGTAACCTAAAAATTCCGTAGGACCGCACTTTTCCTTAAGTTCAAACCATATTTTTGAAGTTTGATCTGAACCAGAACCTTTCCATGAGGCTCTTGCAATTTTTTTACTTTCTAACATTAAAACATTAAATTGATCTTCATCTACGGATATCTTTTTATCTTTTAAAAAATCCTGAGTAAGATCTAAAGGAAATCCATACGTGTCATATAATTTAAAAGCTAATTCTCCTGAAAGTTTATTATTTTTTATATTAACAATTTCTGTATTTAATATTTTCATCCCATTTCTAAGCATTATAGAAAATCTTTCTTCCTCTAACTTTAAATTTTCAGAAATTAAAGAATCTGCTCTTTTCAGTTCTGAATATTCAGAGCTCATTTCTGAGATAAGAGTTGGAAGAACTTTATAAAGAACTGGCAAATCTGAACCCAAAGTAAATGCATGACGCATAGCTCTTCGCATAATTCTTCTTAGAACGTATCCTCTTCCTTCATTTGAAGGTAGAACTCCATCTGCTATTAAAAATGCGGTTGCTCTTAAATGATCAGCAATAACTCTGTAGCTGGATATATTTTTTTCTGAAACTTTTATATTAATATAATTTTCTGCTGACTTGATTATATTTTTAAATAAATCTATTTGATAATTATCATGAGTACCCTGCAATACTGCAGCGATCCTCTCTAGCCCCATTCCTGTATCCACCGAAGGTTTTGGTAAATTAACTCTTTTATCTTTTGAAATTTGTTCAAATTGCATAAATACAAGATTCCAAATTTCAACAAATCTATTTCCATCTTGATCTACAGAACCAGGAAGCCCTCCTTTTAGGTGCTCTCCATGATCATAAAAAATTTCAGAACAAGGACCACATGGGCCGGTATCTCCCATTGACCAAAAATTATCATTTGTTTTAATTCTTATAATTCGACTATCGTGCAGACCTGCAATTTTTTTCCATAAATTAAATGCCTCATCATCTTCGTGAAAAACCGTTACTGTTAGCTTTTCTTTAGAAATTCCATAGTCTTTAGTAATTAATTCCCAAGCAAATTTAATTGCGGATTCTTTAAAATAATCACCAAATGAAAAATTTCCAAGCATCTCAAAAAAAGTATGATGTCGCGGAGTGTAACCTACATTTTCTAAGTCGTTATGTTTCCCTCCAGCTCTAACGCATTTTTGAGAAGTTGTTGCTCTCTTAAAAGGAAGTTTTTCTAAACCTGTAAAAACATTTTTAAACTGAACCATTCCTGAGTTGGTAAACATTAATGTTGGATCGTTTTGTGGAACTAAAGGACTAGAATCTACAATCTGATGAGAATTTTTTGCAAAAAAATTTTTAAAAGTGCTTCTGCATTCTGTAAGTGTTTTTGTACCCATCTACTTATAGATACAACTTTTTATATATATGTCTAGAATGCTAAAGGCGCCTTTTTAAAAGCGCCTTTAATTACCGTATTAGGAATATTTAAGTTAAAATTACTAAGTTTAATTATCTTTTTTATTATCTTCTTTATTGTCTTCTTTTTCTTCAGAAATATTCTCTGAATGATCACTTAGTTTTTCTGAAATTAGTTTGGCATTAGCTCTAACTGCCATTTCAATCTCAGCTGCAATCTTTGGATTTAGCTTGAGGTATTGCTTAACATTTTCTCTACCTTGTCCTACTTTTTCACCTTTATAGGAGTACCATGCTCCAGCTTTTTCTATAATGTTTGCTTTTGCTGCTAAATCAACAACTTCTCCCAGTTTGCTAATCCCTTCGCCGTACATAATATCAAACTCAACTACTTTAAATGGAGGGGCAACTTTATTTTTTACAACCTTAACTCGTGTTTGGTTACCAATTATCTCTTCTTTATCTTTAATCGCTCCTATTCTTCTAATATCTAATCTTACAGACGAATAAAATTTAAGAGCGTTTCCTCCAGCAGTTGTCTCTGGGCTACCAAACATAACTCCTATTTTCATTCTTATTTGATTAATAAAAATAATCATAGTGTTTGTTTTGGAAACTGAACCTGTCAACTTTCTTAGAGCCTGACTCATTAATCGAGCTTGTAAGCCCATATGATGATCTCCCATCTCTCCTTCTAGCTCTGCTCTTGGTGTTAAAGCAGCAACAGAATCTACAACTAGGACAGAAATAGATCCCGATCTAACTAAAGTGTCAGCAATCTCAAGTGCCTGTTCACCTGTATCGGGTTGAGAAATTAATAATTCAGTAGTATTAACGCCTAACTTTTTTGCATAAACTGGGTCAAGAGCATGCTCCGCATCAATGAATGCACAAATTCCACCTTTTTTTTGCGCCTCAGCAATAACCTGTAATGATAAAGTAGTTTTTCCAGATGACTCCGGTCCATAAATTTCTACAATTCTACTTTTTGGAAGACCTCCAATTCCTAGCGCGAGGTCTAATCCTAATGATCCTGTTGATATAGATTCTATATCAAGAACTCTAGATTGACCCAGTCTCATTACAGAACCTTTTCCGTAATTTTGATCTATTTGACTTATGGCTGCGTCTAATGCTTTTTGTTTTTCTTTTTTGTCTTCCGTCTTCTCAGTATTTACTATTTTAAGTGTGTTTTTAGTCATTTTATTCCTTTTTAATTTATTTTATTGTTTAACGACTCAATGAAACAAATGTACACATTTTGTTCTTTTATTCAATTATATTTATAAGTAATTGAAATATATGTATTTTTCACTAAAAAATATGTCTTATCCAGCTCTTATTTGGATAATCATTAGGATCATATAGTTTTGTCTCTAAAGCTAAATTTTTTGCTGTGAGACTACCTATTGAAGATAAAAGTTTAAATTGAGAAACAATTCTATCCTTATCAGTAATTGCATTATTTACTCTTGATTCAAGCAATGTAGATCTTGATGTAATGACATCCAATGTTGATCTTGATCCAGCTTCATACTCTTGAATAATACCTTCGTATGCAATTTCGGATGCTTTTACTCTTAACTTTGTTAATTCAAAATTACTTATAGCAAGTTTAAAATTAGACCATGCAGAATAAGAATCTCTATCCACAATATTTTTAGAAGTTTGCAGATCTAGTTCAGCGCTATCTAACAAAGATCTCTTTTGTATAATTAATGAAGTCTGCTTTCCTCCTTGATAAAGAGGAATTGAAGCTTGCGCTTTTGCAACTGATTGTTTTGTTTTGTCTATACTTGAACTGTAGCCATCATAATCAGTTATGTCCAACGACAAACTAAACGTTGGAGAAAGTTCAGCTATAGCTATTTTATGTTCATCCTCAGCTTTTTTAAGGGAGAATTCCGAAATCTTTAAAATAGGATTTTCTTTTTGTGCAAATGCTGAAGTTTCTTCTAAAGATTTAGGTAAAGTTAAATTTAAATTATTTATTTCTTCTAAATCTACAGGATCGTAACCTACAACATTTTTAAAATTCTTTTTAGTAATCAGCAGTTCATTTTCAGCATTTAATAAATTAGATTGTGCAGCCGCCAATGAACTTTCTGATTGTGCTAAGTCAGAAATTGTAATTATTCCTCGCTCCAATCTACTTTTGTCTAATTCAACTTGTTTTTCAGATAAGTCTAAATTTTCTTTGCTAAAAACAACTTTCTTTTGAGCAAGAAGTGTTCCCGTATAAGCTTCGACCGCTTCTAGAAGAACATCTTGTTCTACTTTTTTTAAAGTATATCTGGCTATTTCAACGGAACTTTTTTCTTTTTGATAATTATACATATCATCAAAATTAAATATTTTTTGTTCAATGGTAATTGATTTTGCAGTTGTCTGAGCATTAGTTGAAGGCGAAGAAGAACCCGTTGAATTTGTTATTTTAGAACTATCTGTATCACTTTTATAAGCAGAGATAGTAACCGTTGGTTTAAACGCACTAAAAGCTTGAACTAAATTCTCATCAACAGCTTTAGTTCTTTCCCTTTCAGCGTTAAGTTTTGGATTATTTAGGTACGCAGCAATTAAAGATTTATTAATATTTTCAACTGCATAAGCACTCGTGCTTATAAAAAAAACTAAAAAATAAAATTTTTTAAAAAAACTCATCTAGTTTAATATAATTTTTTTAGGTTGATGATTTGAACTTATTGGCACAACTATATCAGCAAATTTAGGCATATCTATGAGCATCTTTTTAGTTATTCTCTCATAAAACATTATAAATCTTTTAATTTCACTTTCTGACATTATTTTATTTTTATTTTTAGATATATTTTTTCTAGAATAAGCTAATTTTTTCTCCTGCAAGCCTCTCCAAGTTAAAACTTTATTAAAATTTGGTACTTTTAAATAAATCATTAAATCAATAAATGAAAATAATTTTTTATAATCATTCTTTAATTGTTGATTAACCGCAAACCTCCATTTGCAATTTTTATCCTCATAAGACTCTAATAAATTAATAGTTTTTTTTAATTTACGATTATTTTCTTCAGGTCTAGCCCCAACACACCATCCTTCTAATATAAATACATCTAATTTTTTTTCTACATAATGCCACTTATTTTTTGGCAATCTGTCGTCTATGGATTTATCAAATTTTGGAATTAAATAAGATTTATTAAGTGTATTATCTTTTAGAACTTTAAAGAATTTAGTTAAAAAATTAACATCATGAGTGCCTGGAACCCCCCTAGTAAGAAATAGTTTATTTATTTCTTTTGATATTTTAATTCTTTCTTTTTTAGTTTTATAAATATCATCAATAGAAACTGAGACAGTTCTTAAATTATACTTGCTCTCTAAAATTAATTTTAAAAACTGAGCGAATGTTGTTTTTCCTGATCCTTGTCCTCCAGCCAATCCAATAATCAAAGGTTTTCTTAATGAAGTTTTTTTTAAAAAAATTAGCTCTGCAATCTTAAGATAAATATTTTTGTAATTTTTATTTAAATTTTCTTTTATTAGAAAATAATTTTTTAATTTATTAAGTTTATTGATTAAACTTTCCTTCATCAAAAAGAGTTTTAATTTTTTTTTAAAGAATACTCTAATAACTCTAGTCTATCCTGACCCCAAAACATTTCATTATTATAAATATAAGTTGGAACTCCAAATATATTCATATTGATAGCTTCTTGTGTATTAGCTTCATAAATATTTTTAATTTTATCTGACATTGCTAATTTATTTAAATCTTCAAAATTAATTTTTAAATCATTTGCTATAAGTTTTAGTGTTTCTAAATTAGAAATATCATTTTCTTGTGCCCATAATTGTTCTAAAACTTTCATGCCAAATTCTATTTTTATTCCCATATCAATACTTGCTATACAAAATAATGCTGGTGTATGAGGATCTTTTGGTGGAAAAAATTTTGGTTTTTGATTAATTTTAATATTCAAAAATTCACCCCACCTTTTTAATTCTAATAGTCTATAATTTTGTCTTGAGATATGTCTTTGCGGCACTGGAACTCCTCCAGTCGCAACAAAAACTTTTCCCACTAAATCAATTGGTTTTTCAATTATTTCTACTGAATATTTCTTTGAAATTTCTATTAATCTTTTATTTCCAAGATAAGCAAATGGAGATGCAACGCTGTAAAAATACAAAATTTTTTTCATATGTACTTATATAAACTATTTAAATAAAACAAATAGCTTATATGATTGAGTTGTTTTATTACCCGACACCTAATGGTAGAAAAATTTCTATTCTTTTAGAAGAGCTAGAATTAAAATATAAAATAACAAGAATCGATATTACTAAAAACGAACAATTCTCAGAAAGCTTTTTAAAGATTAGTCCTTTAAATAAAATTCCAGCTATAATTGATGATCAGGAAACTGTGTTTGAATCAGGGGCTATATTAATTTATCTGGCTAAAAAAAATAATTTTAAATTTTATCCTCAAAAATATGAGAAAAATATTAATGAATGGTTAATGGTTCAAGTAAGTTTTGTTGGTCCTATGCTCGGTCAACTTCATTATTTTTATAAATTCAATAAAGGCAAAAGTGAATATGCTGAAAATAGATTTTCAGAACTTGCAAAGAAAATTTATGAATATTTAGATATGCAACTTAGTAAAAATAAATATTTAGCATGTGAAGAGTATACGATTGCTGATATTGCAACCTTTCCATGGTTATGTCGTCATGAATGGCATGAGATTGGAATTAAAAAATATAAGAATTTATCTAGATGGTATGAAGAAATTTCTAAAAGACCTGCTGTTGTAAAAGGTTATGATCCTGAAAATTTAGGAGAAAAAATTCCTTTAGCTTCTTAACTTTCGGCGAAAATTTTTTCTTCTCTCTCATGTCGTTCTTGGGCCTCAACAGTCAAGGTTGCTATCGGTCTAGCTATTAATCTCTTTAAACCTATTTGTTCACCTGTCTCTTCGCAATAACCGTAAGTATCATCTTTAATTTTTTTAAGAGCCTTATCTATTTTAGAAATAAGTTTTTTATTCCTATTAACTGTTCTCATCTCAATAGCTCTACCTGTTTGAGAGGTTGCTTGGTCAACAACATCGGCAGAAGTATCATTATCATCTAACTCATTAAAAAGTATTTTATCATTTTGAAGAGCTAGTTCTTTCTTCGACTCTTCCAAGACTCTTCTGAAATATTCTTTATGTTTTGCACACATGTACTTTTCTTTAGCACTTGGTGTGTAGTTTTTTGGTAATTTTGTAACCATTAAGATGGGGGAATATAAGTTCCTTTTTTATAGTGTCAAGTTGCATTGAATCAATTAAATCATCATTAATGATGCAACCAGGTAAAGAAAAAAATATTTTTTATCTATTATGTCTTTATCACTTAATTGTTTGGACCATCGTACCCTACTTATCTAATAAAAATTTACCCTTAGATGTAATTGAAGCATTAGCGTGGGGACAAGATTTTGACTTAGGTTACAATAAGCATCCACCTTTAAGCGCTTGGATACCAGGTCTGCTATTTAAAATTTTTGGAAATAAAGATTGGATTTATTATTTATTAAGCCAAGTATTTATTGTTATTTCTTTTATATTTTTATGGAAACTATCTTCATTTTTTTTAAAAAATAAATCTCAAATTGTTTTATCCATTCTAGTAATAGAAGGTATTGCTTTTTACACATTTGAGACACCACAATTTAACGTAAATATCTGCCAAATTCCTTTATGGATTGGGACGATATATTTTTTTTTTAAATCTATAAAAAATAATAAAATTATTGACTGGATTTTTTTAGGCACCTTCGCTGCTCTTGGTTTTTTAACAAAATATATCTTTGCCTATTTATTAATATCTCTTTTTTTTTATTTAATTTTTATTTCGTCCAAGAAGAAAAATAATAATTTTAATTTTTTATATGCTTTATTAACTTTTTTCTTAATAACAGCTCCTCATTTTCAATGGTTAATTCAAAATGATTTTACTACCATTTATTATGCTCTTAAGCGTGGAGGATTAAATGAAGCTAGTAATTACAACCATTTATTAAATCCATTTAAATTTATAATAAGTCAAATTACGGTCTTATTACCATTTCTTTTATTAATTTATTTATTAATAAAAAGAATTAAAATTAAATTACCTTTAAATAATGAAAAATTTATTTTTTTATTATTTTCATTTCTGCTTCCATTTTTTTTAATTTTAATAACCTCAGTGATTACTGGTTCTAGAATAAGAACAATGTGGATGATTCCGTTTTATTCTTTGATTGGTATTTTTTTTATATTTTTATATCAAGACCAAATAAATTTAAAAAAATTAAAAAGTTTCAATATTTTATTAATAATATTTTTAATCGCATCACCAACACTATATTCGTTAAGATCAATATATAATGACACAAGAACGGGTTATGAAGGAAAAAAAATAGCATTACAAATTGAAAAAGAATGGAAAACTATTTCAAAAGACGAGATATCTAATGTTGGTTTTTCAGAATGGTATGCTGGAAATTTATCTTATCAATTAAGTAATAGACCAAAAGTTTTTTTGGAAGAAAATAATAATTTTTATAAAAAGCCAGCAATTATTATCGCAAAAGATATTGGTCCAAGTTTATGTAATCGAAAAAACATAAATGTTAAAAATATTGTATATAAAAAAATAGACAATCATGATGTATGTTTTATTTTCTAAATAAATGAAAACTTATAAAATTTTAATCCCAGTTTTTAATGACTGGGAATCTCTTTCAATTCTCTTAAATAACATTCATGCTTTAAAAATTAATAATCTCGCCCGCATAAAAATCTTGATAATTGACGATTGTTCATCAGAAATTTTAAATAAAAAAATAGAATTCGATTCATTTGAAGATATAGAAATAATTAAAAATATAAAAAATATTGGCCATGGCAAAAGTATTGCTAATGGGATTAATTATTTAAACAAAAAAAACGATTTTGATTACCTCATTGTTATGGATGGAGATGGCGAAGATAGACCAGAAGAAGTAAAAGAACTGATATTAAAATCAATTGAGCTTCCATCAGTAACTATAACTGCAAATCGCATTAAACGTTCTGAGAGTGCATTTTTTAAATTATCTTATCATTTGCATAAAATTTTAACTCTAGTTCTAACTGGTTATTCAATAAAATTTGGAAATTTTATGTGCATACCTAAAAAAGATTTAAACTTAATAACTTCTAACAAAAATCTTTTTGTGAGTTTTTCAGGAACTGTTGCAAAATTTATTAAAAACAAAACATCTATACCCTCAATAAGAGGGGTTAGATATTGCGGCCCTACTAAAATGAGTTTTCTAAAACTTATTAGACACTCTTTGCTAATCATCTCTGTATTTAGAAAAGAGACCGCTATCAGATTGTCTATATTATTTTCAATATATGTGACGTTAATATTTTATTTTTTACAAAATTCGTTTTTATTATTCATATTACCGCTTGCCGCAGTAAATATATTAATTATTTTTACTCTTTTCGTTCTTTATAAAAAAAACTCTTCTTAAAAAAATTTACTTTATTCCTAAGCGTTTATGTATCTGAGTAGATGAGGTTGTGTATTGGAAAACAAGATTCTCATTTGGCCTTGCTCTCATAAAGCATTCTCTAGCTGCTAAAGCGCCTTCATGAAATCCAGATAAAATTAACTTTAGCTTACCCGGATAAGTACAAATATCACCAATAGCAAAGATACCCTCCTCATTAGTTTGAAAATTTTTTGTATTAACTGAAATACATTTCTCTTCTAAATTTAATCCCCAATTTGCAATTGGTCCAAGTTCCATCTTAAGTCCAAAAAAAGCAATTACTGAGTCTATTTTTAAAATTTCCATCACATCGTTATTTTTTTGTATTTCAATATTTTCTAATTCTTTATCTCCATTAATTCCTTTAAGTTGATAAAAAGTTTTAATTTCAACTTTTCCTGATTTTGCAATTTCTTTAATTTTATTTAATGTATGCGGTGCGCCCTTAAAGTCATCTCTTCTATGAATTAAATAAACTTTTTTTGCTATATTAGATAACTCTAAAGTCCAATCTAGAGCAGAATCACCTCCTCCAAATACTGCAACTATTTGATCTTTAAATTTAGATTTATCTTTAACCGAGTAGTAAAAACCTTTTCCTTCAAATTTTTCAACATTTTTAATATCTACTTTTCTAGGCTCGAAAGACCCAACTCCACCCGCTATAATAATATTAGGTGTTTCAAAAATTTTATTTTCACTAGTAATAACCTGCCATAATTTATTATTTTTTTTTAATTCATTAACTCTTTGGTTAAGATGAAACTGTGGTTTAAAGGGTTTTATTTGCGCAGATAAATTTTTGATTAAATCTTCTCCTGTACAATCTGGAACTCCAGGAATGTCATAAATAGGTTTATCAGGATAAAGTTCTATGCACTGTCCACCTATTTTATCTAAATTATCAATAACATGAGCGTTAAGACCCAAAATGCCTAGTTCAAAAATGGAAAACAATCCAACGGGTCCTGCTCCAATGATTACGACGTCAGTTTTAACTGTCATATTAACTTTGCGTTTTTGGCATCCTGACTACTATACCATCAAGATCATTTGTAATAATAATCTGGCAGCTTAGTCTGCTCGACTTTTCTGCATTTTGAACAAAATCAATCATATCCTGTTCTGACTCTTGAGCTTTTGGAATTTTATTTAAAAACTTTTCATCAACATAAACATGACAAGTAGCGCAAGCACAAGAACCTCCACAATCAGCATCAATTCCTGGAACAGAATTTTTTATGGCTCCTTCCATTATTGAATAACCAACTGGCATTTCTATTTGATGTTCTTTTCCGCTATGTTCTATATAAGTAATTTTTGGCATTAAATTAAAAACCTTAGATCATATAACAGTGAATTTATGTTTTTAAAATTACAATTTGTTAAAAAAAAATTTTTTTTAAAAGATTCTTTTAAAATATCAAGAGAAAACAAAAAATTCATAAAGACTATAATAATAAAGCTCACAGAAAACGACAAAGCCGGTTTTGCAGAATGTGTTCCATACAAAAGATATGGTGAAACTCAAGAAAAAATATTTTCATATTTAAAAAGTAATGAATATGAAATCACACAGCTAATTAGACAAAATAGGCTACAAGAAATTAAATATTTATCATTAAGAACGGCTCTAGAATTAGCTTTTAAACATCTTAATATAAAAAAAAATAAAAAATATTATTTAGGAAAAAAATATCAAACTTCAATTACTATTCCTATATTTAGCCAAGAAAAACTTGAGAAAATAATTCGCAAATTTAAAAATATTAATTTTATTAAAGTAAAAGTTAATAAAAATAACATCTTAAAGACGATTAAATTTATAAATAAAAGATGTCCTAAATCAAAGATAATAATTGATGCTAATGAAGGATTAAATTTTATACTTTTAAAAAAAATTATTAAAGATTTAGAAAAATTAAATGTAATTATTATAGAACAACCATTGAAATATGGATTGGACTATAAGCTTAAAAATATCAAAACAAAAATATTATTTTGTGCTGATGAATCTTTTCATATTAAAAATAAAAACAAAATTTTAAAATACTACCAAGTAATAAATCTCAAATTGGATAAATTTGGTGGCTTAAGTAAAAGTCTTGAAATTATTAAATTTTTAAGAAGAAAAAACAAAAAAATATTATTAGGATGCATGGTCAGTTCGTCATTGTCGATTATACCAGCCTTATCGCTTGCAAAGTATTGTGATTTTTTAGATCTTGATGGTGCCTATTTCTTAAAAAAAGATTTTAAAAATGGAATTACTTATAAAGATAGTAATTTGCTTTTAAATAAGAATTTTATTAGCCTAAATAAAAAAGGCCCCCAAGAAAATCTTGAGGGCCTTTTTAAAAAAATTAGTTAATTATTATTACTTGCTACCAGCAGGCGTTAAGCTTGCTGCAGTTTTGTAAATAACTAAACCAAATAATATTTTATTAATAAAGTCTGCCAAGTTGTAAACAAGGTTTAAAGTAACCTCATTTGCAGAACCTGTCATATATCCAAAAAGATATCCTAATGGGTATACAGACCAACCGATTGTTACAATCCATTTACAGAATTCAAAACAATCTTTTGCGGCACCTGATAGTCTTGCTGCTTCTCTACCAGCTTCACCAGAGAAAATTTCATATAAAATGAAAATCCATCCGGCCATACCAATAATAAAACCAGCGTTAATATTCATATATCCAGCTTCGCCAAGATATCCGCCTACTAACATAACTAATGTTCCTAAAAATAATCTCCAGAAAATTCCTGAAGAAACTTTTTTAACAGCTGAAAGTATAAAGTAAAATTCAATCATTAATAAAGGAACTGTTAATAACCAATCAATATATCTAAATACTGTTGGTGATGTACCTGTGCTTACCCAGACTTCTCTCATGTACATGTAATGCACAAATGCAATACCTGTAACTAGACCTGATAAAGTCATTGACGTTCTCCAAGAAGCTTTTACTGAATTTCTTTCTATGAAAAAGAAAAACGTACTAGCTAACAAGGCCATTGATATTAACCAGAATGTAATTCCAGTTATATCGCTAGATTGTAGAAGAGTTGTTTTCATTAATCCCCTGTTTGTTTATTTAAGTGGTGCAAAAATAGAGTAATTTGTTATTTTTTAAAAGAAAATTAAATTTAATTAAATCGATGATTTTCCTAACTTTTTGTAGTGACTATTAGCGTTAAAATAGAAATATGAATGAATCACTAAGTAAATGAACAAAAAAGCAATAATTATAGGTTCAGGTTTTGGAGGAATTGCATCGGCAATTAGATTGAGGGCTATGAATTATGATGTCACTTTGATTGAAAAAAATTCTGATTTAGGAGGTAGAGCAAGAACATTTTATAAAAATGGATATACATTTGACGCTGGTCCAACCGTAATAACAGCGCCCTATCTTATTGAAGAACTATTTTCACTTTTTAAAAAGAATATTAATGATTATGTAAAAATTGTGCCATTGAAAATTTGGTACCAATTTATATTTAGTGATTTATCGAAATTTAATTATACGGATAATCATAAAGTCAATTTACAACAAATATCAAAGATTAATTCTGAAGACACCATTGGATTTGAGAAATTGCTAAAATTTTCAGAGAAAATATTTAACAAAGGCTATTTAGAGTTAGCGGACAAACCGTTCACTAATTTTTTTTTCATGTTAAAACAAATACCATCTTTATTATTGTTAAAAAGTTATTTTTCCGTTTACAAACTTGTATCAAAATTTTTAAAACACGAAAAATTAAGAAAAATTTTTAGTGTACAGCCGCTTTTAGTTGGTGGAAATCCATTTTCAACAACTTCAATTTATGCATTGATATTATTTTTAGAAAAAAAATGGGGTGTTCACTATGCTCTAGGTGGTACAGGAAAAATTATTATAGCACTAGAAAAACTAATGAATGAAATTGGAGTTAAAATTATTAAAAATGACGAAGTTATCAAAATAATAACAGATAAAAAAAATATTATCGGTGTTATTACTAAGAGTAATAAAATAATTAATGCAAAAATTGTTGTTTGCAATGCAGATCCTCCTTTTGTGTATAAATATTTATTAGATGAAAAACAAAACACATTTTTATTTAAAAAAAAAATAAAAAGAATGAATTATTCAATGGGTCTATTTGTTTATTATTTTGGATCTAAAAAAAAATATAATGACGTTCAGCATCACACAATTTATTTTGGAGATTCTTATAAAGATTTATTAAATAAAATTTTTGACGAAAAAGTATTAACTGATGATATTAGTTATTATCTTCACAGACCAACGGCGACAGATCCTACAATGGCTCCGAAAGATAAGGATTGTTTTTATGTATTGGTACCGGTTCCAAATAACTTATCTAAAATAAAATGGGATACAGAAGCAGAGAGATTTAAGAAAATAATTATAAAAAAATTAAGCTCAACTTTATTACCTAATATTGAAGAATATATAGAAAGTGATTTCTACCTCACGCCTGACTACTTTGAGAAAGAACTTAGAACTCTTCACGGATCGGGATTTTCAATTCAACCATTATTTTCGCAGTCTGCTTACTTTAGATTTCATAATAAATCTGAGATATATAAAGGACTATACTTTGTTGGCGCCGGAACACATCCGGGGGCAGGAATTCCTGGAGTTTTATCGTCTGCTAAAATTTTAGATAGAATTGTGCCTAAAATTCTATGAAATTAGAATTTTATATAAAGCATTACGGAAAATCATTTTATTGGGCAGGTAAATTTTTAAAAGAAGATGTATTTGCTGATTGTGCAATTCTGTATGCTTTTTGCAGGGTCGCAGATGATCTTGTTGATGAAAATAAAAACTCAAAAACTAAAATTGATAAATTTATAAAAGAATATTCAAATACAAAATCTAAAAATATAATTATTAATAAGTTTAAAAAAATTCAAGAAAAATATAATATTCCTAATAAATTTATTAACGATTTATTTTACGGAATAAAATTAGATACGAAAATTGTAAAAATTAAATCCGAAAAAGAGATTATTAAATATTCATATTATGTAGCAGGAACAGTAGGAGCAATGATGGCTCATATATTTAACACAACTAATCCTAAAGCAATTAAGCATGCAATAGATCTTGGGATAGCAATGCAATTAACTAATATTGCAAGAGATGTAGTGGCTGATGCCAAATTAGGAAGAATTTATTTACCTCAAAACTTTTTAAAACAAAATATTAAGACAAAAGATATAGTTAATGAAAATTTTGATCGAACTAAATTATTTTCAGCTATAGCTAAAATTATTATTATGTCTGAAAAATTTTACAAAAGTGGTAATAATGGAATAAAATATTTACCACGGCCAATTAGATATCCAATATTTCTTGCAAGTTCATTATATCATAGAATTGGAGTAAAAATTATTAATAGTAATTTAAATAAATATTTTAATTCCAGAATATATGTTGGTTTTTTTGAAAAATTATTTATTTCTTTAAAAACATTTTTTATCTTTAACTTTAAATATTAAATCAATAATTAGTAATGAATAACTTCGATTTTATAATTATAGGAGCTGGTTGTTCTGGCTTATCTCTTTTGTATGAAATGAATAAAAGTAATATTCTAAAAAATAAGACTTGTGCAGTTTTTGATAAGAGAAAACAATTTAGCAAAGATAAAATTTGGTCATATTGGAATGTTTTTGAACATTCATTTTCTGATTGCCTATTGGACCAATGGGACAAGGTAATTGTTAAGGGTAATGAAGAAATAATTTTAGATTGCAAAGACTTTGCTTATCAATCCGTAGATAGTGAAAAATTTTATAATAAAATATTAAAAAATATAAGTGATAATAAAAATATTAAACTTTTTTTAGATCATAGCGTCGACGAGATTAGAGAAGAGAATGATCAAATAATAATCAAAAGTAAAAATGAGCTATTTAAGGCAAATTTAGTTTTTGATAGCTCATTAAAAATTAACAACAGTAAAGACTCTAAGATCTACCAGCACTTTTATGGTTGTGAAGTAAATTTTAAAGAAAATATAAATTTAAGTAAATACCCGACCCTTATGGACTTTAATTGCGATCAAGGTAATTGGACGCACTTTTTTTACACTCTGCCTCTAAGCGATAAAAAAATATTTATTGAAACAACTTGGATTTCAGATCAACAAAACTCTACAATAGATGAGTATATGTCCGAGATTAATGAATATATTCAAAAGAATTTAAATTATAAAAAGGAATATACTTTTGGCTACAATGAAATGGGGTCCATCCCAATGTTTCACTTCCAGCAAAAGACAGAATATAAAAAAATAATAAAAATTGGAGCTGCGGCAAATCTTACAAGAAAAAGCACTGGTTACACCTTTTTAAATATTCAAAAATTCACAAAAGAATTAGTTCAAAAACTAATCAAAAATCAAATTATTAGTAATGTTCAAATACAATCAAAATATAACTTTTTGGACAAAATATTTATCAAAGTTTTACTTGAGGAAAAAAGTAATATGCACAAAATTTTTTTTAGACTTTTTAAAAAGAATAATACAAAAGATATTATAAGTTTTTTATCTAATGACAGTAATTTTATGCAAGATATAAAAATAATTTTAAGTATGCCCAAATTAATTTTTATTAAAAAATTACTAAATTTTTAATAAATGACCTATAATTTAAAAAATTATTTTAATAATATTAATATTTTTTTTTTATTATTAATTTGTATTTTAGCTACAATTAATTTTTTTTTAAATTTACCATCTGCATATATATATATTTTTTGTTTCTTATTAATTGCAACAGTAGGTGTTTCGCATGGGGCCTATGACGGAAAAAAAGGTGAGTTATTATTTAATAATAAATTCAAAAATTGGAAATTTATTTTTTATTTTACTTATGTTGCATTAGCTATTTCAGTTTTTATAATTTGGTATTTAAATCCATTAATCTCATTAATAATTTTTTTAGTTGTATCTTCATTTCACTTTGGGAAAGAAGATTTAGAAATTTATTTAGATAAAAAATATAGACACCACCTATTTATTTTTTTTTTAAAAGGTTCTTTAATTGTGCTGCTTCCATTATTTTTTAATTTTGAACAAACTAACTTGATTTTTAATACAATAATTTTTTCAAAAGATTACATTCTGTTATCAAGTAATTATACTAAATTGATTTTAATACTAAATTTGCTAACTCAGGCAATATTTTATTTATATGCTTATTTAAAAAAAAAATTAAATAGAAGTGACTTTATTTCAATTATTTTTGAAATTTTTTTAATAATTATTGTATTTTATTTGTTTGCTCCAATTGTTGCATTTACCTTATATTTTTGTTTCATGCATTCTCTTAAAAACATTCTTCTAATTTCTAATGAACTTAACCCAAATTTAATTAGAGGCTTTCAAATATTTTTTAAGAAATCATTATTTTTAACTTTAATAACTTTTTTTATTTTAATTATTAGTTTATTTTTTTTGATAAAATTTAACCTTCTTCAAAACTCGATTGAGAAAATTATTTTTATTGGCTTAGCGTCGTTAACACTTCCTCATATAATCTTACATTCCATTGCGGAAAATATTGAAATATCAAAAATCTAAAGAGCAAGACTTTAATAACTAAATTCTTAGCTTTGAAACTGCATATCTTTTGGTTTACTATTAAATTAACCTAATAATAGTTGGGAAAAAATTGAATAATAAGTACGATAATTTATATAAAGCATCAATTACAAATCCCGAAAAATTTTGGGATGAAGCTGCAAAAGATGTTAAATGGTTTTCACCTTATAAAAAAGTTTTAGACATTTCTAACCCTCCTTTTTATCGATGGTTTATTGAAGGAAAAATTAATACCTGTTTTAATGCAGTTGATAGACATGTTGAAGAGGGAAACGGATCTCGGACAGCTATTATTTATGATAGCCCTGTTACTTCTAAAAAAATTTCATTTAGTTATTCTGAGGTAAAAAAAATAGTCTCTACATTTGCAGGCGCGTTAAAAAATTTTGGAATAAAAAAAAGTGATCGTATAATTATTTATATGCCTATGATTCCTGAGGCAGTTTTTGCTATGCTTGCCTGCGCAAGAATAGGCGCTGTACATTCAGTTGTATTTGGAGGGTTTGCGGCAAACGAACTTGCTGCAAGAATAGATGACTCTGAAGCAAAATTAATTATTTCTGCTTCTTGTGGTTTTGAACCTGGAAAAACAGTTCAGTACAAACCACTTTTAGATGAAGCTATAAGACTCGCAGCCCTTAAACCAAAAAAGTGCGTAATATTTCAAAGAGAAAATAATTCTGTTGAATTGGGTATTAACGATATTTCTTGGCAAGATTTTATTAAAAATGCAAAAGAAGCTGATTGTGAGCATATGGATGCTAACGATCATGCTTACATACTTTATACTTCAGGAACAACAGGAACTCCAAAGGGGATTGTGCGAGACATTGGTGGTCATATCGTTGCTTTAAAATGGTCGATGAAAAATATTTACAATATTGACCCTGGTGATATTTGGTGGTCAGCAAGTGATATAGGTTGGGTTGTTGGTCACTCTTATATTGTTTATGGGCCATTGTTTCATGGATGCACAACAATATTATATGAAGGAAAACCCGTCGGAACTCCCGATGCCGGTTCTTTTTGGAGAATAATATCAGAACATAAAGTTAAATCATTATTTACTGCCCCTACTGCTTTTAGAGCTATAAAAAAAGAAGATCCCGAAGGAAAATTTTTTAAAAAATATGATTTATCTAAGTTTGAAATATTATTTTTAGCAGGAGAGAGAGCTGATCCAGATACAATTAAGTGGGCTGAAAACTTATTAAAAAAACCTGTAATAGATCATTGGTGGCAAACCGAAACTGGATGGGCAATAAGCGCAAATTGTGCGGGTCTTGATTTGTTTGAAACAAAATATGGCTCTGCCGGCAAAGCAGTTCCTGGTTATAATATTCAAATTTTAAAACCTGACGGCACACAAGCTAAACCGTCTGAAATGGGTGACGTGGTAGTAAAATTACCTCTTCCTCCAGGAACTTTTCCAACATTATGGAAAGCAGACAAAAGATATAAAGAAAATTATATGGATCCTTATAAGGGTTACTACAAAACTTATGACGCTGGGCACATTGATGAAGATGGATATGTATGGATAATGTCTAGAACAGACGACATTATTAACGTTGCGGGACATAGACTTTCAACTGGTTCAATGGAAGAAATATTGTCTGAAAATACTAGTGTTGCTGAATGTGCAGTGCTTGGGATTGCAGATAATTTAAAGGGTCAAATACCTCTTGGATTAATTGTTTTAAAATCTGGAGTAACAAAAAATCCTGAAGATATTTCAAAAGAATGCATTCAAATGATTAGAGATAAAATTGGACCTGTGGCTGCATTTAAAAATATAGTTGTTGTAAAAAGACTTCCAAAAACAAGATCTGGAAAAATTTTAAGAGGAACAGTTGGCAAAATAGCAGATCAAGTTCCTTATAAAATGCCAGCAACAATTGATGATCCTGTCATTTTAGATGAGATTAAATTATCTTTGATTGAAGCTGGAATAATTAAAAATTAGAATTCTAAAGGTTTTCCAAATTTAGTATCGACTATTTTTTGATTCCATGAAGCAATTTTACCATTTACAACAGTTCCAACTGGTAAACCTTTTACAGTTTTATTATTAAATGGCGTCCATCCACATCTACTTGCAATCCAATCATTGGTAATTTTGAAATTTAAGTTCATATCAATAACAGTAAGATCTGCATAATAACCTTCTTTGATCTCTCCTCTTTTTTTAATATTAAAGATTTTACAAGGATTAATGCTCAACAATTCAACTAATCTTTGAAATGTAAGTTTTTTATTATTTACATGATTTAACATAATAGGAAGCATAGTCTGAACGCCTGTCAAACCAGAAGGACTTTCAGGATATGGTTTTTGTTTTTCTTTTAATGTATGCGGAGCATGATCTGATCCAAGAACATCAACAGTTCCATCTAACAGACGTTTCCATAAAACATCTTGGTGATCCTTTGTTCTTATAGGAGGATTCATTTGCGCCAAGGTTCCAAGTTCCTCATAACAATCAGGTGCAAATAAAGATAAAAACTGCGGAGTTGTTTCAACAGTTACATATTTTTTATTGTTTGCTAAAAAATCTATCTCTTCTTTGGAAGATACATGTAAAATATGTATTCTTTTTTTATGTTTATTAGCAAAGCCAACAACTTTTGTAGTAGAAGTTAATGCGACTTCAGAATCTCTCCAAATAGAATGTGTCTTAACATTCCCCTTTTCGATTAAAACTTTTTTCTTTTGTAACAAATCATCGTCTTCTGAATGAATTGAAACAATTCTTGGACTTATTCTAATAACTTCTTCAATCGCTTCGTCTTTTTTTACAAGCAATGTACCTGTGGATGAACCAACAAACATTTTAATTCCACAACATCCTTTTAAATCAGATGTTTGCTTTATTAATTCAAAGTTATTTTCTGTTGCTCCAAAATAAAATGCATAATTACAATGCATTCGATTTTTTGCTCTATCTAGTTTTTCCTGAAATCTTTCAAAGTTATCTGTTGTTGGATTTGTATTTGGCATTTCAAAAATAGAAGTTATTCCTCCTAAAATTGCAGCTTTACTGCCGCTTTCTAAATCTTCTTTATCTGGATTACCGGGTTCTCTAAAATGAACCTGAGTATCTATGGCGCCTGGAATAATTGTAAGACCCTTCGCATCAAGAACTTTATCTCCGCCTTCGTTGATTGGGCCTATTTTAATAATTTGATTATCTTTAATTCCAATGTCAGTTTGGATGAGATTATTATTTATAAAACAATTGCCGTCTTTTATAATTAAATCATATATATTTGACATCTAAAATTTAATACACCAAAGAACATAAACGTACAATAATGGAAACGGATAAAGCTTATATAACTTCAAAAGGTTTTATTAGTATTAAAGGGGAAGATAGTATCGATTTTATTCAAAATATTATTTCTAATGATATTAAGAAAGTAACAGATAATAACACTGTATTTGCCTCATTATTAACTGCGCAAGGAAAATTTTTATTTGAATTTATTATTTTAAAAACAAAAAATATTTTTTTAATTGAATGTAATGGCGAGTTAATAAAAGATTTATTCAATAAACTTTATAATTACAAATTAAGATCCAAAGTAGAAATTAAAATTGAAAATGATTTAGTAAGTATTGATATACCTTTTACAAAATTTAAAAATCTCAATATCAATAAATTAAATCTAATTAATTATAAAAATTATCTAATTTTTGAAGATCCGAGAATAAAAAGTACTTTAGCAAGAGCAATTATAGAACAACCTAAAATTAAAGAATTTTTAAACGACTTAGACATTGAACAATCTAATGAAAAATATTTATTAGAGAAAAAACTATTTGATTTGGGAGTTCCATCTAAAGACATTCAAAAATTACAAAATCAATTATTCTCTCTTGAGGCTAACTTTCTAGAACTAAATGGAATAGATCAAAAAAAAGGATGCTACATTGGTCAGGAAAATACTGCTCGAATGCATTTAAAAAATAAGGTCAATAAAAGATTATTCGCACTACAAACTATAAGTGGTAAGGTTAAAGAAGAACAAAAAATTACTTTAAATAACGAAGAGATTGGAAAAGTTTTAATAAACGATTTATTTCCCTTTGGATTAATCAAAATTAATAAAGACAGTAAAAATTTGATTATTGGTCGAGAATTAAAAACAGAAACGGCGTCTATAAAAATTAATATCCCTGACTGGATGCTTATCTAAGCAAATAGCGCTGTTTTAACCAATTTAAATATTAAATTTACTATAATAACTTAGTCAATTATCATTTATAAATTATAAAAATTTATGAACACTCAGCTAGAATTTACAAAAGAAATTGAAAAAAATACCGCAGGTATTTATCAAAAAATAAAATCTGTTGTACCAGCATTAGAATGGCCTCTACATGCTCCCTATATCTATAAAATTAATGAACTTAAAAAAAAGAAGAATGCGGTTATTTTAGCTCATAACTATCAAACTCCAGAAATTTATCATGGAGTCGCTGATATTATTGGGGACTCTTTAACTTTAGCAATTGAGGCTGGAAAAACTAAAGCAGATATTATTATTATGGCAGGCGTTCACTTTATGGCTGAGACTGCAAAAATAATGTCTCCTACTAAAAAAGTTCTTATTCCAGATATGAAAGCGGGTTGCTCCCTTGCAGAGTCGATTACTGCAGAAGATGTTAGAAAATTAAAAAAACAATATCCAGGCGTTCCAGTGGTCACTTATGTTAACACGTCTGCTGAGGTTAAAGCTGAAACAGATGTCTGCTGCACTTCAGCCAATGGTGTAAAAGTTGTCGAATCTTTGGGAGTAAAAGAAGTTATATTTTTACCTGATGTCTATCTTGCAAAATATGTTGCTTCAAAAACTAAAGTTAAAATTATTCCTTGGCATGGAACATGCATGGTTCATGAACAGTTTACAGCGGAAGAATTAAATCAACTTAGAAAGAATTATCCTGATTTAGTTATTGTTTCACATCCTGAGTGTCCTCCTGATGTTATTAAAGCTTCTGATTTTACCGGTTCAACATCTGGAATGATTCAATATGTTAAAAATAACAAACCTAAGAATGTATTTTTAGTTACAGAATGTTCAATGAGCGACAATGTTCAGGTTGAAAATCCTGAAACTAATTTTGTTAGACCATGTAATTTATGTCCTCATATGAAAAGAATACAATTACCAAAAATCTATGATTGCTTAATGAATGAAACGAATGAAGTTTTGATCGATAAATCTATTATAGATAAAGCAAGACTTCCTATCGAGCGTATGATTAAAGTTGGTCGTCAATCTAGTCTTGCTTAATGGAAAGTTTACACACTACTGACGTTATTGTTATTGGATCTGGAATTTCTGGATTAATGACTGCAATCTGTCTTTACCCAAGAAAAGTTACTTTAATTTCTAAAAAAAAATTAGGCGAAGCTTCATCAAGCGCTTGGGCACAAGGAGGAATTGCTGCAGCTGTTGGTAAGGATGATAGTCCAAAGATTCACTTTGAAGATACTATTAAAGCAAGCTCAGGACTAAGTGATGAAAAAATTGTTAAAATTATAACTGAAGAAGCATCTTCTATTATTAAATTTCTAGAAGAAAAAGGAGTTAATTTTGACAAAGATCATCTTAAAAATTTTTTAATGTCTCAAGAAGCAGCTCATAGCAGACGTAGAGTATTAAAAGTAAACGGTGATAGTTCGGGAAGAGAAATTATAAAAACTTTGATAAATAACATTCAAAAGTTAGAAAATATTACTATTCTAGAAGATGTTACGGTTGATGAAATTATAACTGAAAATAATAAAGTCATTGGTTTAATTGGTCGTCATATTGGAAAGAACATAGTTGATAATTTTACATTTTTTAAAGCGCCTAATGTTGTTCTTGCAACGGGAGGTCTTGGCAGTATTTACGAACATACTACAAATCCAAGAGATATTTATGGTGAAGGTATTGCAATGGCTGCTCGTGCTGGTGCTGTTCTTTCTGATATGGAATTTGTTCAATTTCATCCAACAGGGATGGATGTTGGGCTTGATCCAACGCCTTTATTAACTGAAGCGCTTAGAGGAGATGGTGCAAAGTTAGTTGATGAAAATGATAGTCAATTTATGAAATCAATTCATCCAAGCGGAGATCTTGCTCCCCGTGATATCGTTGCTCGTGAACTACAAAGATTAAAAGATCTAGGACATTCAACATTCTTGGATTGTAGAAAATTTTCAAACGAACAATTAGAAACAATGTTTCCAAGTGCTTATAATTTTTTAAAAAAAGCTAATATTGATTTCACTAAAGAAAAAATACCTGTAACTCCTGCTGCTCATTATCATATGGGGGGCGTCCTCGTTGACGAAAATGGAAAATCATCTATTAAAGGGCTTTGGGCTTGTGGTGAGGTTTCTTCAACAGGTGCACACGGAGCGAATAGACTGGCTTCAAATTCTCTGCTTGAGGCCTTTGTTTTTGGAAAAAGAATAGCAACTTCTATTAATTCTGAAGTTCTTAATAACACTGAAGATAAAAATATTAATTTTAAAAAATATTTACCGAAAGAAAAAACATCATCACGAATTAGAGCAAAAAAATATATTTGGCAGCTTAGAAATATCATGAGTGATTTGGTAGGTGTTTATAGAAATGAACAAAAACTACGAAAAGCATTCATTGAAATTGATAGAATAGAAAGAGAAGCAAAAGATTTATCAGCTAAACTTAAAGATATGATTTTAGTATCAAGATTAATCACTTACTCAGCCTACATGAGAAAAGAAAGCAGAGGAGCTCATTTTAGAAGTGATTATCCAAAATCAAATGAGAAATTTTTATTTAGAAAAAAAATTACGTTAAACGAGATGCAAGAATTCTTAAATAAAAAAGAATATATAGAAAAAGTTGCTTAAAGAATGTCAAAATCTAAACTTATTACTAGCGGCTATATAAAAAGCATTGTTGGCGCTTCTTTATTTGAGGACCAAGCGCAAAAAGATATTACGACTGATCTTTTGGTAAATAAAAGTTCTATTACTTCTGCAAAAATTATTGCAAATGAGGATGGAATTATTGGTGGATTAGATTTTGCAGATGAAGCTTTTAAACAAATTGATAAAAAAACAAAATTAAAGAAAAAATTTCAAGAAGGATCATCTATAAAAAAAGGCGATATTATTGCTGAAATTAAAGGATTAACTGGTTCTATTTTAAAATCAGAAAGAACGGCAATTAATTTTTTAGGCTTAATATCAGGCATTGCAACAAAAACTCATTATTACGTTAACCTAGTTAAAGAATATAAAACAAAAATTTGTTGTACTAGAAAAACTTTACCAACACTTAGAGCTATTCAAAAATACGCTGTAACTCTTGGCGGTGGCACGAATAATAGATTTAATTTATTTGATGAAATTTTTATAAAAGACAATCATATTTCTGCATCACAAAATATATTTGATCTTGTGCAAAATGCTTTAAGATTAAACAGAAGCGGAAAGGTCATAACGGTAGAAGTGGACACACTAAGTCAATTAGAAACTATTCAATCGCTAAATTTTAATAGATTATTATTAGACAATATGAAACCGGATGAAATTAAAAAAGCATTAAGTATGGTTGGTAACAAATATGAAACAGAAGCTTCTGGTAATATTAATGATAAAAATATTCTTGATTATGCAAAGACGGGTGTTAATAGAATTTCAATTGGAAGACTGACCCACAGTCCTCAAAATCTGGATATTTCCCTAAACTTCAATTAAATTTAATTTTTGCAACTAAAATTACAAAAGCTAAAAATAAAGTTACGATATTTGCAAATATTATAGGTAAATTATTAGTTAATACTCCGTAGACTAACCAACTAGCAACACCAATTGTAAATATTAAAAACATCCACAAAGAAATATCCTTTGTACTTTTAGTTTTCCAAACCTTGTAAGCTTGTGGAACAAAGGCAACTGTTGTGCAAAAACCAGAAAAGAAACCAATAAAAGTTATGTATTTGTCCATTAATTGATAAGACTAAACTCTTTTTTTTAATTAAATGATTCTTTATTCTTATAATTTTTTCTATTACCTGTATTGAAATTTCTATCTTTGAAGTCTTTAGATTTTTTACTAAAAAATTTTGGCTTTTCTCTGTCACTTTTTCTTCTGTAGTCTTTTTCACCGCCTTCTCTTGGTTTGTATTCTTTAAAACCTTCGGTATTTTTAGGCTTAAATCCTTCTGAATGTCTATTTCCTCTAAATCTATCTGTGGGTTTGTTTTCTCGAGATCTTTCTGCTGGCTTATTTCCTCTAAATCCTTCTGAGGATCTGCTTCCACCAAAGCTTGGTCTTCCTCCTTTATTTCTGTCTCTTTCCCCTCCTCTTCTTTTATTTTTATAATCTCTTTGAAATCCACCGCCTCCGCTTTTGCTCTTAGAAAAATTTTCTTTCTTTTTAGTTGGATCTAATAATCTCTCAATAGCATTCCATTTTTCTCTATCGCTATTAGTAATAAAGGATAAAGAAGAACCCTCTGCTCCTGCTCTAGCAGTTCTACCCATTCTGTGAATATAATCTTCAGCAACTTGGGGAAGGTCGTAATTAATAACATGTTCAATGTGGGGAACATCAAGTCCTCTTGCAGCAATATCTGTTGCAACAAGTATTGTAAATTTCTTATTTCTAAAGGCGCTCATCACCGTAGTTCTTTTGCTTTGTCTTAGATTTCCATGCAAAGCATCTGCTTTGAATTTTTCCTTACAAAGCTTAGCTGCTAAATTTTTTGAATTATGTTTAGTTTTAACAAATACTAAAATTGAGCCGGTTCTTTCTTGTAATTGCTTAATTAACTCCTGATATTTTTGCTCTTGTTTTATATGAATAACTTCTTGCTTAATTTTTATGGATGGCACATTCGTTGCCCCCATAGAAACTCTTTCAGGATTTTTTAAATATTTAGACGACATTCTAACAATCTCTTCAGGTAGAGTTGCAGAAAACATTAATGTTTGTTTTTTTGCCGGAAGGTGTTTTAATATTCTATCAATTTGAATTCCAAAGCCCATATCAAGCATACGGTCTGTTTCATCTAAAACTAAAAAACCTGTATCTGATAATTTTAATGATTTTCTATCTAAGTGATCATTTATTCTTCCTGGTGTTCCTACAATAATTCTTGGACGTGATTTAAGTTGTCCTAACTGTTTATGCATAGACTCTCCTCCAATTAAACATGCTGCTTTGATTGGATTATTTCTTCCAAGCAACTGAATAATTACTGCTATCACTTGGTTTGCAAGTTCACGAGTTGGAGTTAATATTAATGCTGAACCTTGTTTTGATCTGCTTAACAGTTCAACTAATGGAATACTAAAGGCTGCAGTTTTTCCTGTTCCTGTTTGTGCCGAACCTAAAATATCACGACCTTCTAGGGCAAGCGGTATAGAACTTACTTGAATAGGAGTTGGTGCTGTAAAATTCATTCGCGCTAATGAATTTTGTAAGTTTTGTGAAAGGCTAAAGCCTTCAAAGTTAATCATTTAAATTTGGGGAAAGTTGTAAGTAAAAATCTAATAAAATTATTTAATAATAAAATGTAACCTTTATCAGTTAACAAGATTAATTAAAGCTATATTGAAGAGTAATTTGGCTTTGTTTCACCAAAATCGATTAAGAAGCTATTTTATTATGCTCTAGATACTTAACTTTATCAGTGTCTGATCTTTTAACTTTATCTTTTTTATTTTTTTGTACATGACCAGAAATATCAGCCCCTTCTAAAACAGTTAAGTTATTTTCAAAATGAAGGTTCCCTCTAATAACTCCTTTATTTCCAATATAAATATTTTTAGAATCAATATTACCCACCATGTGACCCAAAACCTCGACATCCTCTGCTTGGACTATGCCTTTGACGATTCCGGTTTCTAATATTCTCAATTTTTTTGCTTTAACATTTCCTTTAATTTTTCCAGCAATCTCAATTTCTCCTTTACAGTCTATTTCTCCATCAAAACGAAAATTTTCACCTAAATGTGAAAAACCACGAACTTGATCTTGATTTTTTTTATCTGATTTAAAAAACATTATTATTCTTTGTTATTATTTGTTATTTTTTTTCTTGTAGAGGATACAATTTCTAATTGTGCGCCCTCATCAACAACAAGATTTCTATGTGATAATTTACCTCTAATTTTGGCCGAATTATTTAAATGAATTCGCTCTGAATAAAGGTCGCCTGTTATTTGACCTCCTGCTTCAATATTATTATCTGCTGTCACATTGCCTGTAATATTTCCATTCTCAAGAATAATAACCTCTTCAGCTTTAATCTCGCCCACAACTATTCCGTCAATTGTAATGCTATCTTTTTCGGTAATATTACCTTGTAAATTTGTATCTCTTAAAATAACTGATGGCATAAATTATAAAATCCGATTAAATAATGAATGCAAGAGTTTAGCAAGTGTTTATTAATGCTATAATTCTTAAAAAGTTAAATAAAAATAAAAATTTTATGAAAAGAGTTGAGATTTTATTAGAAAAAACAATATTTGCATCGCGTTGGATACTTGCTCCGTTTTACCTAGGCCTGTCTTTAAGTTTATTAGTTTTGCTTTATGAATTTGGTAGAGAAATAATTCACTTCTTCACAATTATTCATGAAACAGATATTGCGGGTGTTTTACTTTTTATACTAAGTCTCGTTGATATTTCGCTTGCTGCAAATTTATTAATTATTGTTATTTTTTCAGGCTATGAAAATTTCGTATCTAAAATTCATATAAAAAATCATGAAGATAAGCCTGAATGGATGGGTCATGTAGATTTTACAGATCTTAAAATTAAATTAATTTCATCAATCGTTGCTATTTCAGGAATTCATTTACTAAAAATATTTATGAATTTGGATAAATATTCAAAAGATACTATTATTTTATATGTTGTTGTTCACCTGACTTTTGTTGTTAGCGGGGTGTTGCTAGCGCTGATGGACTACATTATGAACAGAAGCATTAGCAAACATTCAAAATCAAAAAAATAGTTCATAAACGCTCGTGTTAAAAAGTATTATTTTAAAATTACAAAAATAAAACAATAGAAATTTAAAGATTATTAAGATTTAATTAATTTATATTTATGAAGCAAGATTACTCAGTAAAAGACATCTTAAGTGCAGTAGATGATATTTTAAAAGTTAAATCGGCTCAAGAATCAACGAAAAAAATCGCAAATGAAATTCCCGTAAAAGATATTCTGAGCGCTATGGATAATATTTTAAAAGTTAAATCTATTCAAGATCCTGCAAAAAAAATTATAAATGAAATTTATGGAAAAAATGATAGTACAAAAAAATTAATAGGTGATCCAGAATCTAAAAAAGAAAATAAAATGAAAAAAAAATATGATTTATTAGTAGTAAATAATGCTAAAGATATTTTAATATTAAATCGTATTATTTTTAAATGATTATTGAGTGCGCTTGTAAAAAATATAAATTTGCAGTTAAAGCTGAGGAAATTGGTATTAATGGTCGAGTAGTTCAGTGTGGAGTTTGTGATGAAAAATGGTTTCAAGAACCAGCAAGTTCTGAAGAATTTAAAGTTTTAAAAGACAATCATATTAAAGAGGAAGAGAAAAAAAAAGAAGAAGCTAAAAATCAAAAACCCAAAAAAGAAAAGCCTGGAAAAAACTATATTCCAATTAAATATGAAAATAAAAGTAAGATAAATTATAGCAAAATTTTTTTAACTATTCTGATTATTTCTATAATCGGTATGGCTATCAGCTTTGAAAATAGAGAATATATACTTAATAAAAATCCTGAGTTTACTGATTTCTTTGGTCTTTTAGAGGAGTTTGTTGAATATTTAAAAATATATTATTCGGATATTATAGAGGTGTTTAACCCAAAACCAAAATAAAAATTTATGAGTTTAATTACAGGTCTTATACTTTTCGTCGTTGGCATGATTGGAACTATTTTATTCTTTATATTTTTAACTTGGGTAGAAAATAATAAAAAATAATTAAGAGCAAAGTTTAGAAATTAAAAAATAAAGCTCCATACCTTTAGTTTGATAAGAATAAGCAACTGCTAAAAGAAATGAAGCAAAACCTACCCATAAAAAAATTATTGATTTTTTCATACTGCTTTTATTTCTAATCTTGAGATCGTTTTTTCTTCAATTGGATAATTAATAATTGCCCCAAATACTCCAAGTGCAATTGAAATATACCAAACAATATCATAAGAGCCTGTCACATCATAAACTTTGCCCCCCAACCAACCACCTAAAAAAGCTCCCACTTGATGAAATAAAAAAGCAATTCCATAGAGCATACTCATATTTTTAACACCAAAAACTGTTGTGATTGTTCCTTGAGTTAGTGGAATTGTTGAAAGCCAAAGCACTCCCATTAAAGCAGCAAATATATAGGCTGTTAAATTTGTAACAGGAAATAAAATAAAAATTAAAATAATCACTGCACGTGATGCATAAATAGAACTTAAGAGTAAAGGTTTTCTAATCTTACCTCCTAAAAATCCTGCGTAATAAGTTCCAAAAATATTAAATAGTCCTATTAAAGCTAATACAATAGTCCCTATTTGCGGTGATAGACCTCTATCAATTAAGAATGCTGGCGCATGAGTCATAATAAAAAGAATATGAAAGCCACATACAAAGAATCCAATGCATAACAGCCAAAAT
>Ga0208363_1000059_pt1 | contig 30084 bp, 26 predicted proteins | sample LakMenEpi03May11_FD_150666 | JGI IMG/M metagenome (GOLD analysis project Ga0208363, IMG submission 150666) | Freshwater microbial communities from Lake Mendota, WI - 03MAY2011 deep hole epilimnion (SPAdes) | ecosystem: Environmental > Aquatic > Freshwater > Lake > Epilimnion/Euphotic zone ...
TCAAACCTAGAAGTGGATACTCCCTGAGGAATCGAGAAATCGCGCACCTTGAATCCAGCCTTGCCTGGGTCTGCATTCAAATCAAACGGGCCAAAGGTACTGCTTAAAAAACCCGTGCTCCCTGCAAAACTATGATTATTGGGGATCGCAATATAAGGAGGCAATTCACCCCGAACGCCAAGCTCATGCGAAACCACAGAACCCATCTGAGGGAAATCTATCACTGCTGTAGGAGTGTAGCCTGTGAAAAGATGATAGGTTGCTTGAGCATGATCAGGAATTCGCCCAACGACACTGCGGGCAATGGTGATTTTGTCTGCGATGGCTGCAGTCTTGGGAAAATTATCACTAAAGACCTCGCCACTTTTGGTTTTCGTTACGCCAAAGGAACCACGATATTCAACAGGGGCCTCAGGTTTGGGATCAAACGATTCCTGCTGGGGCATGCCACCACCAAGATGCAATTGAATCACACTAAGAGCTTTTGCAGGAAGCTTGCCCTGAGCAGCAGTTGCAGAGAACGCCTGATTCCCAGCTTGTGCGCCTCTCGCTTCCAACCTCAGCATATCGCCAAGCGAAAGGCCAAGTGCTCCAAACACCCCTGCCTGTACCACGCTGCGTCGCGAAACCATACCGCGAAACCCTTCACAACCCTTGCGATTAGGTACACGTTGGGATTTGGGTGCTTGAAACATGCGAAAGACTCCCTGAAAGTTCATCTGCTAATTAGTCGAATAATGCATTGTATTCAGAGGGCAAAAATTGCGCCATCTTAAACTGTTCTTTTCCTCTGTTTACCAGCTATATTCAAAGGTAATAGCAGCCAAAATCATTCCAGACCCACTTCCAACTTTGAATAATAGCGGATCTAAAGGAAAAACCATTGCCTGTACGCAATCTCAAGGCTATGATTTAACCATGAAATCCCTCCATAAATACCTTCTTGGTATGATTACTCTTCTGACACTTGCACTGCCCCTCTGGTCACAAACAACCACACCAGAAGATCGTACTTTTTTTGAACAAAAGGTTCGCCCACTTTTAGTGGAGCATTGTTATTCATGCCATTCTCTAGATGCTAAAAAGTCCAAAGGTGGCCTAAAACTCGATAGCGCGGAATCGATTACCAAAGGTGGCGAGACAGGCGCTGTAATCATCCCGGGCAAACCTGAACAAAGTCTGCTTATCAAAGCAGTACACTATCTCAATAACGAAACACTGCTGATGCCACCCAAGGGAAAGTTGCAAGCAAGAGAAATCGCAACCCTCGAAGAATGGGTCAAACGTGGCGGGTACTTCCCAGCTTCAACCCAGAGCGCTGAAGCAAAAAACTCCAAAAACTTTGAAGACAGAAAGAAGTTCTGGTCGTTTCAACCCTTGGCGAAACAACCACTCCCCAAAGTAAAGCAACAAGATTGGCCCCGCACCAAAATCGATTCCTTCCTTCTTGCAGAACAAGAAAAACGCGGTTTAAAACCTTCGCCACAAACAACACCCGCACAGTTTATACGCAGAATCACCTTTGATCTTACAGGCCTACCACCCACACCCGCCGAAATCGATGCCTTCAAAAACCCGACAGAAGAAGATTACAAAAAACTGGTCGATAGATTACTTGCCTCGCCACACTATGGCGAACGCTGGGGCCGCACCTGGCTTGATCTTGCGCGCTACTGCGACATCCTTGAGCAATGGGCCGACACTAAAGGCCAATCCTACCTGTATCGCGACTGGGTCGTCAAAGCCATCAATGATGACTTAGGGTTCGATAAGTTCAGCACCTTGCAACTGGCTGCAGATCAACTTAATTCATCCTTAGCCGATCGGGCAGCTTTAGGCTTTATGGGCCTTAGCCCCTCTTATTGGAAAGAACTTCAGCTTCCGGTAGATATCATAAAAACCGTGGTTGCAGAAGAATGGGAAGAACGCGTTCATACATTATCCAGCACCTTTCTAGGTTTGAATGTAGCTTGCGCCCGATGCCATGATCACAAGTTTGACCCGATCACCGCAAAAGATTATTACTCACTAGCAGGCATAGTAGCCAGCACCCGGCCTGCAGATATATCCATGCTGGAAGCAGAGGCAACAAAAGTCATTCTTGATGCGAGAAAAAAAGTAACCACACTAGAAGCAGATTTAAAAAAGCTGCAGGCAAAAAAACCCGCAGAGCCACCCCAAGCTATCGCTGACCTGAAAAAACAAATAGAAGAACTTAAGAAGAACACGCCTAATTACAATGCGCCTTTTGCGGTGGGCATGGAAGATGCTAGCCTTTATGTCGTTGCAGATGGCCCTAATAAAACCAAGCTTGATTTCAAAATGAACCAGGCTCAAAACCTGGCCCTTCATGTGCGGGGCAATCCCAACAACACCGGTGCCATCATTCCTAGGCAATTTCTTTCCGTCTTCTCGGGTGATAACCCAAAAGCTTTCAACCAAGGCAGTGGCAGACTCGAACTCGCTAACGCTCTTTTCACTGAAGCACAATCTCTAACCGCAAGAGTCATTGTTAATCGCATTTGGAAACATCACTTTGGCAAAGGCTTGGTAGAAACACCCAGCGACTTCGGTTTCCAAGGCGACAAACCCTCTCACCCCGAACTTCTGGATGATCTTGCCCTTCGACTGATCGAAAATAATTGGTCAATGAAATGGCTGCATCGGGAAATCGTACTTTCCGCAACCTACAGGCAGCAATCAACTTCCCCCTCACCTCTTGATCAGGATAATCGACTGCTCGCTTCCATGCCCCGCAAACGATTAGATGTCGAAGGCTGGCGCGATGCCATGCTAGCTGTTTCAGGAAACCTTGATCCTAGCATCGGTGGCGCACCCATCGAACTTAACGATATCAACAACCGCAAGCGAACCATCTATGGCCTTGTACGCCGTCGAGAACTATCTGATATTCTGCGCCTACATGATTTCCCAGATCCAATAACCCACAGCCCGAACCGAGTTACAACCACCACGCCCCTGCAACAACTCTACACACTCAACAGCCCCTTCATTCAAAAACAAGCAAACCTTCTTTATGAAAGATTACAACGCGAATTTCCTTCAAGTGATGCCGATAAAATCACCGGGGCCTATCGCCTATTGTTTGGCCGAACCCCCACCAGCCATCAATTAGAAATCGGCCTGAGCTTTGTGAAATCAGGTGGCGTGGCTTGGAACCAATACACTCAGGCCCTCTTGGGTAGCAACGAATTTGTTTTCATCGACTAAGGCTTTAAACCTTTGTTTGGCAGCTTTCGGAGTATGTTAATGAACGCGCCTTTCTCTCGTAGACAAATGGTACAGGCCCTAGGTGGAGGCTTTGGCTCTCTCGCCCTTGCACAACTTCACGCCTCTGCTGCCATTGCAACTCCTACGAAACCACTACTTCCCCATTTCGCACCAAAAGCAAAGCACATCATTCATCTGTTCATGAATGGCGGGCCCTTCCAATGCGATCTTTTCGATCCCAAACCCGCACTCAATAAATTCGCAGGGCAAAAACCGCCAGGCGCAGACCTCCGCACCGAACGGCCCACAGGCGCGCTCATGGGTGTACCTTTTAAATTCTCGCAACATGGCCAATCAGGGCTTCCCATCAGCGAACTTCTGCCCAACCTTTCCCGCCATGCTGATGATCTCTGCGTTATTCGATCCATGCATACCGACAATCCAAACCATGGCCCTGCGTTGTTTCTAATGAACAACGGTTCCATCGTTCCCACGCGCCCGACTCTTGGTGCATGGCTTTCCTATGGGTTGGGAAGCGAAAACGCAAACCTGCCCAACTTCGTCGTCTTCTGCCCAGGCAGACCCGTCCGATTTTCAGAGCTTTGGTCCAACGGATTTCTTCCAGGCGAACATCAAGGCACCTACATCAACCACTCCAACCTCGATCCGCGAAAGATGATTCCCTTCCTCGAAAACGCAAAGCTCTCTCCAGCAAACCAAACAAAACAAATCGAACTCATGAGGCAACTCAACCAGGAACACAGCAACGAACGAAATGCCGACCCCGCACTCGAAGCCCGTATTCGCTCCATGGAAACAGCCTACCGCATGCAACTTGCAGCATCGGATGCCTTCGATATTTCCTTGGAACCAACCAAAACCCGTGAGATGTATGGCAAAGGCCACTTCGCCAACGGTTGCCTCCTCGCCCGCAGACTTGCAGAACGTGGCGTTCGCTTCACGCAACTTTACTACGGTAATGGCCAGCCTTGGGATACCCACAGTAACCACACCGCATCCACCCGTAACCTCTGCAAGGATATCGATCAACCCATTGCTGCATTATTAACCGATCTGAAAAACAGAGGGCTTCTCGACGAAACCCTTGTCGTCTGGGGAGGCGAGTTTGGCAGAACTCCCACCACCGAAAATGCTGATGGCCGTGATCACAACCCATGGGGATTCTCGATGTTCATGGCGGGTGGCGGGGTTAAAGGTGGGCAAGCCTACGGCGCAACCGATGACTTCGGTTTCAAATCTGTCGAAAACAAAGTCCATATCCATGACCTTCATGCCACCATCCTTCACCTGATGGGGCTTGATCACGAGAAACTGACTTACCGTTATGCGGGTCGCGATTTCCGACTTACTGATGTGAGTGGGCATGTTGTTTCAAAACTACTCCAGTCGCCTCAAACACAAGTATGATTCACTTTGATTGATAATGGGTGACAATCTATTTGCGTTCTTTAAGCAACTTGGTCACATGCTCCTTCATTGCAATAGAGCTCACCTTATGGTTGAGAACTTTTTGTGCTGCTACTTCAAGTTCAGAAATCGGAGTTTCTGATATGCCATAAAGTGCATCGAAGTAATCCAAGGTCATCATCGCTCCAAAAACACTGACTTCTGCAGGATCTAATACAGGGCGCAAAAGCTTGATCGCTTCTTTCCTTGCACCAATAGCTTCCATGGGCAATTTAAGAGCCTCGAAATCTGTTGCAATGCGATTCCAAAGCCTGCCCTTCTCATAAAACGCAGCCACTAAAATCTGATCTCTTGTTCGTTTAATTGCTGTGCGATAATCCATCTGCCTGCGTGCAAACTCTGATGCCATATCATAAACTTTGGCCCGATAACTCAATGCCGAATAAGGCAATCCAATCGCCTTCACGAACAATGCATCAACCTCTTCTGCTTCTGATTTAGGATCTTTAACCGTTGCCTCCATGTTTAATAGCATTGCATTTTCAAACTGATAAGTGCTGGCATTCCCATCAAGAAGAACTGATTGCGTAAGCACTTTGGCTTCAGGATATTTTCGCTGGGATATCGAAAGGGTGGCAAGAAGGTTTGCTGCTTCTAAACGATAAAGCACGGGAGATTGTTCAGTGCGATAACCATTCGCAAGCTGTTCCATTTCCTTGGGCTTGCTACGATAGGATTTAATAAACTCAGTTCGGAAGGTGTTGAAATGTGCGTTGCTTAAATCGTCACGGTTCATGCCAGCATCAATAGTGATAAAATTAGTACGCACCCATGCTTTAAGCAGCCCTGCTCCGTACGCTCGCGCCATATCCGAATCAAGTGCTGGCCGCACCTGCGTGTATGGCACCTCAAGAGTTGCTGCCATCTTGCAAGACCCCAAAGTCGCCATGTAGTGCGAATTGATTTTACGATTAACAGCACCTGGCTTGGTCGGGTCGACAAGAAAGTTTAAAGGCGCCATGACTTCTTGAGGGCGCTCTTCTTTGATCCAAGAAATCCATTCGTTGAGGTTGTCTTTAACATGAGGAACTCCAAGGCCGAGAAAATGCATTGCTTCATGTATATCCCCTCTTAACGCAGGGCAGTGAAAATCGATTGCAAAATGAATCTTGTATTTGTTGGCTATATCAGAGATAGCTTGGATTTCAGGATAAATTGGGTTATCGCCATAATCGCGGTTGTGATCATGGGGCATACGATTTTTACCCTGATCGCCTGCTTGAACACCATCTTTGTCCACAATAGGCACAGCAAATAAGACATGGCGTTTACGGAACTCTTTACCTGCTAGTGATTCAGAAAGTGCCTCTTGCAAGAAACCCTCAAGTACATAACTTGCTGTTGATTCACAGGCATGATGCCTAGCTGTAACTAAAATGGGGGAAACACCCGGGTCCGGTTTTCCTATTCTCAACAGATCAACTGAAGTTCCCTTACGGGTCTTAGTTAATTCACTCTTTACCAGAAAAGGGTTGGCTGCATTCTTGGTGATAAAAGCATCAAGGTCGTGCTGCAGATAAGGGATAGCAACACTAAAGCGTGCACGCTGGTTAACCTTGGTGAATTCATAGGTGAAGCGCTCTGCCTGGGGTGTAATTTCAACATTGTCAGTTCCGAGATAGTTCCATGATTTTCCCTCATCGATACTTACTGCTGGCCCACGCACGCCAATTTTCTGAGGTTTCCCCAGATCAAATAGAACCTTCCCCGGGTTCGAAACCGTGGCATCAAAACACCAATAGAACCAAGGTTGCCCGCCCCGCAGATCGGTATCCAGATGAATAGTTTTGCCATCAATTTTTTTCACAACAACATTTCCACCAGGAAACGATGTGCTGATCCTCACTTCTTCACCATGAACTTTTATTGATGCAAATAAAATAATCACTGGGGTAATAATGGGAAATAGTTTCATGTTCGACCGGCCTCAATATTGATCCTTCGTGCATTATCATTGAACGAATTCTAGGATTGAATTCATGGATGGACTAATTCATGCACTTTACCATGGGTCAAACCTTGAAACACCTCTTATGTGCTTTATCAATAGTTATGATTGGTTTTGTTTCAACGCATTTATACGCATTGAAAGAAAGACAGCAATCCAACTTGACCGCTATTCTCCTGATAATCTGTTAATGGTTCCCTATACTATCTTCTTTAGTAATCACCTAGCGGGATCCTATCATGGGCATGGAAATCGAAGTAAAAGTTGCAGGCATGAATTGGAGTAAAATATCAGGATCCATGGCAAAGTTTGAACCCAAAGGCACAATACGCATGGCTGATGGGCAATTGACTTTTCCTGACGAAGAACCAGCGGCAGACTGGAAAGAGTTGCGCATTGCATTGCCCGCAGGCATGGTTACCATTCGCAAAACACCTACAGGAGCAACGCTTGTTACCTGGGGTAATGTAAGCCAAGAATTGATCGAGCAAAGGGATTTATTCGCAAAGATGCTCGAAGAATAAAACGCTTAACCACTTCTTTATCTTTTATTGTTAATGGGCTTGTTGGTTTCAACAAATAGATAATTGAAGAGGAATGAAAAGTCTCTGCTACTTAAGGTAAAGACTCCGCCTTTGGTTTCATAACCATTGATGAAACCATCAGGGCCCATGGGCTTGAAATCATTTCCATGGGGGTTCCAAAGTGTGATCAAATCTTTTGCTTCATCGTAATTAAGTATGGCGTAGGCATGACCAACGACAATTGCTGGTGGTGGTTTTTTAAGGTCGAGGGAAACACCCGCACCCATTAAGCTTTTGTTTTTAACGCCTTTACCCAACAGATAACGAATATTGAAAAGATCTTCCGGAAGGCCTGATTTCCAAGCGGTGATATCAGTTTGATGGCCCGTAAGAAGAGATATGGTTTCACCTATATTCCCACCGCGTGAAATACGATCCAATCCAATTGCAGCAATATCCTCAGGCACATTTGTTTTGTAAACTTCACCATAAGCCTCTTCAAGTACATTAATCCATGTGCCTTGATTTGCTGTGCGTGAACCAAGCGCAATAACAGCCTCAGGAAGTTTATTGATGCGTACAGAACGCCCATCGGGAAATTCAACCTTATTGGAACCATCTTCATTGGTTTTGATCATGCTTTTAATGGCATCAGGGTTTTGAAACGCAAGGTTCCCCGCCATCGATACAAAGAAACAGTTCCCCATGTGCCCCTGCGAAATCCCCTCAATGCCTAATTTCTTGGAACCAAACATATCTCGTGAAGAAGTAAAGAGATGCACAAGATAGAATTCATATTCTTTCTCCATCTTAAAAACATTGGTGAGAGAACCATTTGCAAACACCATGGTTTCTTTAATATCGCTAGTAAGCTCGTCAAGGGTTGCAGATTTTTTATCGGGTGACTTTAAAAACCAGAAGTGAGAAGTTGCAAGGGCAGCGGCTTCGATGGAACGAATAGAACCATCACGAAGAAGAACAGCAGTCTCACTGCGATCAAGGCGATCATTTTTATTGGTATCCCACTTGGGTAGGAATTGTTCCAATGCTTTTTTATATGAAGGGGCTTGAACGGAAATCTTAGGTGCAGGAGGTTGTTGTTGTGCAAATGCGCATCCTACGAAAACAAAACTTAACAGGATCAACTGCAGTAACCGCATGAATCATCTCCAGAGCGCCAAAAAAAGTTCCACTGCGATAAGAACTATTATAATGATTTCAAGAATTTGAGCACGCAAAGCTGCAGCCTGATCTGCAACCACACGGTAAACATCTTCAATAACCTCTAGATTTCTACGGATACTGCCCTCCCAGGCAGGAAGATGAAATCTGGTTGCGAGCAATCTATAGGTGCGGGAAAGATACATGTCACCAAGAAGTTTGAATACATTGCCAGTGCGTTCGAACAAATTGGTGGCTTCGATATTAAGAGCGCCCAGCTCGCGCACCCTCTGGTTGGGCCCCTCCCCCAGCAATCGGGAAAACGGCGTGGGCCACCGTGCCCATTTCGCAGAATTTGCAAGCTCCGTATCGAGTAAATCATCAAGATAGCGATAACGCAATAATTGCAGGTTTGCAAACTGGATGGTCTGCAATGTTTCTTCGCAATCAGAATCGATGAGCACCGCAGCAGCCCAATCAACCACAAGAAGATCCGTGGGAGAATATTGCAGCTTTTGCTTGATAGATTCTTCAATCTCCTCTGCAGCAAGCGGGGAAGCTTCCAGCCTAAGAAGACTTGCTAACCAAGGCGAATGATTTTGAAGCAGATCAGATATTTCTGGGAAGGGATCACCAGGATTAAACTGAAAAACAAAATATTCCTCAGTGAGTTCGCTCCATTTGGGAAGTTTGATTGCAGGTGAAAGCCTTTTGAAAAGGGGTTCAAGGTGTTTTTTGCCAAAGCTGGGAAATTCGCCTGGGCGGGATAACTCCTGCGCCAACTCACTTAACTTCGAACCTTGAAGCGAAAACGGTATCCGTAGCGAAAGGCTGAGGGTTGCAAAATCAAAGAGAATCATTTCAACCTGAGCTTCCACCTCGCCCAGTACCGCAAATTTACAAATGGTATGTGGCAACTGAAATACCAATGGGGCAGGACGGTATTCAATCGACATCGGGGTACGCCTTCTTCGGGGCAACCCGGGGGAACTTGCAGAACCAAGTTCAGCCTCAAGCAATTTTGCAGCCTGCACTAAATCAACTTCTTCGCCCCAGTCAAATGCAACATAAGCATGTAACACACCAGAAACTATTTCATCATTCATCGTTACAGAAGTTTTTGTCACAAAAACACATCCCCCAGATAATCTAGGCACATATTATCATTCTACACGATAGCCATTACGGTTAGGCCAACGAAATAAGCTCATTCATAATTAAGCAGGCTATTTTAAGGTTGATCAAGCCATTGCAGAATAGCGCTGCGATCTTGATCAAGAGTGGGTGCGCCCCTATGTTCAACTTCATCGGGTACACCGGTCATCTTGATAGGGTTACCCCCGGTTCTAATATTACCAAATACAGGGTCTTTAATATCAACAATCATGTTTCTTGCATTTACCTGAGGATGAGTCGCAACCTTGCTGACATTCTGAATTGGGGCAGAAGGAACTCCTTTTTCATCAAAAAGCTTCACCCATTCTTCCGTAGTCTTTGCTGCTAGAGTTTTTTCTATCTCCACCTCGAGCACATCCACATGCTGACATCGAAGCTGATTACTTTTGAATCTTTCATCCTGCACAAGATCCATTCTTTGCAGCACTTCGCACGCCTGAACAAACAACCTGTCATTCCCCCCTGCAAGTATCATGTAAGAATCCTTCGTGCGATAAGCTTGAAAAGGAGCGATGCTGTAATGCCTAGAACCCAACGATTCCGTAATAACACCCGTGCTGAGATAATTAGTAAGAGAACCTTCAAGCATTGCAACCTGACAATCTAACATTGCGATATCAATACGCGATCCGCCATGCCCCTGCATCCTGCGAACAAGTGCAGCTTGAAGAGCGATGACAAAATAGAGACCCGAAGCAAGATCGCCAATGGAAACTCCAACGCGCACCGGAGGTTGGCCCGGATGCCCCGTCAAGCTCATCACACCACCAAGTGCCTGAACCACTAAATCGTAAGCGGGCATTGCAGCCATGGGCCCTGTCTGCCCAAAACCCGAAAGAGAACCATAGATCAACTGGGGATACTTTTGCTGCAAATCACCCCACGCATACCCGAGCCTTTCCATAGTTCCGGGGCGATAATTTTCCACTAAGAAGTCCGACTTTGCCAAGAGCTTCTCGAATATCTTCTTGTCTTCACTCTTTTTTAAATCGAGTGCAATACTGTATTTATCGTAATTCATGGAGCTATAAAACAAGGAGCTATCATCTTTGAAAGGCGGAAACGATCGGGAGTCATCGCCACCATGGGGCGTCTCGACCTTGATCACCTTCGCACCCAAATGAGCAAGATTAAGCGTTGCAAAAGGCCCCGCAAGTATTCTTGTAAGGTCTGCTACCACCAATCCTTCGAGTGGTCTGCTAAGCGTTTTATCTGTTTTGCTAGATTCGTTCATACCCTAATCCTATTGTTTTAAAGTTGGCATCGCATCTAAAAACAGAATCTTGCTTGCCATCCGACATCCCACCCATCATTATAGCTTCATGTTCTCTTAAACTTATAGCTTCAAGAGGTTGCTACTATGATTCTTCGTTTTATTTGCTTGGCAGGTGTTTTAATGACTTCAACTTTCAGTTCTGCAGCGGATGATGTTATCCGCACCCCATTCGGAAAAACTAAAGAAGGCGAAGCTGTTGATATTTTCACCCTGCAAAACAGCAAGGGCATGAAAGTTAGGCTCATCACCTTCGGCGCAACCATTCAATCCATCGAAGTTCCTGATAACAAAGGAAAAATGGCAGATGTCATCGTGGGCTTCGATACCCTCGAAGGCTTCCTTACCGAACATCCTTATTTCGGTGGCACCATAGGCAGAGTTTGCAACCGCATTGGTAATGCCAAATTCTCTCTCGATGGTAAAGAATATACCCTCGCTGCTAACAATGGCCCACACAGCCTTCATGGTGGCAAAAAAGGTTTTGATCGCAAAAACTGGACTGCTGAAAGCTTTATTACCACTATCGAAAGAGGCGTTCGCTTCACCCGCACCAGCCCCGATGGCGAAGAAGGCTACCCAGGCAATGTGCGCCTTGGGGTTACTTTTACCCTCACCAATGATAACGCCCTTCGCATCGAATATGATGCCATTACCGATAAGTCCACACCCATCAATCTGACCAACCATGCTTATTTCAACCTTGCAGGTTCAGGCAATGGCACCATTCTTGATCACCAGATCATGATTAATGCAACGCAACAAACTGCAACGGATGAAACCTTGATACCCACAGGAAAGCTAGCGCCTGTTGCAGGCACCCCTATCGACTTCACCAAATATGGAAAAATAGGCGCCCGCATCAAGGAAATCAAAGCAACGCCCGTAGGCTATGATCACAACTATGTGCTTGAGGCTTCCAGCAAAGATTTAAAAGCCCCCGCTGCAGTAGTAAGAGAACCAAACTCAGGCAGAGTGATGGAAGTTTATACCACCGAACCAGGGTTACAGTTTTACACGGGTAATTTCCTTGATGGCACCATCAAGGGCAAGAAGGGTGCTACCTACAATCAATACAACGGATTCTGCCTCGAATCCCAGCATTACCCCGATAGCGTCAATAAAAAAGAATTTCCTTCAACGATCTTGAAGCCTGGCGAGAAATTCAGCAGCACTACCACTTATAAATTTCTGGCCGTTGCTGAGTAAGAAATCAAGGCCCCAAGCGCTTGATACCCCATAAAGTTCCATTTCTTTCATACAGAATGCGATCGTGCATTCTGCTGGGCCTGCCTTGCCAAAACTCTATTGAATTTGGCCAAAGCCTATACCCGCCCCAAGTTTCAGGCAGAGGAACTACCGCATCTGCAAAGCGTTTTTCAATCTCATGCCAGCGAGCTTCAAGTTCTTCACGGCCCTGCATCACTGAAGATTGTTTGGAAGCCCAAGCACCAATGCGACTTCCCACGGGCCGTGAAAGAAAGTAATCCTCAGATTCCTTCTTACTAACTTTCTGCACATCACCTTCGATGCGAATCTGCCTTTCTAAATCAGGCCAGTAAAAAACTAGCGCTGCCCTAGGGTTTTCTCCAATCTCTCCCGCCTTGCGTCCTTCATAACTAGTGAAAAAAGTGAATCCACGCTCATCAAAGCTTTTTAGCAACACAATCCTAGCAGAAGGCGCTCCGTGCACCGTGGCAGTTGCTAAAGTCATGGCATTGGGTTCCGTAACCTTCGCATTCACCGCATCGCCAAACCATTTTGCAAATTGATCAAAAGGGCATTGCGCTAATTCATGTTCCAAAAGGCCATGAAGGGTGTAGTCTTTTCGTAGGTCTGCAAGTGATGCCATGATAAATTCTCCGTGAAAGTCTAGTTATCGATATCATAGTCTTTTTTCTGACACAAAGAAAAGCGTCCATTTACTTGCTTCCTCTTTTAACCCCGATTACAATTATTACTTAATACTTAATCCAAGAAAGGCAAACATGCACAAGTTATTCTCTCTGACGGTAGCAGCTTTATTTATCGCAACCAGCTTATCCTTTGCTCAAGAATCCAAATCCACGAAAAAGCTTTTAGTAATCACAGAATCGAAGGGCTTTGTACATGGCGTGGTAAAACGCCCCAAACCTGAAGAATTATGCCTGGTAGAAAAATCACTCATCGCATTGGGAAAATCGTCTGGCATGTTCGAAGCAGTGGTCACCCAGGATTCCCGCACTGCAATTACTGCAGAAAACTTGCAAAAATATGATGCAGTATTCTTTTACACCACAGGCGAGCTGCCACTATCTGATGTGCAAAAAGCCGACTTGCTCCAATACATAAAGTCTGGCAAAGGCTTTGCGGGCAGCCATTGTGCAACAGATACCTTTTACAAATGGCCCGAGTATGGCAACATGATCGGTGCTTACTTTGATGGCCATCCTTGGCATGAAAAAATCAAGGTAAAAGTCGAAGATAAGAGCCACCCAGCAACCAAACATCTGGGCGATTCATTTGAAATAACTGATGAAATTTATCAGTTCAAGGGGCCTTACGACCGGAAAAACCTGAATATCCTGCTTAGCATGGATACCACCGCAGTTAAAAAAGAAGGCAAACGCGCAGACAAGGACTATGCACTTGCCTGGACTAAAGAATATGGCAAAGGCCGGGTTTTTTACACAGCTTTTGGACACCGCGATGAAGTTTGGGCTGACGAACGGTTCCAAAAGTTAATGATTGGCGGGCTAGGCTATGTAATGGGGCTTAACGATGGTAGTGGCAAGATTGGTGAAAAAAAGCAATAAAATGCTTAAATCAGCTTCCATTACATTTATTAAACCTTTAGCCTATATGGAATGCAAAACAGGACTATGAACACTAATTATGGTCCTGTTTTGAATAAAATAAAGCAAATCACCCCAGGGGGTTTGAGTGATAACTAGGCTTATAACATCAAATGTTCATGGTTCCGATGATTGCAATTATCAATTTTTAACCAGCATGCTGGTTAATGAAAGTATTGCAATCGATGCCGGGGCTATCGGATTGTTTTCTTCTCCCAAAGAGCAGGAAAAAATCCGCCACGTTTTATTAACCCATTCTCATATCGATCATTTGGCAACACTGCCCATCTTTATTGAAAATGTATTTACGGGAAAGCCTGACCCAGTAATTGTCTACGGGTCAACGCCTGTATTAAACTGTTTGCAAACCGATGTTTTTAACAATCGTATCTGGCCTGATTTTATCGAACTTTCAAAGTTCCCTGTTTCACGTTTCCTAGATGTCAAAACCTTCGAACCAAACCAAACGATCACCCTCGAAGGTATTAATATCACCTCTATCAACATCAATCATGTTGTTCCCACGGTCGGATACATTTTTGATGATGGAAAAAGTGCGATTGGTTATGTCAGCGATACAGCCGAAACCGAGGAAATCTGGGAACGCCTCAACAAGCAAGCTAACTTAAAGGCAGTGTTTTTGGAAGTAACCTTCCCTAATAATCTTCAATGGCTTGCTGATGTATCCAAACATCTAACACCGAAAACTTTTAAGCTAGAACTACAGAAGTTAAAAAAGGATGTTCCAATTTTTGCAGTGCACCTTAAAGGTCGCTACCGAGACCAAGTGGCTAAAGAAGTCGCAGACCTTAACCTTCCCAATGTTCATATCACCAAGTTTTTAAAAGACTACACCTTCTAATAATTACACTAGAGACACAAAAAAGCCCTCCGAGGTTATCCTCAGAGGGCTTTTTATTTTCTACAAGCTTTTCTTACTTCGCAGTCTCCAATAACTGCCTAAGCACATAACGAAGAATTCCGCCATGCTTGTAATAAAGCACTTCCTGTGGCGTATCGATGCGAACAACAGCTTTGAATTCTTTGCCATTGGCCCTTACCGCAATGGTTTTACCAGGAGCATAATCAGAAGCTTCTAATAGAGAAGCAAGGCCGGTGATTTCAAAAACCTCTTCGCCAGTAAGGCCAAGAGAAGCTGAAGTATTGCCCGCTTCAAATTGCAGGGGAAGTATTCCCATGCCTACCAGATTGCTACGATGTATACGCTCGTAACTTTCTGCTATCACGACTCGAACACCCAGCAAAGCAGGCCCCTTGGCAGCCCAATCACGCGAACTACCCGAGCCATACTCCTTGCCCGCAAGAATTGCTAACGGCACTTTCTCTGCGTGATATTTAACCGAGGCATCAAATATCGACATCCCTTCCCCAGAAGGAAGATGCCTTGTGAAACCCCCCTCCGTACCAGGTGCAAGAATGTTCTTCAAGCGAATGTTGGCAAAGGTGCCTCGTACCATCACTTCATGATTACCCCTGCGTGCACCATAACTATTAAAATCTGAGGTAGCCACGCCTCGCTCTTGCAAATACTTACCAGCTGGGCTGTCTTTCTTGATATTTCCCGCAGGGGAAATATGATCGGTGGTGATACTATCACCCAGTACCGCAAGAACGCGCACAGCTTTTAAATCTGCAATCGCATTGGGATTACGGGGCATGTTTTCGAAGTAAGGTGGGTGCTTCACATAAGTGGAGTTTGCATCCCAGGCATACTGATTACCAGTAGGAACAGGAAGCTCCTGCCAAGCTGGATCACCCTTGAACACTTCGCTATATTCTTTGGTGAACATCTCAGGCTTAACGCACTTGGCGACAGCCTCATGAATTTCTTTTGTGGTGGGCCAGATATCTTTGAGAAACACAGGCTTGCCATCGCTGCCATTGCCTACGGGCTCTGTTGCGAAATCAATATCGGTTCTGCCTGCGATTGCATAAGCCACAACAAGAGGCGGGGAAGCCAGATAGTTGGCACGCACTTCAGGATGTACCCTGCCCTCGAAATTTCGATTCCCGCTTAACACCGCAGCCACAATAAGCTGGCCTTCTTCAATACCCTTAGAAACAGGCGCAGGCAATGGCCCGCTGTTTCCTATACAAGTCGTGCAACCATAACCCACAAGATTAAAGCGCAGTTTATCAAGGTCATTCATCACATCCGCTTCCACTAGATAATCTGTGACCACCTTGGAACCGGGCGCCAAACTTGTCTTCACCCAAGGCTTTGTTTGCAAGCCTTTGGCTACCGCTTTCTTTGCAACCAAGCCAGCTGCAAGCATCACCGAAGGATTCGAAGTGTTGGTGCAACTAGTGATTGCTGCAATAACCACCGAACCATGCTTTAAAACCTCTTGCTTGTTATTCATGGTAACAACTGCCTGCGCATCCGCAGTTGCAGGGCTAACACCCGCCTTAGGCTTAGCCTTGGCGATCAAACTTGGCAGCGCACTATTAAAAGAAGTTTTCATATCACTTAAACGAACCCGATCTTGAGGGCGGGTCGGCCCAGCCAAGCAGGGCTCGATCACTTTCATATCAAGTTCCATGGTGCTAGAATAATTTGCCTCGGGTGTTGAGGCATCGTGGAACATACCCTGCTGCTTCATGTATGCTTCGGTTAATTCAACAAGCTCCACAGGCCTGCCTGAAAACTTCATGAAGCGAATCGTTTCTGCATCTACAGGGAATATGCCACATGTTGCACCATACTCGGGCGCCATGTTCGCAATGGTTGCACGATCAGCCAAAGGCAAATCAGCAAGCCCCGGCCCATAGAATTCCACAAACTTACCTACCACGCCCTTCTTCCTAAGCATTTCCGTTACGGTAAGAACCAGATCGGTGGCAGTAGCGCCTTCTGGCAATTTTCCGGTCAGCTTGAAACCAACCACTTCAGGAATCAACATAGAAACAGGCTGCCCTAGCATCGCAGCTTCTGCTTCAATCCCGCCCACGCCCCAACCCAACACGCCTAGGCCATTGATCATGGTGGTATGCGAATCCGTGCCTACCAAAGTATCAGGGTAGGCGTAGTTTTTGCCATGCACTGTTGCACTCATCACAACCCGTGCAAGACATTCCAAATTCACTTGATGAACAATACCCGTTTCAGGGGGCACCACTTTGAAGTTATCAAAGCCGTTCTGGCCCCAACGCAGAAAAGCGTAACGCTCTCTATTTCTTTCAAATTCAAGATCCGAGTTGTTCTTAAACGCCAGACCATTACCAAAATCATCAACCTGCACAGAATGATCGATCACCAATTCCGCAGGGCAAAGAGGATTGATCTTAGTAGGATCGCCCCCCATCAACTTCATGGCATCGCGCATTGCTGCAAGATCGACAACCGCGGGAACGCCCGTGAAATCCTGCAACAAAACTCGGGCAGGAGTGAAACTGATTTCCTTGGAAGGAATGCTCTTCGGATCCCAATTGGCCAGTGCCTCTATATCTGCCTTGGTAACACTCAATCCATCTTCAGTTCGTAAAAGATTTTCTAGAAGAATCTTAAGAGAAAAAGGAAGCTTGGCTATCTGGGGCAACTTCTTCTCTAACATTTTAAGAGAATAATAGTGATGGGTTTTGCCGCCCGCATTCAGGCTAGTTTCAGTTTCAAAGCTGTTTTTCATGACAGTTATTCCCTTAGGTTTATTGATCTTAAGTTATTCTCTTGATGCTGAGCCTTTTAGGCAACTAATTCTCAGGTTCTTTTCACTTTAAATACTTTTCTCTTGCAAGCCTCAACACAATCATGATAAGTTACTACTAAGACTTATGAAGGCCTATCAAAAAGTAAGTCTCTCCCTTAGTTTATCAAACACTTTATTATGACGAGGGGGATATTATGCACAAGCGTGGATTTACACTTATCGAATTATTAGTTGTCATCGCTATTATTGCAATTCTTATTGGGCTTTTACTGCCCGCCGTTCAAAAAGTGCGCGAAGCCGCAGCCCGTTCAACCTGTTCCAATAACCTCAAACAAATCGGCCTCGCCCTCCATAACTATCTAAACGTTTTTGGCACCTTCCCCTCGGGTTGCCCAAGTTCGGTGAATTATGGCCCCAGCCCTCTTGTTTTACTCATGCCCTACATCGAACAAGAAGCGATCTTGAGGGGCTATGATGTCAACCAATCTTCAGGCGCCTCCGCAAGTGCCAATGACCCAGTCTCCATTTTTAAACTTAAATTGCTTCTATGCCCCTCCGACCCCAATCCCGCAGTCACCACTTTCTACGGCTGGACTAACTACCACACCAATATGGGTTCCTGGGTGGGCGTTTCAGGATGGGATGGCGCCTTTGGCCCAAACTTTGCAGCTGGAGGCAAACCCGCTGCCCCCATCGTTGGCACCAAAGATCTTGTCGATGGCATGAGCAATACCTCCGCCTTTGCTGAAGTCTGCAACGGCCCATTCTCCAACTCATCCCCAAAAGAACCCCGAACCGATTGCTTCGAAGGGGGCAATACTACCCAAACCACAATTGCATCCGCCCAATCTTACTTCACCAGTAAAGACTGGAAAACCGCTGGCGGCCCATCGGGTTGGACCGATTGGCGCTATCGTGGCTACCCTTGGCGTGAAGGTTCCATCTGGCGCAATGGCTATAACCACCTCCTGCCACCCAATAGCCCCTGCTGGAGGCCTAACAACGATTGGTGGCAACTCGTCAGCCCTGCCAGCAGTTTCCACACTGGTGGTGCCACCACCGTCATGTGTGATGGTTCTGTTCGCTTTGTCAATCAAACCATCGACCCAACATCATGGACTGCGATGGGTACACGCAACGGTGGCGAAATTGTTCAATTCCCCTAATTTTCTCGGAGATATAACCATGCTACGCTTCCTGCTTTCGCTGGAAATGTTAGGGCTTATCTTCCTCTCTGGGTGCGGCTCAGATAATAAACCCATTAATCAAGATAAACTCCAGCAAGAATTTAATGACCTGCAAAAAGCTCGACAAAAAGAAGACCCCGACGCAGCTAAACGAAAATAACTCTCTTCCCGTAACCGCTCTCTTCCCTTAAAAAGGAGGCATGAACCAACGCGTTACATTAAACAGAGCCCTCTCCAAGCTAGGCTATGGCAGCCGTACCCAAGCTATCGATTGGATTCGTAACGGCCTAGTTAAAGTGGATGGCAAAACCTGCACCAACCCACTCGAATGGGTTGATTTAAAACTTCAAGACATCGAACTAAAAGATACTCAAAAACCTAAACAAAACACCATCGCCCTTCTATTGCACAAACCCCCGGGCTATGTCACCACCCGTGATGATGAACTTTCACGCCCCACCGTTTTTGATCTCCTCCCCCCAGATCTAGGTTATCTTTTCCCTGCAGGCAGACTTGATTTCGAAAGCGAAGGACTGCTTCTTTTCTCCAACGATTCCCTCATCACCAACCTGCTTACCGATCCCTCACACAAAATCGATAAAACCTACCTCGTCACCATCCGCGGGCAACTTGCCCCAGAATCATTACACCAACTACGCAATGGCATCAAACTAAACCAAAAATACACCCAGCCCTGCAAAGTCAAAGTATTGCAAGATAATACAGAGTCTTCTATTCTTGAATTTATTCTTAACGAGGGATTGAATAGGCAAATTCGAAAAATGATTCATGCTGTTGGAAGCAAGGTAAGAAAATTAGTGCGCACGAAAATTGGCACACTTACTTTAGATGGTATTGAACCCGGGAAATTCAGGCTGCTTTCGCCTGCAGAAACTCAAAAACTTCAACAACGCTAAAACTATGCCTGCAATGCACGCCTTAACCGTAACTCTGCATCCCTCGAGGCATGCGCGATCCGAACCAAAGAATCTGCAACTTCAGGCGAAGAATCGTAAAGGTTAGCCAACCTTTGAAATTCACTTTCGCTACGCCCAAGTTCTATTGCAAAATCCAACATCTGATCTCGAAGTTCGCTAACTGAAATCAACTTCTCGACATCTTTTTGCAGCAATTCCACAAGATAATCTGCCATTAACTTCAGATGAACGGTATCATTTCGCGCTGCAAATACTATCGCATCGGCGCGCGCTTCTTTTGCAAGCCTTACCATCGCCTGCCACTTTTTTTCCTGCGAGTTCGCCCGGTTGATACTGCTTTCTTTATACACCCGAAGCCCTGCAATACTTTCTCGATCGATTGGCTTTGGAATCAGCATCAGTCCGCCAACTACTGCAAAAAGAAATGCAACAAGCGCCACCGCAACTGATAGCTTCTGCCTTCCTCTTTCTTTTTCAAACCTTCGAAACTTAAACAAAGGCGATGCAAATACTTTTCTTCCATCCAACTTACCTTCAATATTCTTTAGCCGAATATGCGAAGAATGCAAAGGCTCCGCCACTTGCAATTGCCCTATCTGCATTTCCATTTTTTGAACCGTGCTTTGGTATTCCCGACACGCAGGGCATGCCTGCACATGTTGCGCCACTTCTTTTTGAAGCTTGCCCATGTTTTCTGCACGCAGTATTTGTTCTCGAATCTGATTACAGTTCATCTTGCATCTTCCCGTTTTACTTCAAGAGTTTCCATTAGCTTTTGCCTGGCTTTATATACCCGCCAGCGTGCTGTTTCTTCCGTCGTACCTAGCGCAATCGCCATCTCCCGAAATGCCATATCTTCCTGTGTCCTTAATAATAATGCTGCCTTCCATTCCTCGGGCAGTTTATCTATCGCTTGCTGCAACTTTTGGCTTGTCTCATTTTCTTGCGCCAACTCTTCTGGCCCTGCTTGACTATCCAAAACATCATTTGGCAAAAGTGAATTTTTACCCTTGCGGTTACGCACCCAGTTTGCGTAGGCGTTATGCGCAATCCGAAAAAGCCACGCCTTCAAATTCGTATCGGGCCTAAGCCTGGTAATCGCCTGATACGCCCTTACAAAAGTATCCTGCACTAAATCTTCTGCTGCGTGCGAGTTCCCTGTCAACCGAGCGACCCAACGATACAAAGCTTCATTGTAAAACAATACCAATTGCGCAAACGCTTCTCGGTCGCCCTGAACCAACCTTGCCAAGTTTGGTTCTAAAGCCCCAGGCTGGAATATCGCCAGCTTCGTTTCAGGTTTAACAACCTTATGCGCCACCTATTCCTCGTTTCGCCATCTGGCAGACTAAATACAGAACACTTCACCAAAGATAATGTTGGCAAAGATTATCACCAGAATCCTTCGAATCACTTTAATTCTATGCTTAGAAAGGGTTTAGGATGCGATTTCAGGAAAATGTTTGCGTAACTTGGCAACCTTGGGTGCGACCACCGCCTGACAATATCCCTGCTCCGGATTATTCGTGAAATAATGCTGGTGATACTCTTCCGCTGGGTGAAACAAAGTTAAAGGCTCTACCTGCGTGACGATGGGTTTAAACCAAGTACCCGAGGCATTATTCTCTGCTATTTTGGCTTCTGCTTCTTTTTTTTGTTGCTCATCATGAAATAAAATAATGGAGCGGTACTGAGTGCCGGAATCCGCACCTTGGCGGTTTAGCGAGGTGGGGTCATGAATTGCGAAAAAGACATCAAGAAGATTTTCATATGAAATGATATTGGGATCAAATTCAACTTGAATCACCTCTGCATGGCCGGTTTTTCCGGAACAAATTAACGTATAGGTTGGTTGAGGGTGTTGGCCTGCGCTATACCCCGAAACCACAGAGGAAACGCCTTTAATTCGCTCGAAAACAGCTTCCAAGCACCAAAAACAACCACCACCTAAAGTTGCAATTGCCATAGAGTGGACCCCAAATTCAGAAATTGAATCAACTGGGAACGCTATTCCCCTATCACCTTAGCCTTGTAAGCTGCCTTTTTCCATAACATATATCGAAAAAGTTGTGGAATTCTTACCTTGCCATCAACTTCATCAAAACTTCAAGCCGTTACAACCCACACATCAAATCAAGGAAAAAACCCCAGGGTGAATTGACGATGGGGCTCTTTTCAAGTAATCTCACTAATGTCATTGAAGAATGACATTTGGGGCTGTGGCGCAGCTGGGAGCGCGTCTGCATGGCATGCAGAAGGTCAGGGGTTCAAATCCCCTCAGCTCCACTTTAAAAGGCCTGCTGTTTTATACAGCGGGCCTTTTGCTTTTGCCGGATGCATTCAGCATTATCTATATTTTAAATTGGCTAGTAACTATTTAGTTTTCGCCAAACGTAGCCCAGTGACAGCAGGTCTCTCGCTCCCAATATCGCGGCCCCGGTGAGAAGAAGGCCGAGAACTGTAGATATCGCCACCACGAATAACATGGTGTGGTCTTTTTACCAAAGTTACATTCGCCGGTTGGGTGAAGCCTGAAAGTTTAAGAGCGGCATCCCAAGTTAAAGGCCCCTTCGGATCCGTTGCAGCGCCCTCTTGGTAAGGAGCGTACAAATCTTGACAAAACTCTTTCACATTTCCATCCATATCATAAAGGCCAAAGGGATTTGGTTTATACGAACCAACCGGCAACGTTTGATCACCAAAACAATTTGCATCATCTTCCGTTATATTATCTCCAAAAGAATACTCTGTTGTTGTTCCTGCCCTACATGCATATTCCCACTCTGCTTCAGTAGGCAACCTAAAACCACCATTCGTCTTGGCATTCAACTTCTTGACGAACTCTTGACACTCTTCCCAAGACACATTCACTACTGGTAATTTTGCTCCTCTACCTCTAATTGGGTTCTTCCCCATCACTGCATTCCATTGTTCCAGTGTGACCTCATACTTGCCCATGTAAAAGGGCTTGGTAAGTGTTACTTCATGCTGTGTTTCGCCATACACTTTTCGGTTCTTTTCAGGGTCGGGTGTGCCCATAACAAACTTACCCGCTGGGATTAGAACCATTTCAAGTTTGACTCTCTGTCCTAGATCAATTAATTCAACTTTTTCTGAACCCTCTTCTTTTACAATAAGACTCTCTATTTTCGCCAAACGAAACCCGGTATAGGGGCCCTTATGGTTACGCAATTTTGGTTCACCTACTGAGGAGCGGGGTAATGATGATTCAGAACCTCCTCGAGTGCTTAAAGATTTATATTTTGATTCGTTTTCTGGATCGCACCACTCAAACACATTTCCATGCATATCATAAATGCCAAAACCATTAGGTTTATATCTTCCGACAGGAACTAAAGGTGTTCGGGGTGCGAATATATTGGTAACATAAATATAGTTTGCATCCTTGCGGGTAATCTGATCTCCAAATGAATACGCTGTACGCGTACCCGCTCTGCAAGCACACTCCCACTCAGTTTCCGTGGGCAAACAAAAACCTCCATTCGTCTTTTCATTCAACTTTTCAATGAACTCCTGACAATCTTCCCACGACACATTGACTACTGGCAACTTAGGTGCCTTTAAATTACTGGGGTTTTTACCCATTATGGCAACCCACTGCTCCTGCGTTACTTCATACTTTCCGATGTAAAACGGTTTCCTTATCTTTACCTCGTGCGGCGAAGGTTCCAAATGGCTGTTATTAATTCGGTCTTTCTCTTTTGCTGCCGACCCCATCATAAACGGACCTTCCGGAATTAACACCATCTCCAACTTTACTTTGTTGCCCAAGTCTATTGCTAGATTCTTAGGATTCACATCCTGGGCCATTCCTGAAAACGCACCCAATAATCCCAAAATCATAGTTATCCCTAATAATCTTTTCATTCCTTACCTCTACGCAGATAGTTAACAAGTATTTATTTAAAATTAACCAGAGTTACACCATAAAAATCAAAGATCCCTCAAAAAATATTACAAATTAAACCATTCAACAATTTAGTAAAAGCTTTTAATACTCGATGGGTATTTTTGAATTAGGTGATCATTATTTGTCTCTTACCAATCGAAAACCATAGTCCCCACGAGAATAAGGTTTATCCGATTCCCCCCGACCGGCTGAATACAAAGATTCTGGGTCACTGTTGAAATCGCCTCCACGAATAACACGGTTCCTTCCAGTTACTGGCCCTTTTGGGTCTGTTGCCTTGCCATAATTCAAAGAACTATCGTACCAGTCATTGCACCATTCAGCCACATTCCCATGCATATCGTAAAGTCCAAAAGCATTTGGTTTATAGCTACCCACAGCGAAGGGCTTTTCATATATTATTACAGTTCCGGCCAATGGATCATTCACTTTTATTCCTAATGCTTTATTTCTATCCGTTACTTTTTTCTCAGCAGCATAAGTCGTCATTTTTATCTCACCCCATGTTTCTTGACAATTAACATCCTTTGTAGTAACCTTATCTCCAAATGAATACAAAGTTGTTGTTCCTGCCCTGCATGCGTATTCCCATTCAGCTTCCGTGGGCAACCTGTAACCACCTTTAGTTTTACGATTTAATTCTTGAATAAATTCTTGGCAATCATTCCATGATACGCTATAAACTGGAAGCCTTGGGCCTTTAAAAAAACTTAAGGTATCCTTACCCATTATCGCCTCCCACTGTGCTTGAGTTACTTCATACTTGCCCATAAAAAATGGTTTTGTTATCGTTATCTCATGTTGTTTTTCAAATAATGATGGACTAACCTTGGTTTCAGTTGCGCTGAACCCCATATTGAACTTACCTGCCGGTATTAACATAAGTTCCAGTTTAATTCCTTTGGCAATTTCGTCCACTTCCAGATTCCCGTGTTTCACTTCCTGTGCCATTAACGACAGGGTCTCCACTAAACCTAAAACCAAAGCGCTCACCAAACCTAACACAATCACTAATCCTAATATTCTTTTCATCTCTCACCCTTGGGGATAAAGTTAAACCGTATTTCATTAATTTTAGGATACTGTGTTTTCGGGATCAATTTAAATCATCACATTCCTAATCCATTAACACAACCTTCCCGCATCTGTCTAAAACTATCGGCCAGTAATTAATATGTCCTCGCCAAACGAAAACCAAGGCAGTCGATATTCCAAGTGGAAGGCAAGTTATCAAACCAATTAGCATAACGAAAATGCAATCCCACGCCCTTGAAAACCCCCGCTAGGATATCGATTGAAAGGGCCAAGGTTTCACTTACTGTCAATAAAACAAGATTCTGTTTGTATCAAGATTCAGATATGCAATATTGGAATTGCCCATCATAATTGCCTTGGGCGGGTAGTCATGAAGCTGAACCTCAAGGGTAATACCTTGGGGTTTATTTGTTTATGTGTGATAGTTTGGAGCAAAAAAATAATGCTAGACTTTTTACCATGGCTTGGGGAACAAATGGACAGAATTATTCGTAAGAATCAAAAAATATTTGATTGTCTATTGTTCTTCTTATTAATCTGTGGAGGAATTACTATCTTCATTATGCCAATATATGCTGTTGTATTTGATGGCCACGACTGGTCTATTTTATGGCTTTGTATTCCAGGTTGCGGGTTGACATGGGTTGCCGCTGTGATTTTTATTATCGCTTTAAAAGATATGATAGGAAGCAAGCAGGAGAAAATGTTTACAGACGCAATGGGTGATTCCAAGGCTGTTTTTGAAGAGGCTGAGAGTGAGGCTAGGGTCATTTATGATAAAGCTATAGCTGAGGCTAATGCTGTTTTTGAAAAGGCTGAGAGTGAGGATGATTCTAAGGCTGTTTTTGAAAAGGCTGAGAGTGAGGCTAGGGTCATTTATGATAAAGCTATAGCTGAGGCTGAACTTAGGGCTAGGGCTGTTTATGCCAAGGCTGATGAGAACAAAGGCAAGTAAGCCAGCGCTTAAAGTCCCAAAGCCTTTACATGATGCCAAGGCTTATCTCATCCCGGGTTGCATGGTTATCGAGCTGCCACCAGCCCCGATAACTTGAAATAGATTTCGAAATAATTAGTTCGTAATTTCTTGGCGACCCAATGTACTGCCATATCCCTATTAGCAGTCTGGCCCCAACCCTTCGGGCAGTAGGTCAACCAATCCGCCAATCTGCTTGCATCAGTCAATCCTTCGACAAGTAAATTATTTATCCCTCGCCAAACGCAACCTTGTGAAGTTGATCGGAACGGATGGTTTAAAGATGTTTTGGTTGGAAGACCGAGCAAGCGAAACATAGCCGCGGTAAGAATAATTTTTCTTCGTTAAAAGAGACCCAGCACCACCAAATTGCATTTTCTGGAATCACTAAACGAGCAATCCCCAGCATCACAATTCAATGTTGTTCTGTTTGGATTGCATCGGGAAAGATTAATAAAAGAATCAAGCCGCACAGAACTGGCTGCGCGGCTTGATGAATTAAGGTACAAGCATTAAAAATTTAATCGTGACCACCATCACTATTCCTAATATTCTTTTCATGTCACACCTCAGGGGATAAAGCTAAACCATAAAATAATCCAGCTTCAGAATTTTTTTAAGTATCTTCGTTTGAATCGATCACATCTAATCTGACCACATAACTGATATAACCCAGTATTACTCAGATTTAGGGGCGAGCCAGCGGACTGCATTCTCTAAAAGTTGAAGCACTGGTTTCTCTTTGAACACAGCGTAAGTCTCGTGCCCAGGGCGGAAGTAAAACACCCGGCCCTTGCCCAGATTCCAGACCATGCCACTGCGAAACCAATTGCCACTCGCCCAACGCTCTTCCAGCACGACTTCGTCTGGTTCAGGCACATGAAAAGGCTCGGCATACATTTCCGTTTGCGGTATTTCAAATGTCGCAGGAAGCCCCTTGGCGATCGGATGGTCAGGCTTGAGAATCCGAATCTGGCTCGGCTTGCCATCCGCACGATACGCAGGGAAACAACAGTTCGGCTTGTACACCGTTGCTTTCTCGGTGCCATCCGGAAACTTGCGCAAATCGATGTAAGGCGTAAGTCTATCCCCGGCACTCGGAACCGTATAACGCTTGGGTGGATTGGCATAAGTGATTTCAACATTCGCACCATTGCGTTTCAACAATTTCTCAGCATCAAGCTTGGTGCGCTCGTGCATCGCCTCTACGAAAGGCGTAGACCAATGCGCAGAATGCAGCGCAATTAATGATAGCGTTCCCTCCTTGATTCGCTGGATCAGCGGCTTGGCCATCTCGGGTGTAATCTCGGCCTGCCTAGCATGACCCCACCAAATAAGAACATCGCAACCGCGCATATGCACAGGCGAAAGCCCCTTCTCATCTTCATCGATGGTCACAGATTTTACCGCAAGGCCAGGCAGGTTCTTGAGGTGGTTGGCGATCTGGTTTCCCAAAAAATTATCGTATGCTTCTTTCTGCTTCGGCTGGCGTTCATCCCATACCACGACATTAATAAGTTTTGGATCGGCTGCATTAACAGAAACAGGAAGAAGCAATCCTGCGGTAGATGCCTTTATAAATTCTCGACGGTTATTATTCACAGTCATGGCATATTCCTTTTTGAAAGTTGCAAAATAAGTACTATTCCCATATCCCAATTTAGAATTAAGAATTTCTTGGTGCGCTAAGATAAACACTAGCGCTGGCATGCAGGCAAATAGCCGCAGCTGCAGCTACATTTAAAGATTCTTCACCACCTGGTTGAGCAATGCGAACGCAATGTTTCGCACTTAAAAGCAGAGATTCTGATAAGCCCTGCCCTTCATGACCAAGCAGCCAGGCGCAAGGATGAGGCCAGTCTGAAGATTGCATCCACTCATGCAAAAAAGGGCCTTGATGGGAACTGGTTGCAATGCGAGGAACAACCAAGGCATCAAGATCAGATTCGGATAATCCCTCAAGTAATTGAAGGCCGAAATGTGCACCCATGCCAGAGCGTAAAACTTTGGGCGACCAGAGCGCAGCGGTTCCCTTTAATGCCAACACTTGCTTAACACCAAACGCTGCAGCACTGCGCAATATTGAACCCACATTACCTGCATCTTGCAAACGATCCAGTACCACGGTTAACACGGCAGGCTCTATGGGTTTTTGTTCTGGTAGTTCCAACAAAAAACCCATATGCGAAGGCGACTCTAAACCGCTGATGGAAGAAAATAAAGCATCGGGCAAAAGGGTAATCACGGGTGCACATTTCAACCAGAGTTTGCTTTGCGATTCCCAAAGAGTTTCGGAAAAAAAAGCTTGTGTCACTCTTTGCCCACGCGACAAAGCAGCACTGCATAAATGATCGCCCTCCAGCCAAAAATGTCCGTGCGTTCGATAAAAATTACTTTGACTAGAAAGCTGACGCAATCGCTTGATCATCGGGTTTTCGCGCGAAGTAATACGCTGAATAGGCGGCGTTGTCATTTAAAACCCTGCATCAATGCATTGGCCATGAATTTGATAACCATCCAACATGTATGTTTCCCTAGGCTTATGTCTTGCAATGGATGATTATACGATTCAAAGACTGCACCGAAACACTTTTCGGCACATAATCTACATGTTTTACAAGTTAGATTAAAAGAATTATCCAGAGGTGTATTTATTTTGTCTTCGCCAAACGAAATCCCATGGCATCATACCGAAGATCTGGGGTGCGTAAATGAATCCTGCCAAAAGATAAAGCAGAAGCATCATCCGTAAGAAAACCACCACCACGCAGAACACGATAAGTACCTGTTTCTGGCCCCTTCGGATCTACCACCGATTTCTTGGGGTACGCTGCATACCAATCTTCGCACCACTCCCATACATTGCCATGCGTATCGTAAAGGCCAAAAGCATTAGGGAAGTAACTTCCTACCTTCATGGGTTTACCCACTTTTGAATCATTATAATTTGCATCACTAGGTGTAATTTTATCACCAAATGAATAGGCAGTTGTTGTTCCCGCCCTGCATGCATATTCCCACTCTGCCTCGGTTGGCAAGCGATAGCCACCATCTGTCTTTGCGTTTAACTTCTTGATAAATTCCTGAGAATCAAACCAAGAAACATTAATGGCGGGTAAGTTTGCGCCTTTGTAAACGCTAATATTTTCGCAGCCAAGTGCAATCCATTGTTCCTGCGTTACTTCATACTTGCCCATGTAATAGGGTTTGGTAAGCGTAACTTCATGTTCTTGACCTGGGGGCCCCATCTGAAATTTCCCCGCGGGGATTAACACCATATCTTTTTCTAAAGCCACAATAATAGCTTCCGCTTCCTTGGCGGTAACTTCTATCTTTACTGGTTCTTTCTTTGATTGCTGAGGGGCTTCGTAAGAACAGCCCACTAACCCCAGCACCATTATGATCACAATTCCAAAGAGGTTTTTCATTTCATCCCTTTAAGACATAACTCACAAAGTTATTCATTTATAAGATTCATATTAAGCGAGCGAACAGAAGCCATAATCATAACGCATAATGCATAACCAAGGCAACCCAAGTTAAGGATTGATATTTAAGTTAATAATAAAAAAACTCTTATCTCTCTGTAAAAAAAGTAAAGCAATAAGAGTTTTTCTAATAGCACACAAGCCAAAGAAATAGTTATCAAGAAAGCATGCTATAAAGAACCCGCATGATATCGGAGGTGCTAATAACACCTACTAAAAGTCCTTCCTGATTGACCACAAACAATTGGTGAACATCTAAATCGAGCATTTTTTTAATGATATCTGGAAGCTTTGTATTGGGGGAAAGCCCAAAAATAGCGTTAGTCATGATATCTTCCACCTTGGTGGTATCTACCTCTTCGACACTAAATCCCTCGGGAAGCGATTTACGAGAACAACAACTATCTTCATGACTAGGATGCGTACCCTTATCCAGATCATGGCGTAAAAGATCAGTAACACTGACGACTCCAACCGGCCTGCCTGCTGCATCAATCACAGGTGCTGCATGGAAACCCCGCAGGGTGAAAAATTCTAAAGCCTCGGGGATAGAAGCTTCAGCCAAAAGAGAAATCGGGGGCTGCGCCATCAAATCCGAAGCAGTAAGGTCGGAGAGGCATTCTCGCGCAAGATTTTCAGCCAAAACTTTAATTCTCATGATAAATACCCCTTAAAGAAAAGAACCTTTAGGAAAAATGTGGAACTAAAACAAGTATATACTTCCCCAAGACAGATATCAAGATAGATTTGTATTATTTAAACTTGAATCGATAATCTTTTTTCTTTTCCCAGAAGTCGGTCGCTCACGCTTCTACTAATTCTTCTGCTGTTTCCGTGTCTCTGCTTCTGCTTATTCCGTGTTTTTCCGTGTCATTCCGTGGCAAATTCTTCTGCCTCTGCTTCTGCTTCTTTCCCAACCGTCGCTCACGCTTCCGGCTCTGACCTAATAATTCTTCTGCTTTTTCCATGTCTTTGCTTTTGCTGCTTCCGTGTTTTTCCGTGTCATTCCGTGGCTAATCTTCTGCTGCTGATTCTGCTTTTTCCGTGTCTCTGCTTATGCTTATTCCGTGTTTTTCCGTGTTCGTCCGTGGCAAATTCTTCTGCCTCTGCTTCCGCTTCTTTCCCAACCGTCGCTCACGCTTCCGGCTCTGACCTAATAATTCTTCTGCCTCTGCTTCCGCTTCTTTCCCAACCGTCGCTCACGCTTCCGGCTCTGACCTAATAATTCT
>Ga0208363_1000081_pt1 | contig 25076 bp, 22 predicted proteins | sample LakMenEpi03May11_FD_150666 | JGI IMG/M metagenome (GOLD analysis project Ga0208363, IMG submission 150666) | Freshwater microbial communities from Lake Mendota, WI - 03MAY2011 deep hole epilimnion (SPAdes) | ecosystem: Environmental > Aquatic > Freshwater > Lake > Epilimnion/Euphotic zone ...
ACTTGCGCGTTGTGATGTTTCGTTGGTTGGCAACTCCGGAAATGAGCGAAATGCAATCGCGAACAATGTGACGAGGCTGACGCCACCGAAAACAAGGAATGTAGAAGAGAGGCCAATTGGGTCAATCAACATTCCACCAAACAATGGGCCAGCAACAAAACCGAGTAACTCGATGCCCGCAAGTTTGCCTAGGCGTTCGCCACGGCGCTCGGGGTCGACATGGGAAATCAGTGCACGCACCGCTGGCATGACAAGACCGAATGAAGAGCCGATGACTGCGCGAGCGACAATGAATTGTGTGAGAGATGTGCTTGTTGACATCAGGATCGCACCGAGTGCACTGACCAATAGGCCGAGCATGATCAATCGCTTGGCATATCCACGGTCTGCGTACGGAGCAATAAACAGTTGTGCCAAAAATCCACTCAGGAAACCGGCACCAGAGATGAAACCAAGACTTGCCGTGGCAAACCCAAACGTGTCTTGAATGTCGCCTAGAGCAGCGAAAATCACGCTGTTGGCGGTGGCAATGCCAAACGAACATGACATCAACAAAAAGGCGTCTGCCTTGTGATCGCGCAGGTCGAGTGTCATGAGCGAAATCTCATTAACGACCTAGCTCGTTCAAAACTGCATCGCCAAACTTTGGCCATACATCAAGTGCCCAATCACCAAACTCGCGGTTGGAGAGCGCGAAGCATGCAACATTTGCAACAGGGTCAATCCAAATAAACGTTCCGCTACCACCGAAGTGTCCAAAGGTTGATGCACTGTTTCGGGTGGCCATCCAGTGCGGCGACTTGGCGCCGTGGATTTCTGGACCAAGACCCCATGGGCACGGGTCAAATCTGCCAACGCCAGGCACTACACCTTCGAGCTCGCCGAACTGCGGCGTCGTTGCTTCGATATATGTGCTTCGTGCAAGAAGTTTCGGTGCACGCATCTCGGCTGCAAATATTGCAAGATCCGAAATCGTTGAATGGATGTCTGCTGCAGGGGAGCCAAGCAATTCGCTTGATGACATACCGAGCGGTGCAAAAACTGCTTCAAACAAATATTCGTCAAAGTTCATTTCGACTTGCGTAGCAATGTGCGCTGCAAGCATTTCAAAACCAGTGTTGGAATACACACGCTTGCGACCTGGGCTGATGATTGGTGCACCATTGTCAAACCCGTACCCTCCCGCATGAGAGAGAAGGTGTCGGAGTGTGCATCCTTCTTGACCAACATGATCGTCAAGTGAAACGGAGCCGTCTTCGACCGCAATGAGGGCAGACCATGCTGTGATGAGTTTGCTTATTGAAGCCAATCGGAATCGGTAATCGGTGTCACCATCTATATGCAGAGTGTTTGTCTGATCAATAACACCCACAGCAACGTTGGGCGCACCCCATGTGCTGGTGAGCGCAAATGATTGCGCCAGTCTCGTGCCCATAGGCACTAATTCTTGTCGCGAATCAGTTCTGCAACGCGGAATGCAAGGTCAAGTGATTGACGAGCGTTTAGACGTGGGTCGCACACGGTTTCGTAACGTGTGTCAAGATCGTCATTACTTAAGCCTTCTGCACCACCAAGGCACTCGGTGACATTTTCTCCGGTGAGTTCGATGTGAATGCCACCTGGCCATGTGCCTTCTGCGCGGTGTGCGAGCACGAAGCCAGTGATTTCACGAATGATGTCATCGAAGTGACGAGTCTTGCGACCATTTGGCGCAGTGAATGTGTTGGCGTGCATTGGATCGCAAGCCCAAACGACTGGGTGTCCAGTATCGCGTACTGCGCGAAGCAAAGGACGCAAAGTTTCTTCAACGTGATCAGCACCCATGCGGGTGATCAAAGTAAGTCGACCAGGAATACGCGATGGGTTAAGTGTTTCGCACAAGTTGAGAACAAAGTCGACGCTTGTTTCTTTTCCGATTTTGCATCCGACTGGGTTGCCCACTCCGCGAAGGAATTCGATATGCGCTCCGTCGAGTTGGCGCGTGCGTTCACCGATCCACAACATGTGTGCGCTGCAGTCGTACCAACCACCAGTCAATGAATCTTGGCGGGTGAGTGCTTCTTCGTAACCCAAAATGAGGGCTTCGTGACTTGTGTAGACGTCAACCTGGTGCAGTGCACTGTTGGTTTCGGTGTCAACGCCACAGGCTCGCATGAAAGCAAGTGCCCGCTCGATCTCGGCGGCAACTTGCTCGTAGCGCTTGCCCTCTGCGCTCGTTGCAACAAACTCTTGGTTCCAGGCATGTACACGATTGAGATCGGCAAAGCCGCCCTTGGTGAATGCGCGCAATAAGTTGAGGGTGCTGGCCGACTGATGGTAGGCCTGCACTAAGCGATCTGGGTTTGGTCGACGTGCGTCTTCGTGTGCAGCTGGGTCGTTGACCATGTGTCCGCGAAACACTGGCAATTCAATGTCGCCAACTTTTTCGGTGTTGGCCGAACGTGGTTTTGCAAACTGGCCAGCAATGCGGCCAACCTTGACTACAGGTACGCCCATCGAATAGGTGAGCATGACGGCCATCTGCAAAATGACGCGAAGCTTTTCACGAATGTTGACCGCAGTGAACTCTTCAAAGCTCTCAGCACAGTCGCCGGCTTGCAACAAAAATGCATTGCCACTCGCTACTTGACCAAGTGCTGCCTGCAGTGATCGTGCTTCACCCGCAAATACCAGAGGGGGAAAGGTGGAGATCTGCTTGAGTGCGCGCTCGAGATCGCCAGTGTCTGGCCATTGAGGCTGTTGCACAGCAGGCATGCTCTGCCAAGATGAAGGTGTCCAGTTGCGTGTCATAGGGCTCAGTACTTTCAGTGTACGAACCTGCCGTGTTCAAACCCAGCGGGTTTTAGACGGTCAGGAAATCGCCAGAATCTTCGCGCAATGAGTCAACTGCACGGCTCACGAGTCGGCGTGCGGCTTCAGCAGTAACACCGAGTTCTTCGCCAACCTGACGGAAGCTCTTGCGCTCGCCGTCGTGCATGCCAAAGCGTGCTTCGACTGCGTAACGGGCGCGCTCGTCAAGTGTGTTGAGCAAGTTGTCAAGTAGGTCAGTGTCAACCATCGACATCACGGCCTCTTCTGGGCTGATGTCATCGTTTGGCACCAAGTCGCCAAGAGTTGCGTCGCCGTCGTCACCAATGGTCTTGTCAAGCGAGACCGGGGTGGTGAGGCGGTGCAATTCGGCGTTCATTGCATCGAGACCTTCTGCATCGCCAGAACCCTGACGAAGTGCTGCACGCAATGTTGCCGAGCGATCACCAGGAATTCGGATGAGGCTGGCCTTCTGATCAAGCGCGCGGCCGATGGCCTGACGAATCCAGAACGTTGCGTAGGTTGAGAACTTGAAACCACGGCGCCAGTCAAACTTGTCAACGGCGTGCTCGAGGCCCAAGTTGCCCTCTTGGATCAAGTCCAACAAGTCCATGCCCTGTGGCAATGGATAACGACGGGCGATCGAGACGACCAGTCGGAGGTTGGAGCGGATGAAGTGATCTTTGGCCTTGGCTGCGCCACGGAGGTCGGCGCGCAATGCTGCACCGCGCTCGCCCTTTTTCATCGCTGCGGCCGCATCGCGACCTTTTTCGATGGCCTTGGAGAGGTTGCGCTCGTCCTCGGCGTTGAGGAGGGCGACTTTGCCTATTTCGTTGAGGTAGAGACCAATTGCATCAGACATGGTGGGGGGACCGTTTCGATTGTGTGGGGGGTTTATGGGGGGATTAATGACATTAGTTCATCGGCAGGTTTTGCGCTAGGGGTAAATGAATATTTTTTGAAATTCTTAAACACTTATGTTTATTGGGTCTGGGACATATTGGTTACGCACGCAAGCTTGTTGAGTGTGGCAAAAGTTCACGGCCGGGGTAGAAGCAGATCTTTCTAGACTGACAGACGTGTCACAACCCAAACTTCAGAAAATCGGATTGTTTGGTGGCACCTTCGACCCACCTCACGTGGGGCATCTGGTTACCGCAATCAATGTTCGTCATGCCCTAGATCTCGACGTTGTGATCCTGATGGTCTCGCACGATCCATGGCAGAAGTCTGGCGTGCGCGATGTTTCGCCTGCTGCAGACCGGTTTGCTTTGGTGGAAGCCGCAGTACGCGATGTCGAAGGTTTGGTTGCCGGGCGCGACGAGATTGATCGTGGCGGTCCGAGTTTTACTGCCGACACGTTGCAAGGACTTGCGCACAAGCACCCAGGTGCACAGTTGTTCACCATTGTTGGTGATGACGCGGCTGCAGGTTTGCCCAGTTGGGAGCGAGTTGATCATGTGGTTGCACAATCGCAACTCGTCGTTGTTGACCGACCAGGGGTCAGTGTTGATTTGCCAAAACAGATTGCATGGCTCCGTGTTGAGTCTCCGCGACTTGAAGTGAGCAGCACCGACCTGAGGCTGCGCTTTGCCGATGGAAGGCCAACTGATTATTTGGTGACTGCTCCAGTGTTAAACGAAATTCAGATTCGTGGCATGTACGGATCAGGTGAGAGAATCAATCGCTCATGACCGCAATACCTTCACGGCAACGCAACAGGATGATTGCGGCATTGGCCTGTGGCGTTGCATCTGCATGCTTGTTGCCAATTGGAGGAGTGATTGCAGCACGGTCGTTACTGAATTCATCTGGTGGCACACGTGTAGACGACGGTGGGGCGCTGTTAATTCCAGCAACTCCAGCGGCATTGTTGACAACCGTTAACGAAGCCAACCAAGCTACGTCGCTGACAGCGTTTGTGCTTGATCCAAGTGGGGTCGGCGGCACGATTATTTCAATTCCAGTTGGTACACGCGCGGAATCAATTGGTCAGCAATCGCCGCATCGCATTGCCGACACATTTGCCCAGGCCGGAGTTGAAGCAATGCTGCTCGAAGCGGAGGGCGCACTTGACGTCACGTTCAGCGTCGTTGGAGCCGTTGGACGCAATGACTTGGCGGGAGTACTCAATGTGCTGCCGCAGATTCCTGTCACATTTGAAACTCCGGTAGTGAATACCGACATGGTGTTGCCAGATCCTGTAACCACCACAACAATTAAGCCGAAAAAATCACAGTCCACGCAGACAACTCTGCCTCCACAACCTGTCGCGGTAGATACCGAGATATTTCCTGTAGGTGAGCAGATGCTGACGGGGGATCAAGCAACCTCGGTGCTGTATGCACAAAAAGTTGGCGAACTGGAGATCGATCGCCTTCCGCGCATCAAAGCATTGTGGAACGGTGTTGCTGCAGCAGTAGGCACTGGACTCGCATCCGACATTGCACAATTTGATCCCGGTCTCGTCGGTATTGAATTGCCCAATGAAATTGGGGCGTTTATGCGCAGGGTGTTTGGCGGTCCAATTCAGGTGTGGCAGTTGAATGCGATGCCTCTTGCGGGCGCCGATAACCCATTGGGGATTGACGTATATGCGCTAGACCGCTTTGAAGTATTGATGATCATGGCCAGCGTGGCGCCAAGCAGTCTGTCGATTTCCAATGACACGCTTGCTGTGCAGGTGGACAACCCGTTTAATGATGCAAACATCACACACGCAATTGTCGAACGATTGAGTTATCTGAATGTGACTGTGGCATTGATCAGAAATTTGACCAAAACTCCTCAACAAAAAACGCAGATCAAAACAACGACTGTGATCGCAGACGAATTGAAGAAGATAGGTCTCGAAAATGTTGTCGGACCGATCACCTACGGTGATTGGAAGGATCCTGTGCAAGGAATTGGTGCACAGATTATTTTGGGTCAGGACTTTGTGGATTTCTTGGCATCTGCTCCGGTGCTACCACCAACAACCGTGGCTACAGATGGCTGAGAAGAAGCCAGTAGCGAAGAAAGTAGTTGCGAAGAAAGTAGTTGCGAAGAAAGTAGCAACGAAAAAACCAAAAGTTTCGGCAGCACTTCAATTGGCGCAAGTAGCAGCCCGTGCGGCAGAGGAAAAACAGGGCTCAAATATCACGGTGCTGAATGTTGGTGAAGTTTTGGCAATCACCGAGTTGTTCGTGGTTGCGACTGCAAGTAATTCACGCCAAGTCGGTGCGATCCAAAGCGAGGTCAGTCACAAAGTACGCGAGCAGCTCGGTAGGTCTCCATTGCGCAGTGAGGGCACAGTGGAACAGCAGTGGGTGCTCATCGATTACGGCGATGTGGTGGTGCATATTTTTGCGCAAGAGGCGCGCGATTTTTATGAAATTGAGCGCCTGTACACCGATGTTCCAAGTCTCGCTTGGGGGTGATGAGCGACGTTCGCAGGCGTAAAACTCAATTTGACAGGTTCATTGTATACCGGTAGTCTTTACATAAATATTTGCCAAAAAGACGACTCCTGGGAGGTGTTAAATGAAGGATGTTGATTTTGCGTCCGCGCACGAAAAGGTCCAGGGGTTTCCTCAGGTGGTCGCAGATCGAATCGAAGATGCGATCTTTTCCGGAGAACTTCAGCCAGGGCAGCATCTAGCGCAAGACAAGTTGGCTGAAGCATTTGGCGTAAGTCGAATTCCGATGAGGGATGCGCTCAGCATCTTGGAAGGCAAAGGTCTCGTAACGCTCGATTACCGTCGGCGAGCCGTTGTTCGGATTATCACTAAAGAGCTTTTGCAGGAAACATATGGAATTCGCATGGTGCTTGAGCCTTATGCATGTCGTCTCGCTGTAGAACAGATGACGGAGGATGAGAAAACAAACATCTTGCTTTTGTGCTCATTGATGGAACAGTTCCATAAAAGTCCAGCCGAAGGTAGAAGTACACGAAGAAACTTTTACGAAGCCTTTTATTTGGCAACTGGGTCAAAGTTGTTGGTTGAGATGATCATGAAGCTTCGAAAAATGGTTGAACCTCATCACGTGATTGACCATTCCAGTTCGCACACTCACAAGGATCTTTACGAACTCATCTCTACTAGCGATGCTCGGGGTGCGGAGCGTTGGATGACAGGCCACCTTCAGGTTGCTTTGCAATCTCAATTGAAAATGACTGAATAGTTAGCAAAGAATTTAGAACAGATTTCATAACGGCTCGGGGGAACTATGCAAGAAAAAAAAGTTGAGTTTTATAGCGAAGGCGTAAAGATTGCAGGAATTTTGCGATCACCTGATAGCGCTAGTGGTCCGCGACCAGCCATCGTTCAAGGGCCAGGTTGGCTCGGCTTAAAGGACGCAAAACTGTATTTGCCTTATCACGAAGCACTAACCGCTGCTGGATTTCATCTACTCATATTTGACTACAGAGGTTTTGGTGACAGCGAAGGGGATCGCGGACAACTTCTTCCCGAGCTGCAATTGCAGGATCTCATTAATGCTGTTACCTACTTGGAAACACTTCCCGAGGTAGATGCACAAAATATTGGAGCATTTGGTAGCGGTGGCACCGGTGGCGGCAACTCAATTCTTTTGGGCGCAGTCGACAAACGGATTAAATGCGTTGTTTCGCAAGTTCCTGTTTCCGATGGTTCTGACTGGCTTCACCGGATGCGTCAAGAGCATGAATGGGTTGCGTTCCTCAAGTTGCTCAGCGATGACCGAAAACTCCGTGTTGTCACAGGTAGTGGCGCACTCGTGCACCCCCGTGAGGAAATCATGGTTGCGACTCCTGAGCGCAAGAAGACGAACATTAAGGGTGACGTGGATGACAAAATTCCAACACAAGTTCCACTCGCATGCGCGGAAGCAATTCTCCGTTACAAACCAATCGATGTCGTAGCCCTGCTTGCTCCAACACCACTCCTGATTATCGGTGTCGAAGATGATGCGGTTACCCCTACGGATCATGCAATTGATTTGTATGAAGCAGCCGGAGAACCAAAGAAAATCATTATGCAAAGAGACACAACGCACTATGAGGCGTACAAGCAATACGGCGACATCGTGATTCCACAGATCGTTGAGTGGTTTGTGAACAGCATGAAACATGGCGTAGTTGATGTTCGTGAGGAAACTTTCACCACTAAAACATTTCATTCAATCCAAGTAAAGAAGGGCTAACCGTATGGCCACTAGTCGCAAAATTGACAGAGCCATCGTCGGTGGCACAGTAATTTCAGGTGGGCAGTCACGAATTGCCGATGTCCTGATCTCGGGCGAATCAATTCTTGATGTTGTCAATCCAGGTTCAATCAAATTTGATCAAGGTATTGACATTATTGATGCAACAGGAAAGTGGATCCTTCCAGGAATGATCGATGTGCATGTTCACTTCCGTGAGCCTGGGTTCACATATAAAGAGGACATCGTGACCTGCTCGACTGCTGCAGCGGCGGGTGGAGTAACAACAGGTTTTGGTATGCCCAACCTAAATCCAGTCACCCGGACTCGCGAAGATTTGGACGAAGTGTTGGATTTGTACAACTCAAAGTCAATTATTGACTGGAACCATAATCCTTTGCCAAGTGAAGTATCTCAAGTTCCATTGCTGGCCGAAGCCGGAATTGCCGCGTTCAAGGTGTTCATGGTTATCGATTCAGGCAGAAATTATCCACACCCATCAGGTAGCGGAATCATGGATGAAGGCCACCTGCTGAGAATGTTTGAAGCAATCAAACCAACTGGATTGCCGTTCATGGTTCACCCCCATAACCAGGCGATTGTTTCATCAATCGAACAGGAGTACTGGGCTAAGGGCGACCGCAGTCCAGAGGCATATGCCAAAACCTATGCAGCGAATAACGGAGTCATTTGGGACACCGCAATTGGAACCCTCCTCAGGATGTCGGAAGCTACAGGCACCAAGTTGCACCTTGTGCACATGCAAACGATTGGTGGCATTGAGCTAGTTAAGTTCTACAAACAACGTGGCGTGCAAGTGAGCAGCGAGGTTAATCACTGGGCACTGTTTCTCTCTACGTGGAATGATGTGAAGAGGCTTGGCCCATACGCACTTTCCTATGCGGTTGAAGATCACCATCGAGTTGCACTTTGGGAAGCACTAAATGATGGCGTGATCGAAATGATTGCATCAGATCATGCTCCGCACACTCGTGAGGATAAGGAAATTGGTTGGGCAGACTGCTGGGCTTGCCACACAGGAACTCCAGGCATACAAGAGCAGTATCCATTGTTGATTGATAGTGCTCGCAGTGGAAAGATGCCGATGACTACTGTTGCACGAGTCGTCGCCGAAGGTCCGGCAACAGAGTTCAAACTCGCCAAGAAGGGCTTTCTGAAGTCCGGATTTGATGCTGACATTGTCATTTACGATCCAGAACTTCCACAAACAATCACAAATGAGACTCGCTTGTCGAAGTGTGGATGGAGTCCTTACCACGGCCGCGAAATAAGTGGAACGATTGTTCAAACCATTCTTCGTGGTAGTGACATTTTCGCCGGGGGATCTGTAACAGGAAAGCCTGGATACGGCAAACAAGCCCGGCCAACGCTCTAAACAAATAAAGATTCAACAATGCAAACAAGGAGAACAAAATGAAATTCGGACTATTACTTCCACACTTTGGAGAACACGCAAACAAGCGAATGTTGCTTGACGGCTCCGTACTCGCCGAATCCTACGGTTTCGACTCGGTATGGGTTCGAGATCACCTGGTGTTTGAGCCACACGGTGAGATGGAAAATCCAGACCCAAACTTTTATGAAGCACTTACAACACTCACTGCGATCGGTGCAGTAACCGAAAAAATCAGTCTTGGAACCGGATCTTTGATTCCATTTCGCCACCCAGTACATACGGCACTGACCATTGGAACTATGGCTCAATTGCTCGGCGACCGATTGATCATGGGTTGGGGTGCAGGAACATTTGATAATGAGTTCAAGGTCATCGGGTGGGATGGTCGCAATCGAGTTGAAATGGTGCGATCAAACTCTGAAATTCTTAAAAAACTTTTGACTCAAGACAATGTGAGCCATACAGATGAGTTTTTCTCGTTTGAAAACGTAACCATTCAGCCCCGACCAAACGAGCCCGTCCCATTCTGGTATTGCGGTGCAACTCCTAAGTCTGCACGTCTTGCTGCCGAGTATGCCGATGGCTGGATGCCTGGCAGAACAACACTGAGGACAATTCATGACCGAGTAGAGACAATGAAGGGTTTGGTCAAAGAGAACGGACGACCGCTGCCGACAGTTGCAGTTATTCCTCCAACATCGATTGCCTCGCGCAGTGAATTAGCTTGGGATGGTCTCAATGTTGACGGGCTCATCGCCTGGGCAAACAAGCGTGGCAAGTGGTGGTCGAAGCCAGAATCTGGTGAATTCAAAACGGCAGCAGATATCGAAGGATCGCTGATTGCTGGAAACCCTGAAGAAGTAATTGAACAGACACTGAAGTTTGCAACAGTCGGCGTAGACCATCTGGTTTTCGACCTTCGTTTGCGTTTTGAAACTTGGTTCGCTTCGATTGAACTTCTCGGAAACGAAGTCTTGCCAGAACTTCGCCGAAGACTCGGGTAGTCAGATGGCGAAAGGTTCAATCGCTTCGGTCATCGAGTTGAATCGTGGCGTTGCGGACGTCTTTAGGGAAATGCAAGATGTTCAATTGGTTTCTAGCTTTCTCCCATTGCTCTCCGAATTGAAGGAGATTGAACCGCTAAAGAGTTATGAAGCTGTTTTGGAAGATCGTGTCGGCCCGTTCAAGCTGCGGGCCGACCTTTCAATTGAAATTACGATTGATCACGACTCTTTGAAATTTAGTGTTGAAGCAAGGGGGGAGGACCGACAGGTTCGATCTGCAATTCGAATCTCTGCGGAAATGAGTTTTGCAACGAACTCAGAGAATCGCACGGTGCTCTCTATCAGCGGAACTCATGAAATTAGCGGCAAAGTTGCCACGCTTGGAGCGAGCGTTATAAAAGGCAAGGCAACTAAATTGATACACGAATTTGAAAATCAAGTTCGAAATCATTTTGAGAGATAATTATGTTGCCGTCCTTTGATCTTCGATTCTCGAGTACCGGCAAAGAAGCCTGCGGTCTGCTGGATGAAGATTGGTATGTGATCGCCGGCGGCACCGAAATGGTGCCTGCTTTGCGAATTGGGGCACTCGCACCGATCGGTCTGGTCGATATTAATTTGAATGCAGAGATGCGAATCGTTGCAAAGGTGGGTTCAACTCTTGAGATCGGGGCACTTGTAACGCATTCAGAAGTTACAAATTCGGATTTGGTCGTTGAACATGTTCCTGTGATGAGCAAGATTTGCATGCATGTTGGAAATGCAAGAGTACGTGCGACGGGAACTGTTGGGGGAAATCTTTGCTTTGCAGAACCTCGATCCGACCTCAGTACCGTGCTCCATGCTCTAGGTGCTTCCATTGTTTTGATCAGTCCGGACGCCGAACGCGAGATTTCAATCCCAGAATTTCTCGTTGGAGCCTTTCAGACATCAATCGAAAACCGTGAAGTACTTCAAAAAGTGAAAATTCCACTTCCTGCGGAAGAAGTGAATTACTGGAAATTCACCTTCGGTGAGCGTCCGACTGTTGGGCTGGCTTGGATATTGAGAGACGATGAGATTCATGTTGTTGTCGGTGCGGCAACAGAAGTTCCGACGAGCCACACCTTTGTCAAAGGCGAAAAGGTAGACCTAGAGAGTTGGGCCGAGGAGATTGAAATTGAGTCCGATCTTGCTGGGTCTGCTGACTATAAGCGTCAATTAATTGTTCAAAAACTTCGAGAAATAGGAGTTGGCTTGTAATGACAACTTCACAATTAATTACATGCAAAGTGAATGGCGTTGAAGTAGAGGCGTGGGTCAAAAATCGTTCGACAGTTGCTCAGTTTCTCCGTGATCAACTCGGTCTCACCGGCACAAAAGTGAGTTGCGAGATACAGGTTTGTGGAAGCTGCACAGTATTGGTCGACGGAAGTCCGATCAGTTCATGTTCGGTCCTTGCGTACAGATTGCAAGGTAAGTCTGTTACGACTATTGAGGGAGTCGCTGAGCGCGGCCAGCTCAATGACGTGCAAGAGGCATTCTTGAATAATTTTGCATTCCAGTGTGGTTTTTGCACATCGGGATTCATCATGATGACCATGTCCTTACTTGGCGGTTCAGAACGGCCGACGGACGAGGAAATTTCAGATCATCTAGATGGCAACCTTTGCAGATGCACTGGATACGAGCCAATTCTCGCCGCAGCAAAAGTTGCAGTAAGAAAGCGTTTTGGCGATGAGTAAAGAAGTCCAGCTTCGCAAAGACGGTTATGAAAAAGTCACAGGACGTGCTCGCTATACAGGTGACTTCACGCTTCCCAATATGGCGCACGGTTTCGTTGTTCGATCAGAGCGTGCTCATGCAACGATTGACGAAATCGACTTGGCTGATGCCAAAAGTTCCGAAGGTGTTTTGGCGGTTGTAATTGCTTCTGATTTCGGTGATCTACCAAATCGCTTCGGCCATATTGTGCCTGACCACTTCATACTTGCAACATCGAAAGTTCGTTACGTTGGAGAGCCAGTAGCTGTTGTTGTCGCAGTAACTGAAGAGCAAGCATTTGATGCAGCTCAAAAAATATGGATCAGTTATGGGGATCTCCCTGAAATTATGTCCGTTGGTGAGTCGTTAGAGTCGTCCACGCTCATTCATGATGTCGACTATTCGGCAAATCAGGCGGGCTTCCTAGATGCAAAGCCACAGCAAAAAGGGAACATTGCGCATGAAGTAAAACTTGGTTGGGGAGATGTTGACACAGCGTTGGCAAGTGCTGATCATGTGATTGAAACGTCAATTAAGTTTCCAATGACATATGCCTATGCAATGGAGACCTATGTTTCGATTGCAGATTATCAACCAAATTCTTTGCATGTGATCACCAGTGGGCAGCATCCGACTATGGTTCGCGAAGAGTTAAGCAAAATTTTTAAACTTCCGCTGGCTGCGGTCCGGGTTGAAGTTCCATATGTTGGTGGCGGCTACGGATCCAAGTCGTACACAAAGATTGAACCGCTAGCGGCGATGTGTTCCTATATCGTTGGCCAGCCTGTAATCATAAAAACCGATGTCGAAGGCGCAATTTCTACAACTCGCGCAAACAATGCCGACATTGTTGTTCGCACAGGAGTAACAAAAGAAGGCGTGATCGTCGCTCGTGATTTCGAGATTTTGATGGATAGCGGTGCTTACTGCGATAACAGCCCACTGGTGTTAACAAAGTGCGCACATAGGTGCTTTGGGCCCTATGCCATTCCAAATTTACGAGTGCATGCGCGATTGCTCTATACCAACACCACCCCTGGCTCGTCATACCGCGGTTTTGGTGCTCCACAAGGGGTTCTCGCAGGTGAATTAAATATTGATCAAATCGCAGATGCAATTGGTGTGGGATCTTACGATTTGCGTGCAAAGAATTTGCTAGGTCCCGGTGGACGTGTGCTTCCGGACGCACGTGGTTTGGATGCAGATATCGGAGCAGATTTGCGCATTGTTGTTGATGCACTGCAGAAGGACAAGAAACCAAACACTCCAGGATTCAAACGTGAAATCGGTTTTGCTATTTCTGCTTCCGATGCTGGAGCGGCACCGATTTCGACAGTCATAGTACGAATGCATTACGACGGCTCAGTAACGCTGATGACTTCCGCTACCGAACTTGGACAGGGCAGCAAAACAGCTCTGGCACAAATCGTGGCGGAGGAATTAGATCTCTCAATTCATTCGGTAGCTGTTTCGCAATCAGACACATTAAACACACCGTATGAATGGACAACAGGTGCAAGTCGTACCACCACGGTTGCAGGTCTCGCTGTACAACGTGCATGCACAGATTTGAAGGAAAAACTCTGCTCAATGGCCGATTCAATTTCGCCTGAAACTGAGTCTGCTTCCTTTTCTGAAACTGGAGTTGTGAAGATTGGAAGTCGCGAACTTTCGCCGGCTTCCGTAATTCAGGGGTGGTTTGGTGCTAAAGCTGGCGAAGTTGTCGGCATCGGAGTTGTTCGAAAAGACGGTGTTACAAAGGAAATTCCACCGTTTTGGGAAATTGGGGTCATCGGGGTTGAAGTTGAAGTTAACGAACAAACCGGTGAAGTAACAATCGAGCATCTGGTGACGGTTGGCGATGTTGGCCATGCAATAAATCACTCGATGGTTGAGGGCCAGGATCTTGGCGCCGCAACGCAAGGCCTTGGCGGTGCACTATATGAAGAATTGGTCTACGAGGGTCAGAGCCTGTTGAACCCAAATATGGTCGAATACAGAGTTCCGCGAATGCGCGATCTTCCAAGAAAAATTACCGCTGTTGTTGTAGAACGTGAAGATGGTGTGGGCCCGTATGGGGCGAAAGGTAGCGGAGAAGGTGCAATGAACCCAATTGCGGCAGCCGTAGCAACTGCTGTAGGGCGCGCTGTTGGAGTGTGGCCAAGTCAGTTGCCACTTACCCCAGAAAGAGTTCTTGATTTAATCAAATCAAGAACATAAACGGAGGCAGTTCATGAAATTTGAATTAGTTGAAACATCAATAGATCAAATTCATGAGGCATACAGATCGGGTGAATTGACCTGTAGGCAGTTGGTAGAGATGTACCTTGCCAGGATCAATGAATTCGATCAGGTAGGTCCAGAGTTAAATGCAATTATTACGCTAAATCCCGATGCATTAGTAGATGCCGATCGACTTGATGCGGCGCAAGCTGCTGGTGGCTTTGTTGGACCTCTTCATGGTATTCCCGTTATTGTCAAGGATCAATGTGATGCGTTGCCGATGCCAACGACTCTTGGCTCAATCATATTAAAGGACAATTTTCCTGATCGTGATGCATTTGTTGTTGAGAAACTGAGAGATGCAGGAGCAATTGTTTTAGGGAAGTCAACACTTGGAGAATTTGCGCACGGAGACACCTATGGTTCGCTATTCGGCGCGACTAAAAATCCGTATGACTTCCTGCGAACTGCTGGAGGATCATCAGGGGGTTCTGCAGCCAGTGTCGCCTCAAATTTTTGCACGATTGCAGTAGGGCAGGAGGGCTACGCATCTATTTGCCGCCCATCCAGTTGGAATTGTGTTGTTGGAATGCGTCCAACAGCAGGCTTGGTGAGTCGAAGTGGGGTCTACGGCGGCTGGCCACTCATTAACGGAACTTTGGGGCCAATGGCTCGAAACGTCAGTGACCTCACAAAATTGCTGGATGTAATTGTTGGTTACGACCCAGAAGATCCAGTTACTGCGTTCGGGCAGAATCATGTGGCTGAACCTTTTGTGAGTTATTTGGACAAAGATGGACTCAAAGGATCGCGCATCGGTGTTTTACGCGAATCTATTGGGGCGAATTCAGAGCCCGACTCAGAAGACTTCAGAAAAGTTACTGAAGTCTTCGATAAAGCAGTAGCAGACATTCGAGCCTCGGGCGCAATTGTCGTAGATCCCATAATTATTCCTGATCTAAAAGAGCTCCTTTCACTACGAGCTACCAACTCTGCGGACGAAGAGTCGTCCCTTGAGAGGTTCATGGCCCGGAGCAAAAATCCCCCTTACCGTACACGCAGTGAAATTATGAATTCGGCTGAATTCTCCAAGGTCTCTAAGCGGGCACGTGATCAGTGGAACAGAAAGGTGAGCGAGTCAGAGCATTACAAATTTTTGAAAGCCCGCGAGCAGTTGATGACAAACCTCCTCAACGTGATGGCTATCCATAATCTTGATGCAATTTGTATCAAATCAGTGGAGCATCAGTCGACCTATATAGAGGACGGTCTCAATCCTCCATTTGTCAATCACAAGGGCGCCCATCATCTCAGTACATTTCTTGTGTTTATTCCATCAGTTATTGTTCCAGCAGGATTCACGAGTGATCATCAGCCAGCCGGTATTACATTCTTAGGTCGTCCTTTCGAGGACGGTAAAATGATCAAATTGGCTTATGCCTACGAACAGGCCACGTTTCACCGTAAGCCACCGAACCTAACGATCTGAATCCGCGTCGGACACAAAATTACTTCAGCTGACTATTAAAATGCCTCAATGGCGGCATGAGTACCATGCCTAGCGCAGCGATGATGCCGCTCACTGCAAATGCTGTGCTGATTGAAGCCTTGACAAGAACTAATCCCATAACTATTGGTGCCAAAAATTTGCCCAAGTTTCGTGACATTGCCACGACTCCGCTGAACGTGCCCCGTAAATGATTTGGTACTGCAACAGCCACATACGAATTTTGTACAGTTCCAAATAAACCGTCGGAAAATCCGAACACAGAGACTGCGATGAGAATTGCAACAAGATTGCCGGTTGCGGAGAGTGCCAGAAGTGATAACGATAGGAATACCAGTGTTGAGGCCGAAATCGTAAATGGTGAAAGATACTTACTCAGCCTGCCCACGGAAATCGCTCCAAAAATACCTACGAAGGAAGAGAGCGCAAGAGCGAATCCTGCAAAAACTGCTGAATAACCGTGTTGGTTAACCAACATAATTCCGAGGCTTGAGAGTGGTACAAACTTCACAAAAAACTTTAAAAAGCCGCCAAAGATTATTGAGATCAGGGGAAGATTGCCAAGGATTTTGAGTTTTTCGGCAGACTTATCCTGCCTGTCTACTCGATAGTCGTCTTCAAATCGAAGGAAGAACACCACTGCCGCGACGGGAAGAGTAGAAATTCCAACAAGATATGGCGCATACCACGCTGCAGCGACAAGAATGCCTCCGATAAGGGGAGTGGCGGTGTCTGCAATTTGTTGAGTGACAGATCTAAAACCCTGACGTTTTAGAATTGATGAACCTTTCGCATGTTGTGCAGTAAGAATGATGGAAAGCGGGAATATCCCCGCAAAAGCAGTTCCCTGGAGAATTCTGATGGCGAGAAATAGTGGCCAGGAAAATCCGGCAAGTGGAATGATCAGACTTGCGAGTCCAAAAACCAATAGGCAAAATCCGTATGTCTTCATTCTCCCGACACGATCAGCGAGCTTCCCCAAGGGAACTGCGAAGATTATTCCAGGAAATAAGTAAAAACTTATTGCCCATAACGTGTGGGAGTCACTCAGTTGGAAATGGTTCTGAAGATTTGGCAACCCAGGTCCAACAGCCTGTACTCCTGCTACCGAAAAGGCGCTACCTAGATAAACCGAAATTGTGCCGAGAAGTTCTCTGGTGTCTGCCTTCATGAAGGGGATTTGTCAAGACTGATATCAATTGCGGTAAGTGCATAAATCTTTGCGCATTCAATAAAGTCGGAAATTCGTATAAACCCGTCACCCTGTCCAGCAGCCTTGCCTCGGCTTGGACCAAAAGTTAGCGATGGAATTCCTCTGCTGTTGTAGACGTTGGTGTCTCGCCACATGCTCACTACTGCATCTTCTGCTGTGGCGGGCATATCTTGCGCTCGAATAGTTTTATGGTTCTTTGCTATCAAGTTGCGAAGATGTTGAATGTTTTCACCCTTGGCCTCATGGCCTGATTTTTCCATGATGATCTCGATTTCGGGATGCAGATTTTGAGATGCAAACAATTCGCGGACTTCTTGAACGATGCCTGCAGTTGCCTCGCCGGGAAGTGTTCTGATGTCGGCATAGAGTGCACAGAACGTTGATGATCGGTTTGGGCGCCAAGGGATTCCGCCGCGAATTGCCCCTATTTGTGCTTTTGGCCTCATCGTTCCACAGTCGGTCTCGATGGTCCTTCTTCGCTCAAATTCGATTGCCCAATCTTCAAAAACGCCGACTGCGATAGCCGCACGAACAAGTGCATTTGGGCTTTCTAGTGGACTCTTCCCGCGCAACAGTCGAGGTGTGTACATATTCTTTCCGCGGAAAATAATCTTTAAGTACATTGCACCAGTTTGAATCCATGATGCCGCGAAGTCTGTTGTTTCTGCGATGACTGCGTAATCGGCACGGTAGCCATGATCTGTCAAAAATGAAGTGCCAAATCCTTTGCCAACATATTTTGACCCTTGGAACTCATCCACAGGTGCGGCACCAGTTTCTCCAGGTGATGAAATAACGATGAGCTGTCCTGCAAGTTTGATTCCTGACCTATGAATAGCTCGTGCCATCACCATTTGCATTGCCATACATCCACGATCGTTCTGGACTGTATGACCATAAATATTGTCGCCGTCTCTACGAGCACCCACGTCGTTGGGATTTGGAGTGTTCATGAGGTTGTCAAAATCTGGGCCGCTGGCCTCTGTATCCAAATGGGCATTGAAAATTATCTTTTTACCGCCCGAATTTTCCCCAACTAATCCAACTGTTGCTGCACGGTCGGTAGTTATCGGTACGTAGTTGGCAACCATTCCATTTTCTTTGTACCAGTCATGAACAACTCTGGCCAAGATTGCTTCACTGCCGAAAGGGGAGTTGGTATTTCCCAATCGAAGCATAAGTTCTGCCAGGTCCTCATAAGAACCTTCAATGTCTTTTAGAATTTCTTCAGTTGTCCCCATGTTTTCCTACTTTCTTTACGATTTTTGGGCGACCGTTAACAGGTCGGCTTTTGTGATTGGCTGATCAAAATCACTCACGCGAGTGATGAGAACATCTATAACGATCTTGCGAATAGCTCTTCCACTTTTGCCAACGAGCCGCTCCGCTACTTCGTCAAGGTCTCGATCGGTCAAGTTATGTGAAACTGTTTCCAGTGAATCTTTGAGAATTACCGAAATGATCTGAGCGTTCGGCAAAGGTACTTCTATTGATATGTCGCAACGATCTATGAATGCATCATCAATGAGTGACTCAAAGTTGGACGTAGCAAGAACTACGACATTCGTAACTTCGTTCATTAAGAAGTCAAGCCCTCTCAGGGATGCCTCAGTGGCGCGAGAGACGTCAATTGGATCTCTGCCCGAGCTGGTTTTGTTTCGGTCGGTTGCGAGTGAGTCAACTTCGTCGATCAACACAACAATGGGCATTCCGCGTCGGGCTAATTCTGGGATCGCTTTTTCGAGCAAGTCTGACGTATTGCGTTGTGATTCACCCAGCATTTCACTTGGAATAGCGTGGGTGTTTACTTCCGCAAAAATTAAGCCATCAGGAAAGTGTTTCTTGGCAACTTCGACAGCGGCACCCTTAATGAGCGTAGATTTGCCGGTTCCTGGCGCTCCATAAACCAGTCCCACACGATGTAGCGGCAGTGAAATATTGATTTCACTAAAATCCTTAAGCAGGGCAAGCTCGATGTAGCGCATGAGTCGATGCTTGACATCTTGAGGAACAATAATCTTTGGCCAGTACTGATCCCACCTTGGTCGTGGCACGATATGCCATTTAAGGTACCCATAGCGGTCGTCGCGTGGATCGTGGCTGTGATTAGACATGAGTGTTCCTTGATGTTTGGATTATTGAGGTCGACCTTGGTTGGGATCTGGCCAAACAACCTGTGAAACATCTGGTGCGTCAAGGGTTGGCAACTCTTCGAATAAGTTCAACGGTTGCAGCATTGCTGCCATTGCAAAATACAGTGTGTCAAAGTTATGAATTCGAATAATTGATGCAATGTTGTCTGGCGACGCATTGAAGTGTTGGTGCCATGCCCAATGGTCGACAATGACGAGATCTCCTACAGACCAAGTCACTTTTTCGTCGTTCATGATTGTGTATCCCTCGCCTGCGATGCAATACAGCCAAGCCTCACCACCGTGTCGATGTCGAGATTGGTAGAGACTCGGAGCCAGTTGATGGATTACTGCAGTGAGGCCGCCGGTGGCATGACCGAGGGTTGAGTCAATGAGGAAACCACTTCTTCCGCCACGTGGCGTAACCCGGAAACGAATATCGTCGTAGGCCGTGAGCACTTTGCTCTTCGAAATTGCTTCTTGCTTGGCGTAATTTCTAGCCAGTCTGTTTGAATATGGATCTCCAAGATCAGGTCCTTGAGTCATAGCCCAACGGGGAGGAAGCTTTTCGAACGGTGTATCACCAGCATCTTCTATAAAGGAAAGACCGAGAAGTTCTGCTAGTGGTTGCACGCTAAAACTCGTAAAAGTTGCAGGCTTGGTTCCGGTGCATGAATGACGATGCCAACTACCACCAGGAAGATAAACGGTGTCCCATGACTTCCATTCGTAACGCTTACCGTCAACCTCGGTCCAGCCTTCTCCACCTGTAATAAAGATGAATGCATCCCAAGAGTGTCTGTGGACGGTTGAAGTCGCCCCAGGTGCAATTTCGTGCATAACGGCATCCAAATTAAGGCTAGGAACATTTCCGTCAGCGCTGACCATGACGCCACGCTTCATATTGCGGGGGGTGTCAACCATGACAACGTCCGAGGTGCGCACAATTGTGCGTTGGAGTTTCTCCCAATGTGCCAGGTATTCCTTGCGGCGCATTTTTTGGACCTCATAATGGGTCACATTGGTCTTTGTCTCCGACACGTTATTTCTCCTTTGAGATTGATGAGTTGGTCAATTTGACATCTTTCACACGGTACCCTACACTCGGTATACAGGAATAAACAAATGGGGTACCTTTGTTTGTTTCTGGAAGTGAATCAAACACTATTCATTTAAATGACAACAGGGGGAATATGAAGAAGTCTATGAAATTTAAGTTAGGCCGATCCTTGATGGGTTTAGCCGCAGTGAGCGCAATGGCGTTGTCGGCTTGTTCATCAAGCGACTCAACGACTGATACAGCAGTTGACACAACGATTGAGCCAGATTTTGCTCTTTCGGGTGGTGTCGAGTGGATCATTCCTTACAAGACCGGTGGCGGTTTCGACGCTTATTCGCGTGGAATGTCCGACGCACTCTCTAAGTCTGGAGCAATTACCGAAGAAGTAACACCGATCAATATCGATCCGTTCGTAAAGGGCGTTTCAACTTTGTTCAACAGAGAACCAAACGGTCAGACGGTTGGCATTTTGCCAATGCCAGCTGCCGCTGCTCAAGAAATTGCATATCCTGATTTGGCAAAGTGGAAGACAGATCAATTTACAATTCTTGGCTCGATTGAGGAAAACGGCTACGTCGTTTACGTCTCAAGCAAGTCTGCGTACAAGTCGGTTGCAGACCTTCAGGCTGGAACTGGTCTCCGCACGATCACGGTAGAAAAGGGTTCATCTTCTTCGATTGCGAACGTAGTTTCGTCCGAGGCACTTGGATTGGATTTCACAATTACTTTCGGTGTAGGAAGTTCTGAAGAAGCAGTTCTTGCCCTCATCCGTGGTGATGTTGACTACATCGTGTATGGAACATCCGACTTGGTTGGTTTCGTCGATTCAGGCGACATCACACCGATCTTGTTCCTTGGAACTCCAGATCAGCGTCCAGCAAACTTGGAGTGGTTGGCCACTGTACCGACCGCATCTGAAGCTGGTTATCCAGACCTCGAAGGTGTTGTAACTGAAATGCGTTTGGTTGTTGGACCTCCAGGAATGACTCCAAAGATGGTTGCATTTTGGGAAACAGCAGTTGCCACAACTTTGGCTTCAGCCGAGTTGAAGGCATGGTCGACAGAGGCAGAGCGTCCATTAGTACCTCGTTCAGCTGCTGAAGCGAAGGAACTGTTCGCAAAGACCGCTGCGCAGATGCAGGTATTGATCCCACAGTTAATAGCTAAGGGTTTAATTTCATAAATTTAAATTGATAGAGGTGTTGGTGTGGCTGGGTTTTATAGCTACACCAACACCTCTTTTCTAAGTATGTGCTGTGTGGGTCGTCTTCAGGGGGTTTGAGACATGGGTTTAACAGAAGCGTTTTTTGATTCTTGGGCGATTATGTTCACCTGGTCTGGACTGATGTTCTTTGCCATTGGAATGGCAAATGGAATGTTCACCGGATTCATTCCCGGGTTAAGCGGAGCGGTTGGAATTGCACTCATGATTCCACTCATTGGCGGTATTGGCCCTGAGAAGGCAATTATTCTTTTCTGCGCAGCGCTAGCCGGACAATCATTTGCAGGTTCGATATCAGCAATCTTGCTCAATACCCCCGGAGCTACGCCAAATGCGGCGACCATGCTGGACGGGTATCCAATGACCCTGCAAGGTAAAGGTGGGATGGCGCTCGGCATCTCTGCAACCGCATCAGCAATGGGTGGGCTGATTGGAACGCTCATCATTGTTATCTTGCTTCCATTTGTGCGCGCAATTGTTCTTGCGTTTTCATTTCCCGAACTTGCGCTGCTCATGTTGGTAGGTCTCTCTACTGTCGCAGTTATTTCTAAAGGGGCAATTCTTAAGGGGTATATCGCAGGACTTATTGGGCTTGGGTTCTCGTTTATTGGCTTTAGCCCAGTGCATGGTGAGCTTCGCCTCGTTTTCAACAATGCGGATTTATTGAATGGTGTTGAGGTGACCAGCGCTCTTGTTGGTCTGTTTGCCATCACCGAAGCAATTCAGCTGATTACAGCGAAACGCGATCGAAGAAGTTTGGTAGCCGAAGTTATTCCTTTTTCACAGGTGATGAGCGGCGTGAAGTATGTATTTACAAAACCATGGCTACTGATCAAGAGTTCATCTATTGGAACAATGATTGGTGTTGTCCCTGCCATGGGTGGAACAGTTGCCGCATTTATGGCCTACTTTGCTGCACGTGGCTCGAGCAAGGACCCCGACTCATTTGGTAGAGGCAATCCGGATGGAGTTCTTGCCCCTGAAGCTTCAAATGATGCAAAAGAGTCTGGTTCGGCACTTCCAAGTATGGCTTTTGGTATTCCGGGAAGTTCTGAATGGGCGATTGTCCTCGGCGCCCTGATACTCCAAGGCGTGACGCCTGGCCCGATGTTGATTAAAGAGCAACCAATTTTGATGTGGTTGGCAGTTGTTACATTGGCACTTGCAAGTATTATTTCAAGCTCTATCGGTTTGGCACTTTCACCGCTAGTCACCAAGGTGACGAAATTGCGTCCGTCGCTACTTGGTGTGTCGATCGCCGCACTAGCTCTTGCTGGTACATACAGCCTTAACGGCAAAGTAGTCGATCTTGTCTGGGCTGTTGTGTTTGGTGTGCTCGGTTACTTCATGTCGCGGTCGGGTTATCCGAGCGTGCCACTCATTCTTGGATTGCTACTAGGAAAAGGCTTTGAAACGAACTTCAATCACACGATGAGCATTATGGACGGCGGCCTTTCTTCATTTGTGACTCGACCAATCTCAATCTTTTTGCTCATCGCTTGTGTGCTCATTATTGGGGCAGGGTTCAGAAAAAAGAAAAGCAAATGGGTCCCCGAAGAAGAAGGCGAAGTTAGCGATGATCAAAGCTTTAGGGTTATAACCCTTGAAGATAAGTTATTTGCGCTTTTCGTAGTTGTGTTTGGTGGAGTTCTTATCGTGGAGAGTGTAAAACTGGACCAGTTTGCCGCAAAGATTTTTCCATTAATGGTTGGATGCCTTTTGGTCGCAATCGTAGGTGCATATTTGTTGATAAGAAGATCTCCAACTCTTGCAGTTCGATTTGAGGGTTTGGCAGGTAACTCTCGAATGATTCTTTACAGAAATGAAGAAAAGGGCTTTACGGTTTTCGGGCTGAATCCAGAATATGTAGTACTCATAAGCTTTGTCGCCTACTTGTTTGGAACTGTGCTTGTAGGACCTGGAATTGCCATGTTGTTGATGGGGGCATTCTTGCAGCGGTGGGTTGTGCGAGATAGTTGGAAACGCACATTGATCACGCTCGCAGTTGTCTACGGAACCCTGTGGTTTGGCTTTATCTATCTTCTAGACATAAAAATGGGATACGGACTACTTCCTCTGTAAGGCAAGCTTCGTAAGAGGTGTTACAAGAGGGAAGTTAGAAATCGTTCGCGGATGAGTTCTTTTTTCAGATCTCGTCCGATAATGGTTAGCGAACTCTTCTTCGGGAGACTGGTCGGCCACATGCCTTCTGAGTCACTCGAGAAGAGTTGCTGAACGCATTGGAAGACATATCTTTCTGGTTCTGGTCCAACGCAAATAACGCCCTTCATTCGGTAAATTGTCATATCTTGATCGGTGAGTAACCACCGAAGCCAGATATTGAGGGCATCTATATTGAAAAGTCCTTCTACTTGAATTCCCATTGACTGGGTGTGATCCATGTGGTCATGAAATTCGTGATCCAAAAATTCTGGGTCATCTTTGAGGGTCTGCACTAAATCAAATGCATGTAGATCAAATATTTCATTCATTTCAACTGAGCAATGATCTGTTGGAAGTATCGAAGCGATTTGGTTTATGCCTCTGATTCGAGTGGTTATGTCCGCTATCGATTCTTTGGGAACCATTGAGACCTTGTTTAAAATCAGTTTGTCGGCAAATGCAATTTGCTTTACCCCCAATTCGGCCAACTCTGGGGTGAGTTTTCCGGCAAGTAAGTCAAGAACGTGATGCGCGTCAATCACCGTGGCAACACTGTCAAGTTGAAAAAGGCTCAGCATGCGCTCATTTGCCAAAAACGTTTGTGCAACCGGTGCTGGGTCAGCAAGACCCGTAGTTTCAATCAACAGATAATCAAAGGTCTTATTCCGAGACAAAAGTTTTTCGATTGCTACAACCAAATCGCCACGAATTGAGCAACAGATACACCCGTTCGAAAGCTCAATGACGTCATCATCCGCGGCGACAATGAGTGCGTGATCTATGCCGATCTCTCCAAATTCGTTAACAAGGATCGCCACTTCCTTGCCGTGTGGTGCTGTGAGGAGATTGTTGAGAAGGGTGGTTTTGCCTGCGCCGAGGAATCCAGCGATGATTGTGACTGGAATTCGATTGGGGGATTCTTTCATCGGAGGGTCGGCTCACTTTCAAAAAATCTTGCGAACACCTTTAATTCTATAGGGTTTTTTCAGTGTGGACCGAAGTTGATGCATTGGATTTGCGGCGATGAGACTAAGTTCATATGTATGGGTGAATTAAACAGTGCATCGTTCAATACAGGAAATTTTGGATTAACTGGCTTACGTGCACTCGTCACTGGGGGTGGCTCGGGTATCGGTAAAGCAATTGCCGACGCCATGACCAATGCGGGCGCAACAGTTGTCGTGTGTGATGTCAATGACTCGACGAAGCCCAACTACATCTGCGATGTCTCAAAGACAGGCGATGTGGAAGCAATGTTTTCAGCGATCGAACGCGATCTAGGTGGTCTCGACATCTTGGTAAACAACGTTGGTGTACCTGGCCCAACTGCTCGAGTCGACCAGATGGACCCAGATGCTTACGACGAGTGCGTGCGAATCAATTTGGGTGGCACGTTTCGTTGCACCCATGTCGCTGTGCCA
>Ga0208363_1000086_pt1 | contig 24769 bp, 22 predicted proteins | sample LakMenEpi03May11_FD_150666 | JGI IMG/M metagenome (GOLD analysis project Ga0208363, IMG submission 150666) | Freshwater microbial communities from Lake Mendota, WI - 03MAY2011 deep hole epilimnion (SPAdes) | ecosystem: Environmental > Aquatic > Freshwater > Lake > Epilimnion/Euphotic zone ...
ATTTGGCAGACTCAACAGACCATTTTCAATCAAGGAGACGCCCATGGCAGCAAAGAAGAAGTCGAAAAAAGTAGCCAAGAAGGCAACTAAGAAGTCGGTCAAGAAAAAGGCCGCAAAGAAGTCGGTAAAGAAGGCTTCGAAAAAGAAGACCGCGAAAAAATCAGTGAAGAAAGCCGCGAAGAAGTCGCCTGCTAAGAAAAAAGCAACCACCGTCACGCTTGGCGGCAACCCTGTTGCGATTAGCGGATCACTTCCAGCCAAGGGCTCGACACTGCCAAAGTTTGCCCTCACAACTGGCACCTTGCAGGAAATCAACAACGCAAGCATGAAGGGCAAGCGCGTCATTTTCAACATCTTCCCAAGCATCGACACGCCAACATGTGCAACCAGCACACGCACGTTCAACGAGCTTGCAGCCAGCCTTGATAACACCGAGGTGTATTGCGTCTCGGCCGACTTGCCATTTGCTCAGGGCCGATTCTGCGGCGCAGAAGGCATCAGCAATGTAAAGACAGCGTCAAGCTTCCGCACCAACTTCGGTTCGGCATTCGGTCTCACCTTGATGGGCGGCGTTCTGAAGGGCATCCTTGCTCGCGCGGTTGTTGTTGCCGACGAAAAGGGCAAAGTGCTGCACACCGAATTGGTGAGCGAAATTGCTAACGAGCCAAACTACGTGGCAGCGATCAACTCGCTTCGCTAGTTAAATCCCCAAGAACGAATCGAGCCCGAGGGTTAGTCCCTTGTGCTCGGCAATCTTCTTGCAGGCCAAAACCACACCGGGCATGAACGAGGCTCGGTCTGTGGTGTCATGACGAATGGTGAGCGTTTGACCTTGCGTACCAAGAATCACTTCTTGATTGGCAACCGCACCGCGCATACGCACTGCATGAATAGGAATATTGGCTGGGCCCTTAGCCCCGCGCGCGCCAGAGATTGCCTCGTGCGTAGTTGGGTCTTTAGCCCATTCACTGCTTGCGGCGGCCATGCGTTGCGCCGTTGCAACGGCTGTGCCACTTGGCGAATCAGCTTTGCCGTCGTGATGAATCTCAATGATTTCTGCCGTATCAAAGAACGGCGAAGCAATTTCGGCAAAGCGCATCATGAGCACAGCACCGATAGCGAAGTTAGCTGCGATGATGCAGTTGCTATTGGTAAACGTTTGCTTAAAAGTGTCTAAGTCGGTTTGTGTAAAACCTGTGGTGCCAACAACAGCATGAATGCTGTGCATTGCCAACCAAGGAAGCGTCACGCGTGAAGCGTCGGCAATTGTGAAATCGACTGCTACGTCTACATGTGCATCAGCAAGCGCACGCAAATCTTTAGCAATGGTGAGCCCGTGAGTGGTTGAACCTGGCGAACCAGGGTCAACCACTGCTACGAGTTCGAGATCAGGGTCGGCAGCTACGGCGTTGCACACCGTGGCACCCATGCGCCCTGCGGCGCCGATGACTCCGACCTTGATCATGTTGCGAGATTAGCCGTTAATGAAAACGACTGAGGCCCGAGATTTAACCGTTGAACTCGTTGTCGAATTCGTCTTCGAAACTTACGGAGACGGCATTGTCGACAGCTGGCTCGGCAGGCTTTGATCCACGGTTTGGCTCGCGACGAGCGCCACCGTCGTTGCGGCTTGAACCGCCACGATCATTGCCACCACGGCCACCACGGTCGTTTCCGCCGCGTCCGCCACGATCGTTACCGCCACGACCACCGCGGTCGTTGCCTCGGCCACCGTCACGTCCACCGCCACGCTCTGGGCGTGGGCCACGATCTCCGCCTTCGGATGGGCCGCTTCCGGAACCCTTCATTGGCTCGCCGTCGGGGCCGATGAGCGAAAGGCTCACTTTGCCACGGTCGTCGATGTCGTCTACACGAACCTGCACTTCGTCGCCGATGTTGAGAACGTCTTCAACCTTTGCGATGCGCTGACCGTTGCCCAACTTGGAGATGTGCACGAGGCCGTCACGACCAGGAAGGATGTTGACGAATGCACCGAACTGCGCGATGTTGACAACGCGACCCGTGTAGGTTGCGCCCAAGTCGGCTGTTGGTGGATCGACAATGGCAAGAATGCGTGAGCGTGCATCTTCAACTTTGGCGTTGTCTGGTGAACCAATGGTGATGATTCCCGTTGCGCCGTCGTCGGAGACATTGATCTCTGCGCCGGTTTCTTGCTGAATGGTGTTGATGACCTTGCCCTTAGGCCCAATCACTTCACCAACTTTGTCCAATGGAATGGTGAAGGTAACGATCTTCGGTGCGCTTGCTGCAACCGTTGCACGTGGTGCATCAATTGCTGCGTTCATCACGCCGAGGATCTTGAGGCGAGCATCTTTTGCCTGCTGCAACGCAGCGGCCAAAACTTCGCTCGGGATTCCTTCGATCTTGGTGTCAAGTTGCAATGCGGTCACTGCGTCTGCGGTGCCGGCAACTTTGAAGTCCATGTCGCCGAATGCGTCTTCAGCGCCCAAGATGTCGGTGAGTGCGGTGTATTTGCCCTGATCGAAGATCAAGCCCATCGCGATACCGGCCACTGGGGCAATGATTGGAACGCCTGCGTCCATCAAGGAAAGGCTTGATGCACAAACCGACGCCATCGAGGTGCTGCCGTTGGACGACAACACTTCCGACACGAGTCGCAATGTGTAAGCAAACTTCTCTTGGTTTGGAACGACTGGGAACAAGGCGCGCTCTGCAAGTGCACCGTGTCCGATTTCGCGGCGCTTCGGGCTGCCTACGCGGCCGGTTTCACCGTTGGCCCATGGAGCCATGTTGTAGTCGTGCATGTAACGCTTCGATGTTTCAGGGGTGATCGAGTCGATCATCTGATTCATCTTCGGCATTGCCATGGTCAGAACGTTGAGCACCTGTGTCTCACCGCGCTGGAACAAACCCGTTCCGTGTGCGGTTGGAATGAGACCAACTTCTGCGGAAACTGCGCGCAAATCGGCAGGGCCACGTCCGTCGATACGGATGCCTTCGTCTACAACGCGCTTACGCACCAACTTCTTGGTGAGTGAACGAACTGCTTCTTTGATCTGCTTTTCCTGGCCTGGAAACTCTTCGGCAAGTGCGGTGAGTGTCTCGGCTGTTGCTGCATCAATTGCTGCATTGCGATCGCTCTTCAGAGCAATGCGAATTGCTGGCTGCAATGTGGTGGTTGCAACACGCTCGACAGCTGCGAACAACTCGTCGGTGTAATCCAACACTGGTGTGTACTTCAATGGCTCGATTGGGCCACGAGTTGCAATCACGCTGGCAACAAGTTGACGCTGCAACTTGATGGACTCTTTGATGAACACCTTGGATGCATCCAAGCCACTGGCAATAACTTCTTCAGTTACTTTCGGTGCGCCTTCTGCGTAATAGGTGAAACTCTTTTCGGTTCCGCCTGCTTCCACCATCATCACGGCAACATCGCCGTTGTCGAGTTCGCGGCCGGCAACAACCAATTCGAATGTGGACTCTTCGCCCTCTTCAAATGTTGGGTGTGCAATCCATTGACCGTCTTGGCTGAATGCCAAACGAACGGCGCCAATTGGGCCGTCGAATGGAATGCCGGAGATCATGAATGATGCGGATGCTGCGTTGATTGCCAACACGTCGTGCGGGTTGGTTTGGTCTGCACCGATAACCGTGATGACCACTTGTGTCTCGTTGCGGTAGCCATCTGGGAAAGCTGGGCGCAATGGTCGGTCGGTGAGTCGGCAGGTAAGAATTGCTGCCTGGCTTGGACGACCTTCACGGCGGAAGAACGAGCCTGGGATTTTTCCTGCTGCGTAAGCACGCTCTTCAACGTCCACGGTGAGTGGGAAGAAGTCGATGCCGTCACGCACGCCCTTTGCGGCGTTTGCTGTGGCAAGAACGGTGGTCTCACCAATCTTGGCGATAACCGCACCTTGCGACTGCAAGGCAAATTTGCCGGTTTCGAAGGTGAGTGTTTTGTCGGTGCCTGAAACAGGTGCCGATACTGAAATGGCGTCAGCCATGGGTATGTCCTTTCGTCTCTGACATGTCTGTTGACAATCGTTCAGAGTTTGAGGAACAACCGGTCGATTCCCAGTCGGCAATTTCGCAACGTGAGCCCGAATTGGCTCGCTGCGCTATCAGCGACTGACAACCGACTACTGGTTGTTCGTTATGTAGTTATTACTGAGGCGTGCGTTAGCGACGCAGACCGAGGTCTTCGAGCAGTTTTCGATACTTCTCGATGTCACGGGCCTTTACATAGTCAAGCATGCGGCGACGACGGCCAACCATCATTAAGAGGCCTCGACGACTGTGGTGATCTTTGTCGTGTGATTTGAGGTGCTCGGTGAGGCTGTTGATTCGCTCGGTGAGGAGTGCGATCTGCACTTCTGGTGAGCCCGTGTCGGTTGCATGTGAACGATGCTTGGCGATTGTTTCGCTTTTTGGGGCAGTTGCCACAGTATTGCCTTTCGTGTGCCCGCCGGATTGCGGGACCTGAGGTCGCTCTTCATCGGATGATGAGAAGCATCTCGCCGGCGCTGAAAGCCCCAACGGACCCCTCCAACCTACCGCTTCAGGGCCGCAATCCCCCCGCCTAACCACGGTCTATATAAGTAGTGTGAACTGCTGTGTTCACCGGGATCGTAGAAGAACTGGGCAAAGTAGTCGAGCGCAATGGCTCTCGCCTGCGCATCGAGGCGAACCTGGTGCTGCAGGGTTCCGGCCTTGGCGCATCCATTGCCGTCAACGGTTGCTGCCTCACCGTTGTTGCCACCGACGGAACATCATGGTGGGACGCCGACGTCAGCGATGAAACCTATTCGCGAACCAACTTGGGCTCCCTTCATGCAGGCGACCCAGTCAACCTCGAGCGACCGATGGCGCTTGGCGATCGACTCGGCGGGCACATGGTGCTTGGGCATGTTGATGCCGTTGGCCATGTAGTTGCGCCTGCACCAGATTTAGTAATTCGTATTCCGCGCGAGTACATGCACCTGATCGTTGAAAAAGGTTCTGTCACCGTTGATGGCATTTCGTTAACCGCATTCAACCTCACTAAAGACACCTTCAGCGTTGCGGTCATTCCACACACCACCGCCGTCACCACACTTGGTGTGCGCAAACCTGGCGACGCAGTGAATATCGAAATGGATGTGCTTGCGAAACATGTAGAGAAACTTGTTGCTCCGCATCGTTCGCGCACATCGTGGTGGCGCAGGTAGTCATGGCACGCGATCTTCCTGAGCTGCGAGAGAAGATCGATCAGATCGATGCCGCGATTGTTGCGCTGCTTGCACAACGAATGGAAGTGTGTCGCGAAGTTGCCGAGGTGAAGGCCGGAACCGCAACTGCAGTGATCCAACCGCAGCGAGTGCGCGAAGTACTCACCACTCGTCGGCAGTGGGCAATCAACAGCGGCGTCGATGCCGACTTTGCCGAGCAAGTGTTTCGCACCGTGCTGTCAGAGACGCACCGCATCGAAGTTGCTCATGAACGCGGCGAAGCTTCGCCAACAAAAATTGCCGACACGTTGCTGAGCGCGCTCGACACGGTTGCCGTTCGTATCGACCACGTTGTTGTTGCAGTGGTCGACTTGGCAACCGCTTCGGCATTTCTTACAACGCTTGGTTTTTCCATTGAGCAAACAGAGGATGCCGACATCGTTGCGGCAACGGCGGGCGGCGTGACAGTGGTGTTGGTTGGCCCAGGCAACGACCCAGCGGTTCGCGCGCATTTGGATGCGCATGGTTCTGGCGTGCAGCACATTGCGATTGAAGTGCTCAATGCAGGTTTTGTGCAGCAGGCACTTGCGGCAGCGGGCGTACCGCTACTCACCGACGTGGTAGTTGACGCCGCAGGCCACGAACAACTGTTTACGGTGGTCGACCCGGCAACGGGTGTGCAGTTGGGTTTCATCAGCCGCACTGGTCATCGTGTGCCAATCAGTGGCCACAATGTGCGCGCGCTGTTTTCTGCCCTCGGCAAGATTTAAGTACCGCCTAAATATTGAATCTGACGTCCTGAACCGCTATGGTCTAGGTCGCACGACATCTACAAGGAACTTCGCCTCTCTAACACGGTGAAGCAACTTGGTCGGGCGCTGGCAGTCCAACTTCATACCGACCCTTTGGAGGGTTCAGTTGTCGATACGTCAGCGCGTCCTTGAATCACCCCTCGATCAGCTGTTGACTGAAGCGCGCGCCATCCGCGATGCGCACTTCGGCACTCGGGTTACATACTCGCCGAAGGTGTTCATTCCGCTCACCATGCTGTGCCGTGACAAATGCGGATACTGCACATTTGCGCAGCCACCTGCGCGGCTAGAGAACCCATACATGTCGGCAGAGCAAGTGCTGGCAATAGCAAAGCAAGGTGCACGCGCCGGCTGCCATGAGGCGCTGTTCACGTTGGGCGAACGACCAGAGCTGCGATACGACGTTGCAAAGAAGTGGCTCGCCGACAACGGATATGACTCCACAGTTCACTACTTGCACGACATGGCCCAGTTGGTGCTGCACGAAACTGGTTTATTGCCGCACGCAAACGCCGGCGCGTTGTACCGCGACGAACTGCAGATGCTTCGTTCCGTATCGCCATCGCAGGGAATGATGATCGAAACACTGCGCGACGATTTGGAATGCCATCGTGGCGCGCCAGACAAAGTGCCGCAGCGACGTCTCGACACGTTGGAGTGGGCTGGCGAACTACAGATTCCGTTCACCACAGGAATCTTGGTGGGCATTGGCGAGACACGTGAAGACCGCATCGATGCGTTGTTGGCTATTGCCGAGTCGCATGCACGACACGGACACGTCCAAGAAGTAATCGTGCAGAACTTTTTGCCTAAGCCACGCACCGGCATGCAACACGAAGCACCGTGCCCGCACGACGAGTACATGTGGTCGATCGCTGCTGCTCGCGTATTGCTTCCCCCAAGCATTCACTTGCAAGCACCGCCAAACTTGAGCGACGATTTTGGAGTGCTGCTCGACGCAGGCATCGACGACTGGGGCGGTGTCTCCCCCGTTACTGCCGACCACGTGAACCCAGAGCGCCCTTGGCCCGCACTCGACAAGTTGCGCGTAGCCAGCGAGGCACGTGGCAAAGTGCTTGCGCCTCGCCTCACGATTTACCCAGAGTTTGCAACACAGCCCACCAGGTGGCTTGCACCCGAGTTGCATTTCCCCGTGCTTGATCGCAGCGACGCCGAAGGCCTAGGCCGCGACGACCCGGGCCAAGTGTGGCCAGAGAAAGTAACTGCCGCCGACGTGGTTCACGATGGTGCGGAAGTTGTTTTGGTTGGGCACCGCTCCACGCAGTGGTATTCCGGCGCCAACAACCCAACGCCAACACTTGTTACGAACGAACACACCGACACCGTTACAGGGCGCGTTGCCGAAATCTTGCGCGGTGTCGAACTTGGTCACCGCATCAACGAACAAGAAATCGTGGATCTGTTTGCTGCCCGAGGCCCAGAGGTTCGAGCGATTGCTCGCGTAGCCGACAAACTGCGCTTTGAAGCAGTGGGTGATGTTGTCACGTGGGTGCACAACCGCAATATCAATTACACCAATGTGTGCACGTTTAAGTGCAAGTTCTGTGGTTTCTCAAAAGGCCCACTCTCGCTCAATTTGCGCGGCACGCCATACCTGCTCACGCTGGAAGACATTGCTCAGCGCGCTAAAGAAGCGTGGGACATGGGCGCCACCGAAGTGACACTGCAGGGCGGCATTCACCCCGATTTCGATGGCGACTATTACATCCATGTTGCCCAAGCAGTGAAGGACGCAGTGCCGGACATGCACGTGCACGGCTTCACCGCACTGGAAGTAACCGAGGGTGCCAAGCGCCTGAATGAACCGCTGTACGAATACATCACGCGTTTGAAGGAAGCCGGGCTCGCTTCACTGCCGGGCACCGCTGCCGAAATTTTGGACGACGATGTCCGTGCCATTTTGTGCCCAGACAAAATCAATACTGAAGAATGGCTGGAATGTCACCAGGTTGCCCACGAGGCGGGCCTGCGCTCCAACATCACCATCATGTTTGGTTCGGTCGAGCAACCGCACAGTTGGGCAAAGCACATTGTGCGCACCCGAGCATTGCAAGAAATCACTGGCGGCTTCACCGAGTTTGTTGGTTTGCCTTTCGTGCACATGGCCTCGCCTATTTACCTGCAACGCAAATCGCGCCGCGGGCCAACATTCCGCGAGACATTGCTGATGCACGCGATCGCGCGCATTGCATACCGCGGCTTAATCGACAACATCCAAGTGTCGTGGACAAAGATCGGCCGCGATGGCGCAACACAGTTGCTGCAAGCCGGCTGCAACGACTTGGGTGGAACGTTGATGGACGAAAACATTTCGCGTGCTGCTGGTGCAAGCCATGGAACGAAGATGACAGAGGCTTCGTTCCGTGAAATCTCTGCGCCTCTTGGACGCACGCTTCGTCAGCGCAACACGGTGTACGAGCGGCCCGACCGCGAGCCTGCAGTTATTTCGGTTTAATTAATTCGGTGCAGTTTTAACTTCACACCAACATAAACACCGAGGAACACCACAACTCCAAACACCACGCCCGACACTGCAAACGCTTGAACACCGGAGAGCAACACACCAACCGTGCACCCCAAGGCAGTCATCGAACCCCAGCCGAGGAAGACACCGCCGAGTAACGCAGTGAATGAATTGGCAACGGTTGGTCGAGCAAGCTTGAAACGATTGCCTCCCACGGCCGCAGCAAATGAAGCGAGAACGAGACCGATGATCAACCATCCGTTGTTCGTAATTGTGTTTGCTACAACACCAACGCAACCCTTCATCAAGTCGATACCATGCAGCACTTCCGGAAGCTGCCCGCGCGAATCAAGAAACGTTCGCGAAACTGTGCTCAATTGAGCGGTCACGCCAAGTGGAGTAACACGGAGATAGGCAAATACACCAATTACGCCAACTATCGAGCCAGTAGCTGCTGGTGACCAACGCTTTGAAAAAACTGTCTCAAACAGTTTCTCTCGGGTCGACAAATTGCTCGGCTGCGGAGAAGCCGCTTCCGACTTGTCGATGACCAACAAGTACACACCGAGAGCACCAAGCACGGCAACGGTGACAATGAGTGAACCGCCGTATCCCAGCCAACGTGGAAGCCACCACACCGGGCTTGAACTTATTTGATTGAGATACAAGGTGTTCCACGTGATGAATCCAAGCCCGAACCCAACAAGTGATCCCACAAGTGCGGGAATAGCGCGAACATAACCCTGACCGAGCCGATAGAGATGACCACTGATGCATGCGCCAGAAAGCACCATGCCAATGCCAAATGCGAACGCACCCGCAATCAGTGGAAGGCTGACAGGTGAAATGTGCGCATTTGGCGGCAAGCCTTCGCCTTTCGGGTTAGGCAAAAACAATCCGAACAATACAGCGTGCCCAATAGCTCCAACAATCAGCGCCGAGACAACAGCGATAAGTGGTCGGGTGACGCGCTCTTCAATCGCCTCTCGAAAAATACAGTAAAAACAAAATCTTCCGCGCTCAAATACAATGCCCAAACTGGCGCCGACAAGAAGCGAAAACGCCGGAGTTGAATCGCCCTCAGACCTGGACTGCAACACATATGCGCCGACAACGAGCGCAACAACGATGGCTACCGAGATCGTCGTGCGAACACTGTCGGCCCGCGACCATCGGTCATTGCTGATGGTGGCCCCGCGGATTGCAGGGCCACCATCAACCACATTGACTTCGGTCATTAACCCTTGCCCCAAACAGTTCCTGCTGGGTTTGCAATGGGCACACCAACCGAGTTGCCGTATTCAGTCCATGAACCGTCGTACAACTTGACGTCGTATCCAAGAATTTGGCTGAGCACAAACCACGTGTGTGCGGCACGCTCGCCAATTCGGCAATACACGATGACTTTTTTGGTTCCATCGATACCCGCATCGGCATAAATCTTCTTCAGATCTGCTGGCGACTTAAAGGTTCCATCACTACCGACGGCGGTTGACCAAGGCACGTTTGCTGCGCCCGGAATGTGTCCTGCACGAATGGCAAGTTCTTGGAAGCCTGCAGGAGCAAAAATCTTGCCACTGAATTCATCGGCTGAACGAATATCCACCAACTTGGTGGTCTTGTCGGTCTTCTTCGCGATCTTCACAACATCGGGGAGGAAGGCACGGAGTTTTGCATCTGCAGCAGTTGCAGTGAAGTTGCCCTTGCCGATTGGGGCTGGCAATGGAGTGAAGGCACGACCTTCTTTGATCCATTTATCGCGACCACCGTTCAAGATTCGAACATCTTTTGCACCGTACGACTTAAAAATCCAGACTCCCCAAGCAGAGAACCAGTTGTTCTTGTCGCCGTATAACACCACGGTGGTGTCGTTGTTTACACCAGCGGATCGGACGAGTTTCTGAAAACGATCCTTTTCGATGATGTCGCGATTTACCGGATCTACGAAGTCGGTGTGCCAAGAAAATTTAGTGGCACCTGGGATGTGTCCCTTTTCGTACAAGCCTGGATCGGTGCTCACTTCGATGATTCGCACCTTCGGATTATTGAGGTTCTGCTCCAGCCATGACGTCTCGACGATTGTCGGAGTGGTTGGCTTTGCCGCTGGTGCTGTGGAGGCAGATGCGCTGGCAACTGGGCTGATACTGCCCATTGCAATAGCAAGGCCTAGGGCCAGCCTGCCGGCGAGCCGGCGGTGGCGTGAGGTGTAATTGTTGATCATGGAGATCCTTTCGGTAAGGAAAAGCTTGATTTCATTGGGTTTTCTAATCATGACTAATAAGGTCATATTTATCATAATTAGCAAATCGGTGGTTTTGCAACTCGGGCGGCAAAAAGAGCACCAAAAAAGTAGTGGTGCTAGCGGAGGTGGGCAACGCGGGCTGCAGCAACGTCAAGTTGCAACTGCGTCTTAATCGATTCGAGGCCTTCAAACTTGCGCTCGCTTCGCAAGAAGTGCTCGAACGTCACCACGACGCGCTCCCCGTACAAGTCGCCGTCGAAATCAAGCAGGTGTGCTTCCAACAACGAATGATCAGCGTGTTCAAAAAACGTTGGTCGTCGACCAAGGTTGATAGCGCACACATGCGTTGAGCCATCGGCACGCTGAACGACACCCGAATACACACCATCAGCCGGCAAGCACATGGCATTGGGTACTTCGATGTTGGCTGTGGGGAAACCAATGGTGCGCCCGCGCTTATCGCCATGCACCACTACTCCGCTGACACTGAACGGGCGACCAAGCAGGTTTGCAGCAACTTCAACTTGCCCGCCCGCAAGCGCACGACGAATAGAAGTGGAACTTACGGGCTCAGCAACGCCATCTGGCCTTGCAATGAGTTGCACTGGAACCACTTCGAAGTCGTGTTCTTTGCCCAACTCGCGTAACAGCGCAACATTCCCGCCGCGCTTGTAACCGAAGTGAAAATCTTCCCCAACCACAATCAGCTGTGCTCGCAAGGTGTCTACTAATACCCTTCGCACAAAGTCGGCTGGGTCTTCTTGCGCGGCATCGGCGTCGAACCGAACGACGAATGTTTCATCAACGCCAGTTGCAGCAAGTGCTGCCATTTTTTGATCTATGTCTGTAAGCAATTTTGGTGCGGATTCGGGACGCACCACCGATGCGGGATGGCGGTCGAACGTGACCACAACACTGCGGCAGCCCAAACGCGCCGCCTCATTTCGCACTTGGGCAATGACCGCTTGATGCCCGCGATGTACACCGTCGTATGCGCCAATGGTGATCACCGAGCGTTGGCCGTCGGCGGGCGCCGAATCGGTTTCATGAATGATGAGCACGAGGTTTTACGCTATCGCTTCAGCCAAAACGACTGATGGTTTAGCAAGGTCTCCGTCGGCTTCGTACACGGCAAGTAGCGCGCCCTGTTCGTTAACTACTGCCCAAGGCGAACTTCCTGGCCATGCAGGCAGTGATCTGCCATTGCGAATGGCAGTTGCGGTTGCTTCGTCGGCAATCACTTTGGTCATTGAACGGAGCGCAGTAATTGGTTCCAGCAGCTTCACCTGTTCTGGCGCAAGCGCGTCGTGTTCTGTGAAATCGCCAATGGATGTGCGGCGAAGATTGCGCAAGTGTGCGCCGCCGCCAAGCAGCGTGCCCAAGTCGGCCGCAAGTGTGCGCACGTACGTACCCGACGAACAACGAACCTCGATGCGAACAACGAGCGGATCTTGTGTTGTTTCTACGTCGTACGAATACACAGTGACTGGTCGGGCCTTGCGCTCGACAACAATGCCTTCGCGTTCAAGTTCGTGAAGCCGTCGACCGTCTACGCGCAGTGCCGAGACCATTGGCGGCACTTGCATGATCTGGCCCGTCAATTTGGCTGCTGCCTCACGAATCTTTTCAATGTTCAAATTGGGCATGTCGTGCGTTGCTGTCACTACACCCGCGCTGTCGAGCGTGTTGGTTTCGGTACCGAAAACCACTTCTGCTGTATACGTCTTGTCCATGCCACTTAAGAATTGCATCAGACGTGTTACGTAGCCCACGCCAACGAGCAAGACTCCAGTTGCGTCGGGATCGAGTGTTCCTGCATGACCAATGCGACGTTCACCAAGAATCTTGCGCAGTTGATTTACTACGTCGTGGCTGGTGACGCCCGCAGGTTTGTCGATGATTGCCAAACCGTGCACGGTTGGAGGACGGCGCTTGGCCATATTTATTCGGCGGTGGTGTCGTCGGTGAGGTTGCGCGTATGCATCGGGTCGTTACGCAACACCTCTTCGATGCGTGCGGCAGCACGAATGGCCTCATCGGGACGGAATTCGAGAATGGGTGTGCGCCGTGCATGAATCTGGTTTGCAATTGTCGACTGCAAGCGCTTGCGGTGCTCGCCGAGTGCTTCAAGAATTCGGTAGTCACCTTCCACGCCTTGCAGCGAGTCGTAATAGACAATGCCGCGGTTCATTTCGGAGTCGACATCAATTGAGGTAATCGTGACAAAGGCGAGTCGGTCGTCGTCGATCCGCACTAACTCTTCTGCCACTACCTCGCGCACGGTTTCGCTAATGCGGGCAGCGCGGGGGTAACTGTGCTTGCGACTGTTGGCCGAACGGCCACGGGAGCGACGCTGTGGTTTACCCATGGTGTGTACCCGCGCTTCCTCTCCGTTGATTCGCCTTCTGGCTCATCTACGATACGGAGGCAATGTCCGCAAAGCGCACGCCCCCAACGATCACGGGTAACGACCCCGAATCCAAGATTCCGGCGTTTCGCTACACCTCCAACCTCGCCAATCAGGTGGAGTCCAAGTGGCAAGACCATTGGGAAGACGAGGGCACGTTCGAAGCCCCCAACCCGGCTGGGCCGCTTGCCCAACCGGAGCGAGTTGCCGGGCGCGAAAAACTCTTCGTGCTCGACATGTTTCCGTACCCATCGGGTGCCGGCCTGCACGTAGGTCACCCACTGGGATACATCGCTACCGATGTTTTTGCTCGCTACAAGCGCATGACGGGGCTGAACGTATTGCACGCACTTGGCTACGACAGTTTTGGTTTGCCAGCCGAGCAGCACGCCATCGTCACGGGCATTCATCCAAGAATCAACACCGAGTCGAATATTGCAAACATGCGTCGTCAACTTCGACGACTTGGCCTTGGCCACGACGCGCGTCGCAGCGTGAGCACCACCGATGAATCGTTTTATAAATGGACTCAGTGGATCTTCTTGCAGATCTTCAACTCGTGGTACGACGACAAATTGCAACGCGCCCGACCAATCACCGAACTTGTTGACGAATTTGTGTCGGGCAAACGCGACACCGGCCGTGGCCCATGGAGTGCCTTAAGCAAAGTTGAACAACAAGACATCATCAGCGAATACCGCTTGGTCTATCTCGCAAATGCGCCTGTCAACTGGTGCCCTGGCCTTGGAACAATTCTTGCCAACGAAGAAGTAACGGCAGAAGGCCGCAGCGATATTGGCAACTACCCCGTGTTCAAGCGCAACATGCGTCAGTGGATGATGCGCATCACCAAATACGCCGACCGCCTGAACGACGACCTAGACCGACTGGACTGGACCGACGCGCTGAAATTGATGCAGCGCAATTGGATTGGCAGATCTACCGGTGCGCGCGTGAAGTTTGCATCTGCTGCCGGCCCAATCGAAGTGTTTACTACCCGCCCCGACACATTGTTCGGCGCAACCTTCATGGTGCTCTCACCAGAACATCCGCTGGTAGAAACGTTGACCACCAAAGAGCAACGCGATGCAGTGCAGGCCTACCGCAAAACAGCTGCTGCATTACAAGACATCGACCGCCAAGACGACTCGCGCAAGAAAACAGGCGTGTTCACCGGATCGTTTGCAACCAACCCCGTAACGGGCAACGAAATACCGGTGTGGATTGCCGACTACGTGTTGATGGGCTACGGAACTGGCGCAATCATGGCCGTGCCAAGCGGCGATCAGCGCGACTTCGACTTTGCTCGCGAATATCAATTGCCAATCGTTGCAATTCAGATGCCAACGGCGGAATGGTTTGCGAAACATCAATTAGTGCCAACCGACCAATGCACCATTTGGCCCGAAGCATTCGTTGGTGAAGGCATGTACATCAATTCGTCAAACGATGCGATTGCAGTGAACGGTGAGCGCACAATGGCCGAAGCCATTTCGATGATGAACGCATGGCTCACCGCAAATGGCCACGGTGAAAGCGCTGTCACGTACAAGTTGCGCGACTGGCTGTTCTCGCGCCAGCGCTATTGGGGCGAACCGTTCCCCATTGTTTACGACGAAGACGACCAACCGGTTGCCGTTCCGCCAAGTGCGCTTCCCGTGCTGCTGCCCGAATTGGCCGACTTCAAGCCCCAGTTGCTCGACCCGAACGACGAGACCACCGACCCCATCCCGCCGCTTGCCCGCGTGCAGGACTGGGTGAACGTGACACTCGATCTTGGTGATGGCCCGCGCAAATATCGACGCGAAGTAAACGTGATGCCGCAATGGGCCGGTTCGTGCTGGTACGAACTTCGCTACCTCGACCCAACCAACGACTCCGTGTTTATAGACAAGGACGTTGAGAACTATTGGATGGGCCCCAAGCATGAAGGCCACACAGGCGGCGTCGACTTGTACGTGGGCGGCGTGGAACATGCCGTGTTGCACTTGCTGTACAGCCGCTTCTGGCACAAAGTGATGTTCGATCTGGGCCATGTCTCCAGCGAAGAGCCATTCCATCGCTTGTTTAACCAGGGCTACGTGCAGGCCTACGCCTACCGCGACGAACGCGGACAAACCGTGCCCGCAAACGAAGTTGAAGAAGCGAATGGCGTATACACGTGGCAGGGCGAAACCGTTGCTCGCGAATACGGCAAGATGGGCAAGAGCCTAAAGAACATTGTTACGCCAGACGAAATGTATGACGAGTTTGGTGCCGACACGTTCCGCCTATACGAGATGAGCACCGGCCCACTGGACGCATCACGCCCATGGAACACGCGCGACGTCGTTGGAATGCAGCGCTTCTTGCAACGAGTGTGGCGCAACTTGGTCGACGAAGACTCTGGCCAACTTCATGTGAGCGACGAGGCTGCACCGCTTGCACTGCAACGCGACATGCACAAGGCAATCCACGGTGTTGCCAACGACATGAGCAGCTTGCGATTCAACACATCGATATCCAAACTGATCGAGTTGAACAACGCGCTCACTCACCATGTGAACGAGCATGGCTCTACACCGCGCGAGGTTGCAACAGCGATGGTGCAGATGTTGTCGCCACTATGCCCGCACATGGCAGAAGAGTTGTGGCAACGACTGGGTCGCACCGAGTCGCTCACTTACATGCCGTTCCCCACTGCCGACCCAGCAATGCTCGTGAGCGACACCATCGAGATCCCCATTCAGGTGAATGGCAAGATGCGTTCCAAGCTCACTGCGTCGGCAAACGTGACGGATGATGAATTGCGCGCCATGGCAATGGCCGACGAAAAAGTGCAATCGGCACTTGCTGGCGCACAGCCAAGCAAAATAATTGTTGTTCCAAAACGACTCGTTAACGTCGTTTTGTAATCAGCCGATCGGCGCTGAAAGCCTGCGAAGGTCGGGCACACCGCGCATCAGCAATATCACCCGATTGACGCCCTCGCTCGCCCACTGCTTGCGGGTGTCGTTCGAACTATCCAATAACGATTCGTCGAATGTCTCCCACACCGTGGCTTCAAACGGCTTTCCATTTGCTGCACCAATTGCCGCGCTCAAAATCTCGGCGCGCTGCGGGTGGCTTGCCCTTACATTGACACCATCGCATTTCGTGCCCGCAATGGCCGCAAGTGCAACCGAGTTGACACCCAGCCAACGCGGCACAGCGACAACTGGGCGCGGGAAGGTTTCATACTTCTTGTCACGCGATGACGACCAAACTTCATCAAGCACGTCCATCACACGCTCAAGTTGGGCATGACGTTCAGTCATTGACTGAAGCACTTCAACACCGGCCGCGTGCAACTCGGATGCAAACGTGCTTGCGGGCGACGCGCCAGCACCCAGGCCCAAAATAAATCGGCCGCCAGAAATGTTTTGCACCGTGGCTGCCGAGTTGGCAACAAGCGCAGCGTTTCTCAACCCTGCATTAACTACGAGCGACCCAAGCCCAATTTGGCTTGTTGTTGCGGCAAGCGCACCAAGCGTGGTGAAACACTCCGGCATGGTTGGTGCGTTCATCACGCCGCCAGAGAGATGATCCACCACCCAGAACGCCGAGTAGCCCGCACTTTCGGCGGCTTGTGCGGCTTCAGAAGTTTGTTGCCAGGAGCACTGCCCGACATTTAACTGAATATCTATTTTCACAACGACTTACGCTCGCATCGTTTCAATGTTTCCATCAACTGGCAAGACTTGACCAGAGATATAACGAGCAGCAGGCGAACTGAGAAACACGCACGAAGCAGCAATGTCTGATGCCTCGACAAACGTTTGCAACGACACTTGCTTCTCGTAACCAGTTCGAATCTCTTCTGGTGTCTTGCCAACCGCTTTCGCCTCGCGCTCGATGACGCCATCCATCCGCGGCCCACTGACAGAGCCCGGGCAGATGGCATTTACCCGAACACCAAACTCGCCCAGCTCCATCGCCCACGATTTGGTGAGGCCAATGACGCCCCACTTTGCAGCAACATACGGAGAGCGAAGTGGATACCCAAAGATTCCTGCACTTGTGGAGATGTTGATCATCGAACCTTTCGACTTCAGCAACATAGGCACCGCAAAGTGCGTCACCCGAAATGTGCCGCCAAGGTTGATGCGCACGCATTCGTCGTAAGCATCTGGGTCCATTTGGTCTACTCGCGCAGTTGGCCCAGGCACGCCAACGTTATTCACCAAGATGTCGAGGCCGCCCAAGTCGTGCTCGATTCCCTTAAACATTGCTTCAACGTCTTGCGTCTTCGAAACATCGCAGATGTAGTTGGGCTGTGTCGAATTGTTTATGTCGCAGACAACAACCGTTGCGCCGGCTTCGCGCATTGCATCGGCAATTGCTTTGCCAATACCCGAACCGCCACCAGTAACTAATGCGCGCAAGCCATCTAACTGAAAACTTTGTGAAGCCATGGATAAAACCTATCTCAATAACATTCTTATTGAATCCTTACGGGCTATGAACCTTCTGTAATGAAGCAATTACGTTGAATGGTAAAATTGAATTATGGCATCTGCTGATATTGCGATGTTGACGGCACTTGATGCAAACACGCATTCCGCCGCACAGATCTTCGAAGCCTTCCAACGAGACGGCGCTGTGATTGTCCACAACATGCTTTCCGATGATGTGCGTTCGCAACTGCGAAACGAGTTAGCCGAATCCATGCGCGACACGCGGCCCGGCACCAAGTCGTCAGATTCTGGCGTTCAAGAGTTTTGGGGTTCTAACACCAAGCGCTTCACCAGGTTGGCAATGCGATCGAAGGCCTTCCGCGACAACGTGCTAGTGCACCCAATTCTGCTGGGCGTAGCTGATGCCGTACTGCGCCCGCATTGCGCCTCATACTGGATGAATACTGGGCAGATGATGATCATCGGGCCTAGCGAAAAAGCCCAATGGTTGCATCGCGATGCCGACAACTGGCCACTGGTGCTTGGGCCTGGCGAACGCCAAGTAACCGTGTCGTGCATGTTTGCACTCTCCGACTTTTCGGCAGAAGGCGGCGCAACCCGAGTTGTGCCAGGAAGCCATGCATGGGACAGCTTCGAACGCAAGGCGCTCGACCACGAAATCACACAGGCTGTTATGCCTGCAGGTAGCGGCCTCCTCTATTCCGGCACTGTGTTGCACGGTGGTGGCAACAACACCACAACCGACACGTGGCGCGAAGGACTGCACCTCTCTTATGTAGTTGGTTGGCTCACGCCAGAGGAAGCGGGCTGCGTAGGCCTGCCCGAAGAACTTGCGCGCACGCTTACTCCGCTGCAACAACAGCTACTTGGCTACCGCTGCTATACGGGCGATGCAAAAGCCGCACGTCTCTGGACGATCGATTACGAAGATATTCCAACAGCAATGAATTGGGAGTAACAGAAATGACCACCAGCAACATTCAGGGCCTTCGCGCCAGCTTCACCCGAGATGAGTACACCGCTTCATCCGTATACGAAAAAGAAATGCGCGAAGTGTTTGCGGCCAATTGGTGCCATGTTGGGCAGAGCTATCAGTTGTCGCACATTGGCGATCGACTCGTTGCACAAATCGGTGTTGAGAGCATTCTTATTGTGCGCAACAAGGAAGGCGAATTGCGCGCCTATTACAACGTCTGCCAACACCGCGGTTCGCAATTGTGCGATGAAAGCGGTTCGGGATATGGCGGCGCAATTGCATGCCCATACCACGCCTGGACATATTCCCTTAATGGAAAATTAGTGAGCGCAATCCACCACGACCAAGAGTCGTTCGATCGCGAATGCATCTCGTTGAAGCAGGTTCATGTTGACGAGTGGCAGGGCAACTTGTTTGTCAACCTCAACGAGCAAGCACTTCCGCTTATTGAATGGCTGGAGTCGTTGTACAGCAAGCCACGCGACTTGGAAAAGTTTGAGATGGGCTCGCTAAAGACTGTGTTGACAACAATTGACGAGGCACAAGCCAATTGGAAAGTGCTCGTTGAGAACTACAGCGAGTGTTTGCATTGCTCCACCGTTCACCCCGAGTTCTGCGACTTGGTTCCTGTGTACAAAACTGGGAAAACCACGCAAGACGACAGGCCTGATTGGGGCGCAAGCCTTGCCGTGGGCAAGACGGCCATTTCATTTGTGCAAGATGAGGCGCTGCCGCTCCTTGCATCCATGGACGACATGGACGACTATTCCGTCTTTGGCGCATACGTGTACCCAAACATGCTGATTGACGTGATGCCAACATGTGTTGCCGTAACTACGTACATTCCACGCTCTGCATCGCATACCACTGTCGTCACCAATTATTTGTTCCCAGCAGAAGTTGCCGACAACCCACCCGTCGACCTTGGCCCAACGTTGTCGTTTAACGACCTCGTCAACAAGCAAGATATTGCTGTCTCAGAGCGGGTACAACGTGGCGTTGCCTCGCAATCCTTTACGCAGGCGTATCACACCGAAATGGAAAAGTACGCACAGCGCTTCGTCAAGCAGTACCGCCAAGACACTCAAACAGCCTGATTGCATTGGCTGTCTCAGCCACCAGGAATAGTTTGTCTAACTCGGTGACTATGGCTAAGTTACACCTATGGAAAGACGCGATTTTCTAAAAACGCTCTTTGCAACAACGGGGGGATTCATCATCACGCCATCGTTGCTTGCTGCGTGCGGGGGCACATCAACAACTTCGAGCACTGGTCTTGTCATTGGCACGCCCACTGCGCCGGTGACACTTCCACTTTCAGGTGAAGCGATTGCCGACGGCCTGCCCGAGGAAGGCGGCACCATTGAGATTCTCAACTGGGCCGACTACACGAACCCCGAAGTGATTGCCGATTTTGAAAAGGCTTTCGGCGTAACCGTTAAACAAAGCATTTACGACAACGAAGACTCGGCAATTGCGAAATTGCGTAGCGGCACACTCAAGCCGGACTTAATCATCGGCATGACCGATACCGCACTTGCCCGCCTCGTTGCTGCCGACTTGTTGCAGCCATTGAACAAGACATATATCGATAACTTCGGCAACCTCATTACTGGTTTGCAAGACCCGTACTACGACGGCGGCTCGCAGTACACAGTTGCGCAATTTATTTATGGCAACGGCATTGGTTACCGAGCCGACAAAATAGATTCGGCCGACCTCATCTCGCAGGGTTACGACAGCATGTGGAACCCTGCATACAAGGGCCGCCTCGCAGTGCCCGATTCGTACCGCGACACCATCAGCCTCGCGCTGTTCCAAGCAGGCATCACCGATGTGAACACTGGCGACGCAGCAGTCATCGCCGCTGCGCAAGAGAACTTGATTCGTTTGCGCGACGCAACGCAACCAAAGGTTGACGTACTTGCGTACCAAGAGATCCCTGCCAACAACCGAGACATTGCATACATGTGGACTGGCGACATGCTGCTGGCCCCATGGAACTTGCCCGAGGGTGTATCAACCGATGTGCTTGGGTTCTGGTATCCAGAACAAAACATCACAGCGAACGATTTTCTCTGCATTCCAAAAGAATCCAAAGCACCAGTGCTCGCACATCGTTTCATCAACTACTTGCTCGATGTGGATGTGGCGTTCAAGAACCAGTCGTACGTTGGCTACCAGCCGGCACTCACCGGAGTGTCGGCCGAAGCGCTCATCTCCAACGGCGCCATTCCCGAATCACTCATCGATGCGGTTGTTGATGCTGATCGCTACAAGACGGGACAACGACTCACCAGCCTGAGCCCTGAAGTAGACGCGTTATGGAACGACGTCTGGGCAACCTTTACCGCTGGCTGATTGGTGCGTAGCAACACTCGAATTTGGACTGGCCTTGCCGCACCTGGTGCAGCTTGGCTGTTGGTGTTTTTTGCTGTTCCCTTCTATGCAGTTGCTTGCGTTGCGTTTGGAACAATCGACCCAATCTTTCGCGATGCAGTGCCGCAATGGAACCCGCTGCAGTGGGATTTTGCACAAAGCCAAGAGGTGCTCACCAGCGCACTAAGCGGCCCATTGCGTGGCGTTTTCATTCGCACCTTTGTATTTGTATTCGCCGCAATGGCGGTGTGCTTCCTTATCGGCTTCCCCATTGCCTACTTCCTCGCACGACACGCGGGCAAACACCGACTGCTTCTCCTCACGCTGATCATCATGCCGTTCTGGGTTAATTACCTCATGCGCATGTTGTCGTGGGTCAACCTCTTAAGTCCAAGCGGTTTGTTTAGCCGCTTCATCAGCAACTTCGGCATCAACTACAACTGGCTCGACGGCTCGCCCATCACCGTGGTGCTCGGCTTGGTTTATGGATACGTTCCATTTCTGATCTTGCCCCTATACGCAACGCTCGAGCGTTTGGACTGGCGCCTCGTGGAAGCAGCGCGCGACTTGGGCGCAACATCGATACAAGCATTTCGCATGGTGACAGTGCCAATGGCAAAAGCTGGCGTTGCCGCCGCAGCGATTTTGATTGCGCTGCCAATGTTTGGTGACTACTACACGAACGATTTGCTTTCGCGTTCGCCAAAAACCGAAATGCTTGGCAATCAAATTGATTACTACATCAACAACAGCAGCCAGCCTCAACGAGGCGCGATATTGGTGCTCATGTTGTCGGTGCTGCTACTCATTGGCCTTTCGTGGTACTTGCGCAGCACCGCAAAAATTGGCAAGGAGCAAGTGCGATGAGCACCTTGTCGCCACGCCGCTTCCGTGCGCTGCCAATACTTGCTTGGGGCTACGTGGCCTGGAGTTTGGTGCCCGTACTCATTGCAGTCGCCTATTCGTTCAATGACGGCCGAAGCCGCACTATGTGGCAGGGCTTTTCATTCCGCTGGTGGTTTGGCGACCCCAACGCATCGGTGTTTCGCGACGAATCAATGCGCCAGGCAATTATCAACTCGCTCGTGCTGGCCACCGCCACCATGTTGATTGTTACCCCGCTAGGCATTGCCCTTGCAGTTGGCTCTCAACGCATGCGCGGCAAGCTGTCGTCTGGTGTGCAGGGCCTCACATCCATCCCGCTCATTACGCCCGAGATCGTCGTTGGTGCGGCGCTGCTTCTCACCATCACCCGTCTGTTTAGTGGTATCCCCCTTGGTTTCCCCGCACAGTTGTTGGGCAACGTCACGTTCTCCATTTCAGCCGTTGTGATCATCGTTCGAGCCCGACTTGTCTCTATTGGATCCAGCTTCGAAGAAGCTGCGCGCGACTTGGGGGCAACTCGGTTGCAAGCCATTCGGTTTGTATTGATGCCGATGCTGTGGCCATCGGTCATGGCAAGCCTTGTTGTTGTGTTTGCAACCGTCATCGACGACTTCGTGATCACCAGTTTCCTATCGGCGGGTGTCGATTCGGAAACAGTTCCGCTGCGCATCTACTCCTCTGTACGTGGCGGCGCTACGCCGGCGCTAAATGCACTAGCAACACTGTTGGTAGCTACAACATTTGCCGCACTCACGCTTGCACTCTTCGCGTTGTCTCAGTGGCGTAAGCGCCATGGCGAACTTGGCGGCATGCGGGCCGCGCTTGCAGACATCACCCGAATGGGTGAATAACTAATTCAGCGGCAAAACGCGTACTGCGTCGGGCAGTACATCAATATTCGTTGTTGAACCTTCCACCAAATCACGCGAATGCTCATCATTCGGTATTTCGGCGATTAGCTTCACACCGCCAACGTTGAGCCCGATGCGCAACGAAGAGCCAGCAAACGTCACTCGTTCGATAATTGCCTGCTGCGAACCAGTACCGACATGTATTCGTTCTGGCCGAATCATGACCATGCCATCTCCGAGCGGGGCGTGCGACGGGGCTGCAAATTTAACGCCAGCTATTTCGGCTACACCGCTTGAAATAATCTTCCCAGGCAACAAATTGGCGGCACCAACAAACTTGGCAACATCAATTGTCGTCGGCATTTCATAGATTTCTCGCGGTGTTCCAACCTGAATCAATTTGCCGTCGCGCATCACACCAATGCGGTCGCTCATGGTGAAGGCTTCATGTTGATCATGGGTCACATAAATGAATGTGATGCCAATCTGGCGTTGCAATGAGGCCAACTCCACTTGCAAGCGTGCGCGCAACTGCGCGTCCAGCGCACCAAGCGGCTCGTCTAGAAGCAACACACTGGGTTCAAGCACCAACGCGCGCGCAAGTGCAACACGCTGCTGCTCGCCACCAGACAACTGCGGCACCCTGCGTTCGCTGAATGCGGCAAGAGAAACCAATTCCAGCGCCTGCATCACACGTTCTTTTTCCGGTTTAGTTGAAACACTTCCCTTTTTCTCGAACTTCAAGCCGAAGGCAACGTTGTCAAAAACATTGAGATGCGGGAACAACGCATAATTCTGGAACACGGTGTTCAGTGGGCGAACTTCTGGCTCGTCGAACGTGACGTCACGATCATCAATCAGGATTTGCCCACTATCGGGGCGCTCAAATCCGCCGATCATTCGCAGTGTGGTTGTTTTTCCACACCCAGATGGACCAAGCAAGGAAAAGAATTCGCCGGCACGTATGTCGAGGGAAATGTTGTCTACTACGGCGCGCTCACCATAGGACTTGCACAAACTGCGCAGCGAAACCGCACCGTCCAACATGAACTAGTTTTCCCCCATAGTTGTGGAGCTAAGGGGAATTGAACCCCTGACCTCTTGCATGCCATGCAAGCGCTCTACCAATTGAGCTATAGCCCCGTGAACGGTTATGTAATAGGGCTCTAACTTAGCCCGAGGATTGCCAACTAACTACAGGAACGTCGGTATACAGGCGCTCAATCTCGTAGAACTCGCGCATTTCCTCGGCGAAAATGTGGACAATCACGTCGCCGTAGTCGAGCAGCACCCACTGTTGTTCGCCGGCGCCCTCGCTGCGCAACAGAGCGCGACCCAGCTGTTCGCGCACCTGGGTGGTGATTTCGCTGGCAATTGTGCGCACCTGGCGCGAGTTGCTGGCGCTAGTAACGACAAACATTTCAGTAATCGCAAGAACATCGCCAACATCAAGCACCTGAATGTTGCTGCCCTGCTTTTCGTCGGCGGCACGCGCAGCAACGATGGCTACCTCTCGTGCTGTTACGACGGCGTTATTCATCTGCGGCAATCGTGGTGGGTGGCAGCGCGGGCGACGAACCAAGGAAGTTGACAAAGTCCTGGCCAATAACGATTTGGGCGCTGATTCCCTCTACTGGTTTTTTTAGTTGCTCGTATTTCAGTGGCCCCAACACTGCTTCGAGGCCAACCTTTGCTAGTTCCAACATTGCTTTATCGGAATAGCGGAAGGTGGTTTGCTGAGGTGGCGTGTCGGTGAGTTCGCGAATGAGCACGACCGAAGCACCTATGTAGTTGAGGCGCTCGACAACTGCGCGCGTGATGTTGGCATCGTTCAATGAACTATCAACTTGAATTGCTAGCGAGCCAGATGGAAGCGAGAGGCTGCTTGGCGCAACACTCGCCATGATCATCAGCACTTCGAACCGATCGAGTGCGTACAAGTCGAGCAGTGCTGGATTGTCGGCACCACTGAGCGGCTGAGCCGACAGCTGCCAAACCTGAACAGGGCCGGCAAATACTCGGCGCATAAACGTGCCGATGTCTGTAGGCACTTCGTTAGGTGTGCTCGTTGGGGAAAGCTGAAGTTGCTCGGTAGGCAAACCAG
>Ga0208363_1000089_pt1 | contig 24588 bp, 26 predicted proteins | sample LakMenEpi03May11_FD_150666 | JGI IMG/M metagenome (GOLD analysis project Ga0208363, IMG submission 150666) | Freshwater microbial communities from Lake Mendota, WI - 03MAY2011 deep hole epilimnion (SPAdes) | ecosystem: Environmental > Aquatic > Freshwater > Lake > Epilimnion/Euphotic zone ...
TCAACCGTTACCCTGTCGAAAACTACGACATCGCCCCTGTGGATGTCATGTAAACGATAAGAAAGCTTGTTCACGAGAACGCGGTTGTCTTGAAACATGGTCGATTCCATGCTCGGTCCAGAAATATAGAACTGCTGGAGTACAAGTGAGCGAACTGTAACTGCGATGACTAAGGCAACAACTAGAACAGTCACCCATTCACGAACAACCTGAGCGCCTTTGTTTGCCGAAGTCAACGGCGGTTGTTCAGAATCCATCAGCCTGTAACGGTAGCCGCAGAGAACAGCTGCTAGAGCGATGCGATGAGTTTTTCGACTCGATCATCTTGCGAAATGAAAGGGTCTTTACACAACACTGTCTTTTGCGCTTGGTCATTAATCTTGAGGTGCACCCAATCAACCGTGTAATCACGTTTTTTCTCTTTAGCGGCTGTTATGAATTCGGATCTCAGTCTCGCTCGTGTTGTTTGCGGTGCGGTTTCCATCGCAGTAGCAATGTCATGCTCTTCGCAGATTCTGTCAACCATTGAGCGAGCCTGCATTCGATAAAAGATCCCTCGATCTTGGCGAATATCGTGATATTGCAAGTCGAGGGTTTGAACACGAGCATCATCTAGAGCAAGTCCGTGTTTGGATCGGAATGCCTCAATCAGGTTGTGCTTGATAACCCAGTCAACTTCCCTGCCCAGTTTTAACGGATCATTTTCGATTGTTGAAACACAGTGCTCCCACATCTCTAGTGCCTTCATCTCCGGCGTGGTGAATCCGTGTGTGTCAGCAAACTTCAAAGCGCTGTTGAGGTATTCGCGCTGAATGTCGAGAGCCGAGAGCTCACGACCGCTTTCAAGTCGCACCTTCTTACGACACGTGATGTCATGGCTGAAGTCTCGGATCGCGCGCATTGGATTTTCAAGCGTCAAGTCCCGCAACGTCACATCGTTGGCTTCAATCATTCGCAGCATGCAGGCAGTACTGCCAAGTTTCAAAAAAGTTGTGTATTCGCTCATGTTCGAATCACCCACAATTACGTGCAAGCGTCGATACATTTCGGCATCAGCGTGAGGCTCATCTCTAGTGTTGATAATTGGTCGACTGCGCGTGGTTGCCGAACTCATCGACTCCCAAATATGCTCGGCACGCTGCGCAATACTAAAAATTGGCCCACGGGCTGTCTGCAACACTTGACCAGCTCCGGTGTAGATCTGTCGAGAAATAAGAAAAGGGATCAGATGTTGCTGATATTTGTCTGGCTCGGCGCTTCGACTAGTGAGATAATTCTCATGGCAGCCATATGAGTTACCCGCTGAATCATTATTGTTCTTGAACAAATAGATCGTGCCACGGATACCTTCGTCTTTGAGTCGTTGTTCGGCTCCAATCATTAATTCTTCTAGCTTTCGCTCTCCTGCTTTGTCATGCACGGTGCATTCATAAATGGAATCACACTCGGGTGTCGCGTATTCGGGATGAGAGCCAACATCGAGGTAGAGCCGCGCACCATTTTCGAGAAACACATTTGAACTTCGCCCCCAAGACACCACTCTTCGAAAAAGATAACGAGCTACTTCGTCAGGGCTTAGACGACGTTGTCCTCGTAAAGTGCAAGTAACGCCATATTCGGTTTCGATACCGAAGATGCGTTTGTCCATGACTATCGCGAATTAGACCAAAAATTGGGTGATTGTGGATTCGCTCAACCTGGCGAAGCAACGACGCGAACTGTTTCGTGTCAACACTGCAACTTCGAGTTCGGACGAATTGATGGCGGAATCCACAGAGCTCAGTGCGTGATGAGCAATCTTGACGGCATCCTGCAGAGTAGATCCGGCAACAAAGCGTTCTGACAGTCGAACACGGATTGCTTCCATATCGCCACCCAACACAGTGAATTGGTGCTCATCAATCACGGTGCCGTCATACATGATGTGGAAAAGTTGGTCGCTCTCCGGCGTCAGACCAACTTCAGCTACGAGAATCTCAACTTCGAGGGGCTTCATTTCGTGAGTAAAAGTCTGTCCAAGAATCTGTGCATATTGATTTGCCAGTCCCCGTGCATCAACATCCAAACGTGAAAATTGGTAACCCTTGAGGTCGGCAGCGCGAACGCCTGCAACTCTCAATTGATCGAACTCGTTGTACTTTCCCACGCCTGCAAAAGCAATGCGATCATAAATTTCACTGATCTTGCGCAAAGTATTTGATGGGTTCTCCGCCACAAGAGCGATGCCGTCGTCGTATTGCAACGCAACCAAAGCCCTTCCCCGGGCAATTCCTTTGCGCGCATAGTCGGCGCGATCTTTCATCATTTGCTCTGGTGCTACATAGAAAGGCATGCTCATCGCTGACCTACTCCCCGAGCAATCGCTTCATATGTAGTTTTTAGTTGAGCATCATCAATGCGAGTAAAGCCGTTACTCGTGATTGAGGCAATCACGGGGTAAATGCCGCGCAACGCATCTGGACCACCAGTAGCAGAGTCTGCATCTGATGCTTCCCACAATGCTCGCGCCGTGAGTTCAACACCTTCATCAACAGTCATGTCACGTTTCCAACCCATGCGCAAGACAGTCCCAGCATGCAACATGCCTGAGCCAGTCGCGACAAAATCATGTTCTTCATATCGGCCGCCCGTTGCGTCATAGTTCCATAGGCGCCCGTGATTGAGAAGTGTGTCATAACCGGCAAAAATTGGAACAACCATAAAGCCCTGCATGGCGGCCGGAAGATTGCTTCGAACGAACATGGACAGTTGATTTGCTTTACCTTCAAGAGAAAGCGACTGACCCTCAACTTTTTCATAGTGCTCTATTTGAAGTTGAAACAATTTGACCATCTCCATTGCTGGACCAGCTGCTCCTGCAATAGCGACGCCGCTGAATTGATCTGCCTGCACGACCTTTTCCATCTCGCGATGGCTGATCAAATTTCCAGAAGTGGCGCGACGATCGCCCGCCATTACGACCCCGTTCGCACAGCGAAGCGCAACACAGGTTGTCGCGTGCGGAACAAGCATTTCACTTGCTGATCCGCTCACACCAAATGGCGATAAACCAACACGTTTTAAAAGTTCGCCAAAACTGGCACCGGGATCCTGCTCAAAGGAAAACATCGGCATTGACATATATCTGTAGGTTAGGGCTATTGGCCGCCCTTTTGCACATAGCTTTTGACAAACTCCTCAGCATTTGATTCAAGAACTTCGTCTATCTCGTCAAGGAGGCTGTCGAGATCAGCAGTGAGATTTTTGGCCTCCTTGCCCGGCGAAACTTGAGTGTCAGCCGCGGGCGTACTCGACTTTCGAGATGACGAAGATTTCTTTATTTGCTCAGGCATAGTTGCACCATAGTCAAAAACTTCTCCGTTCGCTAGCCCGTCAGTGTGAAAACTGTGTACTGAGATTCTCGATAAGTTCCGAAGGATTTTTGGAATGGGAAAGCAACTCTCCTACCAACTGTCGGGTTCCGCGCAATGGTTCGGGCATGGGAACACGTTTAAGTCCTTGGTTGGGAATGTCGAAAACAACACTGTCCCAGTTTGCGGCAATCACATCATTCGGCCAACGCTGCAGGACGACTCCCCGGAAGTATGCACGTGTGGACTCCGGTGGTTGAATCATTGCGGACTGAACATGATTCTTCGTACAAAGCTCTTCAAGACCTGCTCGTAGGGCCAAGCACTTGTCGATTCGCATGTCGTGATATTGAAGATCAATTGCTTTGAGCCGAACGTCATTCCCCTCAATCCCGTGGCGCTGCGAAAAACCATCAACGATTCGTTTCTTCGCGACCCAATCAACAATATGCGCAACTGATAATGGGCTGGTGTCTAAACCGTTGAGCACGCTCTCCCACCGCAATAAAACGTTCTGACCAACTTTCGTATCGACAGATTCAAGTCCGTAGCGGGATGCGTATTTTTTTGCTGCATCGAGTATTTCAAACTGAATCTGCAAAGCCGTCAACATTCGACCATCGTTCATCAAGACGCATGCACTCAACGTTGGGTCATGACTGACTTTGCGAATTGCTCTTACTGGGTCTTGGATGACGAGATGTTCCGGAAATTCGTCGTCTTCGATCATTGCAAGCACTATGGATGTAGTGCCAAGTTTGAGCAGTGTTGCAACTTCGCTCATGTTTGCATCACCTGCGATGACATGCAGCCTTCGATATTTCGTGGGGTCGCAGTGTGGCTCATCACGAGTATTGACGATTGGCCTTTTGAGCGTTGTTTCTAATCCGATTTCTTCTTCGAAAAAATCTGCACGTTGACTCAACTGAAATACGGGCGCTGAGGAACCCTTGCTACCAATGCCTCTGTGCTCGGCGCCTACTTTGCCAGCGCCACAAAAGATCTGTCGAGTTACGAAATGTGTTGTGATCTGCTGTGCAATTTGCGTAAACGGTGTCAGTCGCGACACCAAGTAATTCTCATGGCAGCCATAACTGTTGCCCTTGCCGTCCGAGTTATTTTTGTAGACAACAATCTCGGAATGCTCAGGAAGAGAATCGTTTGCAATCTGCATGCTCCTACGAATTATCTCCTCTCCCGCACGATCGAATAAAACCGCTTCAAGTGCATTGCGACACTCGGGAGTGCTGATCTCGGGATGTGCGTGGTCTACGTAATAGCGAGCACCATTGGTGAGCACAGTATTGACCAACTGACTTTCGTATTCCGGAAACAGATAATCATCTAGCGAATAGCCTCTGGCGTCGTTGCCGGGATGCTCGTCTATGTAGTCCCAACCGACAAGGTCATCCTTGCCTTGCGAATACGCATTAACGATTATTGATGAGGCGGTGATTGGATTGACATCCCCACCCTTGAAGATGATGCCGTATTCAGTTTCTATTCCACAGACTTTGGGAATCGCCACTTAGAGGTACTGCCCTGTTGCTGTTCGTTCTATTGCCTTGCCACCAAGATCACGTCCTGCTGCCTCTGGGTCTTCATCATGAACCAAGGTGCGGATAAAGACGATGCGTTCACCCTTCTTGCCAGAGATCTTGGCCCAATCATCTGGGTTTGTTGTGTTTGGAAGATCTTCGTGTTCCTTGAATTCCTGATGAATGGATTCCAACAAGTCATCTAGACAAATACCCTTTGATCCAGTATCGATCAATCGTTTGATCGCAAGTTTCTTCGCACGCCTCACAACATTCTCAATCATGGCGCCAGATGAGAAATCTTTGAAATACAAAATTTCCTTTTCACCGTTTTGATAAGTCACTTCCAGAAATCTGTTGTTGTCGGTGGTTGCATACATTTCGTTCACTGTTTGATCAACCATCGACTGAACAGCCTTTTGGATATCTCCATCTCCCAATCTTGCAATCTCATCCTGGGAAATGGGCAAATCGTTTGTGAGGTACCTTGCAAATATTTGACGAGCAGCATTTGCGTCGGGTCGCTCAATCTTGATTTTTACGTCCAATCGACCTGGACGCAGAATTGCGGGGTCAATCAGGTCCTCGCGGTTGGTCGCCCCAATGACAATGACGTTTCGCAGACCTTCGACTCCATCGATCTCGGCAAGAAGTTGCGGAACAATTGTCGACTCCATATCCGATGAGATGCCAGTGCCGCGGGTGCGAAACATTGAATCCATCTCATCAAAGAAAATGATTACCGGCCACCCTTCGTCACTCTTTTCTCGCGCGCGCTCAAATATCAAACGAATTTGACGCTCAGTTTCTCCAACGTATTTGTTGAGCAACTCAGGACCTTTGATATTGATGAAATAGCTTCTCCCTTTGTCGTCTCCGGTGCGAGCAGCAACCTTTCGAGTCAGGCTGTTTGCAACCGCTTTTGCGATCAGCGTCTTGCCGCAACCTGGGGGCCCATAGAGGAGGATGCCCTTCGGTGCTGGCAACTGATGTTCAGCAAACAGGTCAGCGTGTAAAAAGGGCAACTCCACAGCATCGGCAATCTGTTCAATCTGTGAGTCAAGGCCACCGATGTCTGTATAGGAAACATTCGGAATTTCCTGCAGAAGAAGGTGTTCTACTTCGGGTTGGTCCAGTTTTTCCAGGAGCAGATTCGAACGCGAATCAAGCCTCAAGAGGTCTCCCGATCGCAGGTGCATGCCTCGAATGGCAGTTGCCAATTCGCAGACTCGCTCATCGTCACCGCGAACAACAACAATTGCCCGTATGCCATCTTCAAGAACTTCCTTCAACGAGACAACTTCGCCACCGATGTCGATTCCTCTTTCAAGAACGATGTTCAGTGCGTCATTGAGCATCACCTCGGAGCCCAACTGCAAATGTTCAACGTCAACGTCCGTGTGAGCAGTGACTCTGATCTTTCGTCCGTTCGTCAATACATCAACTGTGTGGTCATCGTTGATACCAACAACGGTTGCGTACGAACCCGGTGCGCGGGTCAATTTGTCAACTTCGTCTCGTAAGGAGGCAATGTGCTCACGTGCTTCGCGAAGCGTGTACGAAAGTTTTTCGTTCTGACCCGTCAAACGAGCAATCTGAATTTTGGAATCGACCAACGCCGCCCCTGTGGCTGCGTCATTCTCGGCATTAGATGTCATGTGTCACCCCCCGTTTATTCGGCTAATTACAAACCGTATAGGGCAATCCTTGCCGAGAACACAACTTTTTGACAAGACCCGTGTAATCTTGTCGTCGTACGGCGTATGGTTTTCACAATTGATTTAACAGCCAAAAACTTAAAAGGAGAAAGTCATCATGAAAGTTTGGATTGATCAGGATCTTTGCACTGGAGACGGATTGTGCGAGGAAATTGCCCCTGATGTCTTCACTCTGCTCGACGACGGTTTGGCTTACGTCCGTGAAAAGGACAAGATTTTTGCAACTGCCAAAGGCAACGCCCAGGGTGCAGAAGGTATGGCCAACTTCGCTGATAGCCAACTTGATGGTGTTATTGAGTCCGCCGAGGAATGTCCTGGCGAGTGCATTTTCATCGAGCCGTAAAGGTTCAGTTGCTTAAATAGTTTCGACGAAGCCTGATTCGGTTTCGTTCTCAACATGCTCGATTGACAATGCATGTCCGATGAAACGTGACACTGTAAGAAACGCGGTGTGTGCAACCATTCGATGATCAGGTCGAACGGCCATGCCTTCAATATGCCACGAACGATGTAAAACCTCAATGGTGCGCGACTCAATCCAGGCATCGCCCATTGCCTTACGAACCTGCACTGCCTGTGTGATGCTTGGCGTGTATGCAACGAGCAAGCCACCGGTGCGAAGTACCTTCTCCGCATGTGGAACGACATTCCATGGTTCTGGCAAGTCCAGCACGACTCTGTCGTAGTCGGATCCGTCAATACCTTCGTACGAGTCTCGTATTTCTACGGAGTAGCGTTCGAGAGCTTCCTCTCCAAGGAATGAGCGAACGTTTGTCTTCGCCCTGTTCGCAAAATCTTCTCGAATGTCATAGCCAGTGATCGTCGCTCCGTAGCGCAACATTGTCATGGAGAGTGCGCCCGAGCCCACGCCAGTTTCGAAAACCTTCATACCCGGTCCGATATCGCCGATCATGCAAATTGGCGCAAGATCCTTCGGATAAATGACCTGTGCACCCCGAGGCATCTCCAGGACGAAATCTTCAAGTGTTGGGCGCAGGATTGAATAGTGCGCACCCTTGGTTGACTTCAGAACTGTGCCTTCTTGGCTGCCGACAATATCGCTGTGCTCAAGCACACCCGAATGACTGTGGAATTGTCCACCTTCACTCAAAGTTGCGAGGTATCGCCTCTTCTTAGAGTCAAGTATCAGGACTTTCTCACCTACCGCAAATGCTCTTGCCATAGTTAAAAACCTTTGCGTTGGGAATGTGAAATGGAAATTGACTGATCATCCTTGAGGTGCACTCGTGCAATCACTGCTTTGCGACGACGACGCATGAATTTCACTATGCGCCAAATAACTTGTAGATACCACACGACTGTTAGCGACGAATCTCAACAACGCTTCGACGTTTACGACCGCCTCGGCGTCCAAGTAAGTAAGCAATCAAGACCACCACTGCACTTGCAATAGATGCTGCGGCAATAATCGACTGTTTCTTGTCTGAGGCCCGCCCCTGCAAATCGTCTTGGAGCTCCTGGAATTTTGTTTCCAAGTCTGCTTTAGTAATGCGTGATTCGTTTTCGTTGGTCACCGGATCAACCCTCCTTGTGAAGGCTTGGGCGTTGAATGCGTGTGAGCGAAAGCCAGATCATGACAAGAGCAACGACCGCGATGATCATGTACGGAGCCCACGTAAATCCATTTTGTTGGTTAAAGATCTCCGCTTGTAGAAGTCGAAGCAGTCCGACCAAACCAACCACCGCACCAAAAAGCAAAGCAACTGCGCCGAATATCCCCCATGCAAGCCAACGTCCAACACCTCGAAGTGGGTCAAGAGTTTCTTGCCTCACGTAAGCGCGGATCATCTGGTACAGCTCAACAACGGAAAGCGAAGCTGCTCCACCCGAAATGCCGCGTAAACGATTGTTATTCACACATCCAGTAAACCAGCGAGAAAGCGCGAATAAACCGCTGTCCCTTACGGCGCAATATCTACAACGCTTGGGCGATCGGTCAAACCACCTAAAGCATTTGCGAGACCGTTCCAGATCGGTCGATACTCACCTTGGTTAGATACTCCCGAACCATTCAGGATGAGGGCGAAAGATACTGCCTTCTCTGGTGCGTACACCACGTACCCAGAAAGTGCCTTGGCGCCTGTGAGAGTTCCGGTTTTGGCATGCAAGCGTTCACTCGCTGCTGTGTCACCGAGCAATGATTTGAGGGTTCCAGTTTGACCTGCAATAGCAAGACCTTTTCCTAGAACACCAAATCCTCCATCACTCTCCAAAATCGAAATGAAAAGAGCACACGTCGCGCGATTGCCCCGATCGAGACCAGAGCCATCATTGATTACCAATCCGTCTAGGGGTAAACCCAACTCTTGTAACACCGATTGAACAACCTGAGCGCCAGCAACGCGTGTACCTGCAGATAAACGAGAGAGACCAATTTCTTTCAGCACCAACTCAGCTGTGTTGTTGTCACTGTTGGTGAGCATCTCTGTAATCACATCGCTCATGGGAGCAGAATTAACACTCGCTATAACGGGCAAATCAGCCGATGCGGTACCTGTGGTCGCAGTACCTCGCACGACAATTCCACGCTCACTGAGTAATCTCTGAAATTCCTGTGCTGCTGAAAGAGCAGGTTGGTCTGGCTTGATTGGCGATTCAAGCACAACACCATCATTCAGCATCAATGCACCCAAAGGACCAACCTCGGTCGTACGCACACCGAGACCGAGTGTTGGTGCAAATCTTTCCGCGTCATAACGACTTTCATCACCAACAATATTTCCAGTAATTTCAGTAATGCCTGCAGCCGCAATTGCATCAATCAGCAAAGCAATATCAGTTGGGAACAGTGTTGGGTACGACTCAGTAGCGGGATAGTTCAAAGTTGAGAGCAACGGGTCTCCTCCGCCTACAAGCCAAAGATCGCCCACAATTTGATTCGCCGCACTGAGGCCGACAACTTTCGTTGTAAAAACAAACTCTGGTCCAAGAACTTCAAGTGCCGTCAAAGCAGTGAGTAACTTCATGTTGCTCGCGGGAATCACTGGTGAATTTGGGTTAATCGCCGTGATGCGCTGCCCTTCAACCGAAATAATGAGGCACGACTGATCAGGAAATTGCTTCACCGTGTTGTTGAGCGAACGAGCCAGGCCACCGATTCGAACCTCAGTTGAAAGAATTGCTGGCAGGCGTCGAGCGTTGAGCAACGATGCCTTTGGCGAAACAATTTGAACCGCTGATGGGTTTGATGAAACAGAAGTCGCTAGATCATTAACCAACTTAAAGGCAACACCAAAAATGGCTGCACCGAAAAGCAAGACGCTGGAAAGCAATGTTGCTACCACTCGTACTGACCCGAGACGAACTTTGTTATTAGCCCGTTTCATTGATTGCGAAATATCGCCACCACTTCCCTGACTCACTGCGCAACCCCTATGAAACGGGAATAGCTATACATGTGGGCAAGCGCGGATGCCGCCCGAGTGCCACTTGCGTAACAGAGTCGTCCTGACGCTCTTACTGTCGCAGGACCAGGGTTCAGTGGATCAGCAACCGCAAGCTCTGTAGCGACCAGTACAGGTTTGTTATACGTAATAGAACATTCGGTGGCTGCTTCTGCAAAACGCTCATCTTGCCTTCGGTGATAGGAAACTATTCGTTCTAATCCATGGTCTGGATAAAAGTGCCCTTCACTCATCATTCGGGCTTGATTGCTCTGGATGCCCAGCCCTAGAAAAATCACTGCGTCAACACTCTCATGCGCACAAACCATTTCGAGAATGGCTGGAATGGTGTCGCGCGTTTCTCCACCTGCACAATCGATGGGGTTATTTCGGCTCCAACGTGGTGGCAATAGCTGATCCAGAGACTTGACCAATTGATTTGGAAGCGTGATGAGATCAAGAACGCCATCTTGTGCGATGGCATCTGATGTCACAACTCCCCAACCACCAACTGTCGTCAACACAACAACACGATTACCTCGCGGCAATGGTTGTGTAGCAAAGGTTGCTGCAATGTCGAAGCCCTCTTCAACGGTTCTGGCACGAGAGGCGCCAGTACTCCTGCACAGGCCATCAAATATTTTGTCGTTACTTGCCAGAGCACCTGTGTGGCTCTGCGCAGCGCGCGACCCAGCATCAGTCGCACCGCCCTTGACGACGACAAGAGGCTTTCGTTTTAGCGCAAGTGAAAACGACGACTCAAGTGCTTTTCCATCATTCACACTCTCGATATAAGCCAAACTCACGCGCGTCTCATCATCTTGAGCAAACCATTCCAGATATTCGCCAACTGAAATCTGCGCAGCATTTCCAGCGGAAATAGCACGAGATATTCCGACTCCCGTTTGCCGGGCATAGTTCAGAAAACTTGATACGAAATTGCCACTTTGACTTGCTACCGATATGACACCTTTCGGAGGGTATGGTCCAACGATCTGTGCACACATTGAAACTGGTGTGCTGACAACGCCTTGACCGTTTGGACCCGCAATCAACATTCCAAGATCGGCTGCGAGCTGTACAAGTTCATGTTCGGCTTTCTCGCCGTCTGATCCAGCCTCTCGATAACCCGCAGAGGCAATAAAGGCGGCGCGAATACCACGTGCCGCACACTGTCTCAAAAGCTCAGGGTTCGCGCTGGCAGGCGTGCAAAAAAAAGCAAGATCAATCTCGTTAAGTGGCAATTCGTCGATTGATGCGACAGTTTGAATTCCCAAAATCAGTTCACTTTGTAAATTTGTCGCAAACACCTTGCCCGTAAACTTGCTTGAAAGAATGTTGTGCAGAGAAACAAAACCAAACTTTCCGGGGTGCGAAGACGCACCAACCACAACAATCGCGCGAGGCGAAAACAATGCATGGTAGTGATCAGGTTGCGGAATAAATCTGGTGGACGCTTGTGTGACCGCAGTGACTGCATCACGGATCTCTACAAGCGCATCAACAGCAACCAATGTGCCATCGCGCTGCACGATCAACGGATTGATATCTATTGACACAATTTCGGGATGTTGGTCGCATGCTTCACTTAATGAAACCAGAGCTCGTGCCAATGAATCTCGGTTAACACTGTGCTCACCACGAAAATCCTCAAGAAGTGATTGATGTTTTAAACCCTCAATCATTCTGTGCGCAGATTTCAAATCAATTGGCATTGGCGCAAAGACAACATCCTGAATCACTTCAGCAAAAATGCCACCAAGCCCGAGCATTGCGGTTTTACCGAAAGATGGATCCTGAACCATGCCGACTATGAGTTCTCGGCTTCCATCAATCATTTTAGCGATAAGTAGCTGTACGGCTCCATCTTCTGGGGTGGCCATTGCCAACAACTGAATGGCGGCTTGCTCGACCGCTTCACGATTGGCGAGTTTCAGTCGTACAAGGCCTCTTTCCGTCTTGTGCGCAATTGAGTCGCCGTTGAGCTTTGCAACAACTGGGTAGCCCATCGCGTCAGCAGCATCCCCGGCAGCAGTCGGTGTTTCAACAACGGCCTCACCAGCGAAAGGGAAACCGAATGGTGTGAGTATCTGCTTAGACAACGCTTCGGACATTGTTCGTTGACTAGACACAACTCAACACATTACTCAAGCAAGTACTAATTTGGATCGTTATGGGACAAATAACCGCTACGCGAGCCTTTGTGAACGGTGCTCTTTGTGGCCCAACAAGTGTGACATGGGATGCGAATGGCTTGATCACGAGTGTCACTGAAATCCGTGCCAGTGAGGCTGAGTTCGATGCGCTTCTTGTGCCTGGGTTCATTGATCTACAAGTAAATGGATTTGGACAGTTCAACGTTTCGTCTGCGGATGCTTCGCAGTGGTCTCAGGTTGACGAACACCTACTCGGCACCGGAGTGACTAGTTGGTGTCCAACCCTGGTGAGTGCGCCTCTCGAAAAAATGTTTGCTGCAACTTTGAACATCAAGGAACAAATGCAGATCAGAGATTCATCAGTGGCGGTTCCAAGGGCTTCGATCATTGGTGTCCACTTGGAGGGCCCGTTTCTCGGTGCTGCAATCGGCGCTCACAACAAAAACAGCGTTGTCGATATTGATCTCAGCTGGATTTCTGAATTGCCGGAATGTGTGGCAATCATGACGATCGGCGCTGAGCAAGAAGAAAGCATTGAAGCCATTCATCTACTCCGCAAAATTGGAATAACAGTATCCCTTGGTCACACACGAGCATCTGAGCAGGAATTCCTAGCGGCAAAGCAAGCCGGTGCTCTCATGGTTACGCATTTGTACAACGCAATGTCGGGAGTGCACCACAGAGAACAAGGTGTCGCTCTTGACGTGCTTACTGATGATGAAATGTACGCTTCAATCATTGTCGATCTTGAGCACGTATCAGCACGTGCTGTGCGACTTGCATTCCTTGCAAAGCCTGAACGCATGATTATGGTTTCCGATTCGGTTGCTTCAGATTCGGATCGAGCGCCACGATTGAGTGATGGAACACTTGCCGGAAGTGTGCTCACAATGGACCTGGCGCTGCGAAATGCGGTTCTCGATTGCGCGGTACCACTCGCACAGGCTTTAGCAAGCGCAACAAAACACCCCGCAAGGGTGCTCGGTCTCAAAGACCGAGGCGATATCGCGATCGGCAAGCGAGCAGATCTTGTGCTACTTAGCCACGACCTCATTGTTGTCAAAACAGTGAGTAATGGACTTATGAAAATCGTTCACAACGACTAAAGTAACTACGTGCACATCGTCTCCGCTTTGTTTATCGATACGTTCGAAATGAAGCAAGCGCCTGGCCCTGCCACACGCATTGATATGGCTGGTGTTTTCTTTTCGCTAGCCGCACCTGGCCCCGTGCCTGTGACTATCGAGCCACATCTCATGGCTTTGATCTACTGCCAAGCAACCGATCCAGGTTCTGGTGTATTCGAGGTGATTTTTCGAGACGGATTTGATGAGGACTCAGAGCAGTTGGCGAGAAACGTCAGTCCATTTACAGTTGAGCCAGGCAAATTTACCTACCGACTTGTTAGGGGCGCTCTCGAACTGCAGAAATATGGCCTTATTTTTGCCCATTGTCGTATAGATCAGCAAGATTGGCACAAAGTTCCATTGACGTTGCTACCTCCGGTCGCGTAGAAGCAACTACAGTCGCCGCCGTGAATACTTTGCCTCGTCTCTCCCCTGAATTGGATCGCGAAATTGTTGCGATTGCCCGTGGCTTGGCCATGGATGCCCCGCTGAAAGCAAAGAGTGGTCACCAGGGCACTGCGATGGCTCTCGCTCCCCTCGCGCACGTGTTGTATTCCCGAATCATGCAACACGCACCTCAAGACCCATTCTGGCGAAACAGGGATCGTTTTGTTTTGTCTGCGGGTCACGCTTCGATATTGCAATATGCAATGTTGTTTCTCAATGGTTATGGTCTTGAATTATCCGACCTTCAATCATTTCGTCAGTTTGATTCGTTGACTCCTGGTCACCCAGAGGCGGGACACACAGCAGGTGTTGAAGTCACTACGGGCCCACTCGGACAAGGTTTTGCAAACGCAGTAGGTATGGCCATCGCTGAAAGCAATCTCCGTGCGCGTTTTGGTTCTGAATTAATGGATCACCGCACGTATGTGATTGCCGGTGACGGATGTTTGATGGAGGGCATCAGTCATGAGGCTGCTTCGCTCGCCGGACATCTCGGTCTTGATCGATTGATTTGCGTATATGACGACAACAAGATCACGATTGACGGCAGTACATCGTTGACCTGCTCTGACGATGTGGTTGCGCGATTTACGTCGTATGGCTGGAATGTTATACAACTTGGCGAAATTGGTGAGGACCTCGATGCTCTAGAAGTTGCACTCAATAATGCCAAGCAGCATCGCGGGTCGCCGACCTTATGCATATTGCAAACTCATATCGGTTTTCCATCTCCAGACTTCACCGACAGTCACGAGGCACACGGCAATCCTTTTCTTGCCGAGCACGTTGAGCGCACAAAAGCAGTTCTCAACATTCCGAACGAGCCGTTCTGGGCTCCAGATCAAACAGTTGCTGCGTCTAGAGAGTTTGCGAAAAAGAGATCTGAGCAGATAGTTGCAACGTATAAGTCAACGAAGTTGAATCCAGAATTTGAAGCGTGCTGGAATCCGCAGAAGAGTGCAAAATGGAATTCCAAAATGCCATCATTCGAGTCTGATTCGACACTTGCAACGCGTCAAGCCATGCCATTGGCAATTAGTGCGAGCCTGAGCGATTTGCCAGGGCTGATGCTTGGGTCAGCGGACCTGACAGGCAATACGGGTGTAAAAATCGGTGCACTTAAGGCTCACTCCGCAAGTCAGCCAGAAGGACAGCAAATCTATTTCGGCATTCGTGAACATGCGATGGCTGCGGCAATGGTTGGTATGTCTCTGCATGGAGGCATTCTTCCTGTTGGTGGAACGTTCTTTGTTTTTGCGGACTACATGCGTCCATCAATTCGGCTCGCTGCGCTTTCGCACGCAAAAGTAATTTTTGTCTTTTCGCACGATTCTGTAGGTGTAGGCGAAGATGGCCCAACTCACCAACCAGTTGAACATCTCGCTTCATTGCGGATCATTCCTGACCTTCACGTAGTTCGACCAGCCGACTCCAATGAAACAGCGCAGGCATGGCGTGATGCTGCCGATCACGATGGCCCAACCGCATTGATATTGAGTCGTCAATCACTTCCGATAACGACTGATGGTTCTGCCATCGCAACAGGGGCTGGGGTTATTCGACGCACTACTGCTACTGCCCAGATCGTGCTCGTTGGCACTGGCAGCGAGGTTTCACTCTGCTTCCAAGCGGCTGCGCAACTCGAAGAGTCAGGCATTGCCTCGCAGGTCGTGAGTATGCCGTCATGGGATCGTTTTGAATCCATGTCCGATGATTTCAAACGGACCGTATTTCCTCGCGGTGTGCCTGTGTTGTCAGTAGAAGCTGGCAGCACATTTGGATGGTCAAAGTATGCAGACCAATCAATAGGTATTGATCGCTTTGGTGCAAGTGCGCCCGGCAATGTTGTAATGCAGAAACTCGGATTGAGCGTTCAACACGTTGTTGAGAGCGCGATTGGGTTGATTGAGTCTGATAAACAAGGCAGATGACAAATTCTCGCCTTGTGCGATTATTCGATGAATGCGGTCAGAGCCCTTGGCTTGACAATCTCAAACGCGAATACATCACGACCGGTGCATTGCAAGGAATTCTTGATACAGGAATTCGTGGATTGACATCGAATCCCACGATTTTTCAGAAAGCCATTCAAGGTTCGCACGACTACGACGATCAATTTCGTCAGCTCACAGCACTTGGACAATCACCAATTGAAAGTTATTGGGAGCTCGTAGTAAAGGACATTCAAGACTCACTTGATGTGTTTCGACCTCTCTACGAGTCCTCGAATCGTTCGGATGGCTTCGTGAGTGTCGAGGTCGACCCAAATATGGCTCACGACTCTGCCGCCACGGAGAAGGCAGCACGCGAATTGGATGTTCGTGTTGGCCGTGACAATGTCATGATCAAAATTCCGGCAACTCAAGAAGGAATTCCTGTCATTCGTACAATGATCAGCGAGGGCCGCAATGTCAACGTTACGTTGATTTTCAGCCTGGATCGATACCGAGACGTCATGAATGCCTACATCGAAGGCCTCGAGATACTCAGCACGAAATCCAGTGCGTCACTTTCTGGTGTATCGAGTGTTGCAAGCTTCTTCATTTCACGAGTTGATACCGAAATTGACAAGCGCTTGTTGAAGGTCGGAACAGATGAGTCGAAAGATCTTTGTGGAACTGCTGCTATTTCACAAGCGAAACTTGCTTATCAGCTGTTCACTCAAACATTTTCTGGACCTCGTTGGGCAACTCTTGTTCGCCGTGGAGCCCGAGTACAACGTCCACTGTGGGCGTCGACCTCAACCAAAAATCCGGCTTATCCCGACACCTTGTACGTCGATCACTTGATAGGCCCAGACACAGTGAATACGTTGCCTGATAACACCATGTTGGCCTTCAATGATCATGGAACGCCCAGCACGACGATTGATTCTGACGTTGATCTTGCGGAATCTCGATGGCGCTCATTGGCGCGATTCGGCGTAGATGTCGATGATGTAGCACAACAACTCGAGTCCGAAGGCGTTCGATCCTTTCAGCAGAGTTTCACCGAATTGATTGATGCACTCACATCAAAAAGGCAAGAATTTCAATAATGACTCAGTTCGATGAATTGCAGAAGGCAATCTCGGATCTAGTTGGCGAATTTGGCTCAATTCACAACACCGACTACGTGATGCAGCTCATCACAACAAGTCTTGAATTAGGTACTGACAGAACTTCAACTCTCGATCTAAAAATCGCTTCATCGGCATTAAAGGAAATGCGAGAAGCATTTGCAATGTTTCAACCATTTACGCAAAGGCGAAAGGTGACCATCTTTGGTTCGGCCAGAACCAAGAAAGATGATCCCCTGTACTCACACACGCTCAACGTTGCCAAGAGTCTCGCCGATCAAGGTTGGATGGTTGTTACAGGTGCCGGTCCTGGGATTATGGAAGCAGGCATGGAGGGCGCCGGCAGGGAGCGCTCTATTGGCGTCTCGATTCGTCTTCCATTTGAATCTTCTGCAAATTCGATCATTGCCGGCGACGAGAAATATGTATCGATGCGTTACTTCTTCACGCGTAAGTTGATGCTCGTCAAAGAGTCTCAGGCATTCTTGTGTCTGCCAGGAGGCTTTGGCACTCTGGACGAGACTTTCGAACTCCTCACTCTCACACAAACAGGCAAAGGTGTTCCCGTGCCGATTGTGTTGCTGGATCTTCCAGGAGATCGATTTTGGCATTCAATCGATGACCTGATCCGCAATCAGTTACTTGTGCGTGGTCTTGTAGCCCCAGAAGACCTTGCTCTTTATCGAGTTTGCGACAGTATTTCTGACGCAACTTCAGAAATACAAGACTTTTACCGCAATTACCATTCAATTCGCTATATCGGTAAACACTTAATCATGCGTTTAAATGATGAACCTTCTGCCCAACTTGTCGATTCGCTGAATTCGAAGTTTGGTCATCTGTGCCGTTCGGGAGGATTTGAGATCGTTCAAGCTCATGGGGCAGAACGAGCCGAAAATGATTTCATCGAAAAGCATCGTTTGCGATTTGATCCAAATCGAAGTGATGCTGGCGGATTACGCGAATTGATCAACTTTCTTAATCAACATCCTTAATCAAGACGTGTAAGTACACCAATCGCTTTTTCGATCGCGCGGCGAGCCGTAGTGAGTTGTCTTTCAGTTTCGGGACGTTTAACTGCACCGTCGCGATGTGCGGATTTGAGGGCATCTAGAGCCTTATCAGCTATCTCCTCTGAGATCGATTCAAGTCTGGAGACAATGTCGTTAATGGATTCGTCTTGCGATGCTGGCATGCATCAAGTATGACAGTCCATGCGACGCTGATGTCATCATGGGGATGATTTATTCATCATTTATGCGAATTGCCGTGCGATGTCCAGTTCTATCGTCTAGCGTCACAACCTATGTCACGACCAGAAGAACTTCACGAGTGGATTAGTTTCACCGACCCAGACGCCGAGCAAACATGGATGATCGATTCGACATTTATGCTCTCCAACTGGTCCTGCATCTACGGCTCTGGCTGCAAAGGCGTACTTGATGACGACGCAACCAAATTGCAGCAAGGTTGTTGCAGCTACGGTGCTCACTTCATCGACAAAAAAGATCTCGCATCGGTCAAAAAATCGGTAAAGCGCCTCAAACCCGAACATTGGCAAAAGCACGACAAAGGTGCAAACAATCGTTGGTTGATTAAGAATCGCGATGGTTCAGATGCAACGCGACGAGTGAATGATGCGTGTATTTTTCACAATGACCCAGGCTTTGAAGGCGGCATGGGTTGCGCATTCCATATTGCTGCTCTTGAAGTTGGCGAACGCCCGATGGATTGGAAGCCAGATGTTTGTTGGCAGTTGCCGCTTCGCCTGGACGAGCACACAGAAGATGATGGCCATGTCATTTCTCACCTACGTGAATGGAAACGTCGCGACTGGGGTGAGGGCGGAATTGAATTCCATTGGTGGTGCACCGATGACCCTGCTGCGTTCGTGGGCAAAGACCCGGTCTACAAGTACTTAAAGGATGAGATCACTGAACTCATCGGTTCAAAGACCTATAAGACTCTTGTCAAACTTCTTGAAGAGAAGCGTTCAACTCCTCGACCGCACCCTCAAGTATCACTCAAGAACCCGACACGAAAGCCAGCTAAAAAATAAAAAGCTGTTTATCTAGTTTGAATTGCGTTTTGTGTACTTACGTCGATCTTCGATCGTCAGGTACTTCTTGCGAATTCGCACGTTGAGCGGAGTCACTTCAACCAATTCGTCATCCGCAATCCATTCGATTGCTGTTTCGAGTGTGTGAGTTACTGGTGTGGCGAGTTTGATGCCTTCGTCGTGACTGTGCGTACGAATGTTGTTCTTTTCTTTCGCACGAACGGCGTTGACAACCATTTCCTCCTCGCGGGCATTCTCTCCCACGACCATGCCCTCGTAGAGCTCGTCTCCTGGAGAAATGCAGAGCGTGCCTCGCTGCTCAAGATTGTCAAGTGCGTACGCCGTGGCAGGACCCATTCGGTCTGAAACCATTGCTCCACCAAGACGATGCGGCAACTCTCCTGCCCATGGCATCCATCCGGCAAGACTCTGGTGCAATAGTGCGGTTCCACGGGTCACTGTCAACAACAGTGATCTAAAACCGATCAGACCACGTGACGGCGCCTCAAAGTAGACAATCGTCCGGTTGGCGTCGCCAGGACGCAAATCGGTAATACGACCCTTTCGCGGGGCAAGTGCCTGAGTGACAGCACCTACGTATTCATCTGGCACGTCGCAAGTACCTGATTCGAGTGGCTCATGCTTCTTGCCATTGATCTCTCGGGTGATTACCTCTGGTCGACTCACTTGGAGTTCGTAACCCTCACGGCGCATGTTTTCAATCAACACAGCCAATTGCAATTCTCCACGTCCGGCAACTTCCATAACGTCGGTTGACTCGGTATTGGCGATCTTGATCGACACGTTGCCGAGGATTTCCTTCTGCAAACGATCCCGCAAGTGACGACTCGTCAGATACTTGCCATCTTTGCCGGCGAAAGGTGATGTGTTTACACCGAAACTCATGCGGAGAACTGGTTCGTCAACCTCGAGGCGCAAGAGCGGAACAGGATTCTCGATGGATGCGATGGTGTCGCCTACTTCAACCTCGTCGATACCGCTCATAATGAAGAGGTCTCCAGCGATTACTTCGGCAACGTCCACTCGATCAATGCCGTGGAACGCCATCAAACCACTGAGCTTGCGCTTCAGTACAGGTGCAGGATTGTCATCCGTCGGCTTCTGGCAAAGTGATACCTGATCGCCTTTACGCATGACTCCGGAAATAACACGACCGATGGCGAGGCGTCCCAAGTAATCGGATGCATCCAAGTTGGTCACCATTGCCTGCAAAGGTGCGTTCATGTCGTTCTGTGGAGCAGGAATGTGTTCGACGATCGCGTCAATCAACGGCGACAAGTCACCATCTGGCGCTGGCATTCCAATGCCGGCCATGGCGAGACTGTCTCGGGCAACGGCAGAAAACACTGGAAATGACAAGTGATGATCGGCATGTGCGAGGTCTAAGAACAACTGCTCAACTTCATGCAGCACCTCTTCAGGACGTGCATCTTGGCGATCAACTTTGTTGATCACCAAAATAACTGGCAGATCCAAGGCAAGTGCTTTTGAAAGAACATAACGTGTTTGTGGCAATGGACCTTCTGCGGCGTCTACCAAAAGCAAAATGCCGTCAACCATCGCAAGTGCGCGTTCTACTTCTCCACCGAAGTCGGCGTGACCAGGAGTGTCTACCAAGTTGATCTTGGTGCCCTTCCATTCGATCTGCGCAGCTTTGGCCAAAATGGTGATGCCGCGTTCGCGTTCTTGGTCATCGTTGTCCATGACGCGATCAATGACCGCTGAGTGTGCAGCAAACGTTCCCGCAGAACGCAAAAGAGCGTCCAAAAGAGTGGTCTTGCCATGGTCTACGTGTGCAACGAGCGCAATGTTGCGCAACTTCTCTGGTGTTTGTGTCATGATCTTTCTTGAATTATTTTTGGGGGATCTGAGGTGTGCCGGACGCGCAGCGCTACTTAAACTTCGTCCTCTTCGCTTTCTTCATCATCTTCATCGAAGCGAACACCGTATTTCTCGGCAATTGCTGCGTACTGATCTTCTTCGGTCTCTGCTTCTTTGCTACGTCCGCCAAGCCCAAGATCACTTGCGCTAGGACCAGACTGCTTTAATTTGCGCGCTTCTTCGAAGCGACGGTGACGACCCTTCTTCACGGTAGGGCTCCGAACCTTGATCGGGTGACTACCGGTGAGGCAGCCACTTAGTGGATAAACATCGCTGTAAATCTTAGCGTGATAGGCCTTGAGTTTTGTGGCTTTTCGTTCAGATTGTTGGATTATTGGTTGGCAAGAGCCGTAATCGGCCGTGACCGTTAAAGCTCAATCCAGCCTCACCTGACAGGATGCGCTCGATATCCTTGCCGACCATTTCTGCTCTCCAACCTACGCTCAAACGGCCTTGAGGTGATTTGCGCAAAAGAGACAAAATATCGTTGCGTGTTCCAAGCAAGGTTGCGTCAATGTGGTGAGTTCTGGCGAGTTCGCTCATCCAAGCAGTGATCAATCCAACTGCGGGACGCAACTCTTTATCCACATCATCATTTTCAATTTGTGGGAGCGAAACAACAATACCCTTTCCTCGGTCTACCGCCGAAAGCAGTTCACGTCCTACATCGCCACCAATTTGTCGGCTCTCTACTCCCCTTGCTTTCAACAACTCATCTGCAGTGGTCGGCATGATCTGTGAAATTCCCAAGATTGCCATGTCGGAAAGAACTCGGCGCGGAGGAATATCTGCGGCCATCGCTTTGCGCTCACGCCATTCGCACACAGCTTGAGCAACGCCACGAGCCTGTCCTTTAAGTGCTCGAGCTTCTTTTACGCGCAGCCAGGCTTCAGTTGGATCCACGGGTCCAGCCGGTTTCACTCGCAACTCTTCACACGCTTCGTATACCCAGCTCAAACGCTCGAGTTCGTTCAAGCGGTTTTCGAGATTGTCCTGAATATCAAAGAGGTGCTCGACATCGGTAGCCGCGTATGTCTTTTGGTCGGCTGTCAATGGTCGTCTTAGCCAGTCCGTCAGACGATCGCCTTTGCTGATGCTCACCTTTAGTTCGCTCAAGATCAGAGACGACAGCGAAGGCGTGGACATCCCAACAAATCCGGCTGCTATCTGAGTGTCAAAAATTCGATTTGGAGCCGAGCCGCATGCGTGGTTCAGTACTTCGAGGTCTTGTTGTGCTGCATGCAAAACACAGAGCGAACCAGATGCAAAGAGATCGCCGAAGAGAGCAAGATCAACCGAAATTGGATCGATCAGATAGATCTTCTTGTTGTGTTTGATCTGAATCAGAGCCAACTGCGGAAAGTATGTTCTCTCTCGGTGGAATTCGGTATCCAACGCATAACGTTCGCATCCAACCATGTCGTGCAGTAATGACTGCAAATCAACATCTGAGTCAATCCAAGTGATGTTCATGGGTGCTGTGGGGTTGACGATGAGCCAAAACTATGGTTGTTGACCGGTCGTTGCTGCGTTGCCAAGTGCAATCCAGCCGGCAGTGCCACCGATCACGTTGACGACGTTTGTGATGCCTTGATCGTGCAAAAACTCACAGGCCCGCATACTGCGACCGCCAGAATGACATACGACATATATATCAGCATCAGATCGAAAGAGATCCATATTGTTGGGAACGGTTCCGAGTGGTACGTGCTTTGCGTTCGGCACGTGTCCCGACTCGTACTCGTCAGATTCACGCACATCAATGACTGCAGAACCATTGCTCAGTGCAATCTTTAACTCATCAATTGTTATTTCTCGAACTGACACGCACAAGCCTTTCGTCGCTGGTGCTAAATAGTACCTCGGTCAGGCAAATCTGTAACAGCATTGATATTGCGAACTGCAGTCGCTCCACATGCAACCGACGCAATACTCAGTTCCTTTACAGCACCATGTATCGATCGCTCTCCACGATCGTATTCGGCAAGGATTTTTTGCAGACAGTGACTCTTGCGCCAAACAGAAAGCAGCCAGTGAGCCCTTGTTGGGTCCGTTTCATCTACGGCAACAGCAACGTCAACATTTGGATCTTCCATTTCAACCAACAGCGCTCCAAAATTTGAGGCTGTAAAGAACGGAGTGTCGTTAGGCGCAAACGCAACGAACTCCTGATCGGAGATTTCCATTGCGTCGATAATTGCTGCTAGTGGACCGTTTCCCTCTCGATATCCATTGAAGGTTTCTAGACCAAGAAGCAAACTTGTCTGCTGATCAGCACCGATAAGTTTCGCTTCGCAACCGAATCCAGATTGCATGTTGTTTGCAACGATCATTGCCATTGGATGAGAATTCACCAAAGCTAAAGATTTATTTGTTCCAAATCGTGAACTCTTACCGCCAGCAAGAATAAAACAAGCGCAAGAAACAATCACATGAAAGATATTAGAAGGTGTGCGAGGGGTCGAGCTGCAACAAGAACTGCTCGCATCGATCAGCTTCTGCGTTATCGCCAATCAAGCGAGATGTCTTTGCAAGACCGCTGAGGCACTTCAAGAAACCGCGGTTTGGTATATGCGACCAACGAACATATCCAGAACCCTTCCAACCATTGCCACGCAATGCATCCAATCCGCGGTGGTATCCGACGCGATACGCCATGTATGAATCCATCGTGTCGCGTCCAAGTGCGCCCAACCAGGCCCAACCCTCGAGATATGTCGGGTTCGATGCAACAAGTTTTACAACGGCTGCGCGACGATCGCGATCACACTCACCCAACGCCGCATCAAGCGATGATGTCAACTGTACGGCGACCGCGGGCAGACACATGTCGGCCGGACCAACCCCTGTCAAACTCACATTTGCGCTCATATGTTCAGCATAGGGTCGCACTCATGGCAGAATATGCAGATGAATTTATTTAACTTGAATGCAGATCTTGCTAAAAATCTTTCAGTCGGCGCCATCGTCGCTTCAGTCGTTGTCTTATTGATCGCTCTAAAATTTGCATCGTCACTCATCACCAAATTGCTTCTAGTTGGCGTTTGTTGTGTAGTTGGCTATTTGGGTTTTACCCAACGAGACAGTCTCATCGCGTGTATCGAAGTTGTCACTGCCCAGGCAGAAAGCGGTCAACCAATTGAGACCACTTGCAAACTGCTTGGGCAAGATGTCCGCGTGCAGCTTCCATCGCTACCATCTCAGGGATGATCGATAGAGCAGCAGTCGCCACACTGTTGGCGCAACTAAACGCTTCGCCAACCTCCCAGCACGTGGTTGAGTGGTGGCGGCATCGCTTGGCCGAGGCCGGATTCAGCGACTGCTCAACCAGCGATGTGCTTGCAGCCGAGAAGGGATTTATCTGTCGGGGCGGCGCGATTATCGCTTGGAGCATTCCGCAGAAATCTTTGCGAGGTGGCATTCGTATTGTTGGTGCACACTCAGACTCGCCTGGTTTGCACATCAAGCCTCAACCAAATAAGCAATACGCAAACATGTCCCTTCTCGGAGTCGAGGTTTATGGTGGACCGCTTCTCAATTCTTGGCTCGATCGCGATCTAGGCATTGCCGGCCACGCAATATTCAAGGATGGCTCTACGAAACTCTTCTCGAGCAGCGAGGCTGTCGCCCGCATCTCTCAATTAGCAATTCATCTAGATCGAGACGTGAACGACAAGGGTCTTGTACTTGACAGACATCAACATCTCAATGCGCTTTGGCTTACATCCACAACACCTGGAAATTTCGATGAGTGGGTGGCTGAACAAGTTGGCATTGATCCAAGTGAAATCATTGCCAGTTCGAGCCAACTATTTGATGTCCAGCAGGC